>FWPV01009953.1_pt1 | contig 15804 bp, 15 predicted proteins | sample 2228371 | NCBI WGS metagenome assembly FWPV01 (sample SAMEA103939776, study PRJEB20133) | metagenome | reverse complement strand
GGGTCGGTTGTGTTTCCCTGCCTGGAGGGCTCCCGCCCCATCCTGGTGGAGATCCAAGCCCTGGTTTCCCCTTCTACCCTGGCCCTGCCCCGGCGCCAGACCAGCGGCGTGGACCCGGGGCGGGTATCCCTCCTGGTGGCGGTCATGGAGAAGCGGGTGGGCCTGGGACTCTCCGGCCAGGACCTCTTTGTCAATGTGGCCGGGGGGGTGCGCCTGTCCGAACCCGCGGCCGACTTGGGGGTGGCCCTGGCCCTGGCTTCATCCTACCTGGAAAAGCCGGTGCCCCTGGATACCCTGGTCTTCGGCGAGGTGGGGCTTACGGGGGAAGTGCGGGCCGTAAGCCAGCCGGAGGTGCGCCTCAAGGAGGGCCACAAACTCGGCTTCAGGCGGGCCCTGTTGGCCCGGCGCCAGACCGAGCGCCTCAGCGACTTTCCGGGCCTTGAACTCCTCGGGGTGGACACCCTGGCCCAAGCCATCAAGCAGGTGCTGGAGGTCCGAAATTCACCGGCCAAGCAGGGATTTTTCCGAGACGATAAATAGGCCGGAGCGCCTCGAGCGGCTCCGACCCGGAATTTTTTTAGACCTGAAGGCCGCCGTCTTCAGGAGACGATCTCCCAATTGGCCTTGAAGGTGTTGTCATAAAGGGTATATTCGTAACCCATGAGCCGGCCGACGCCGGGAGTCACCCCTTCCTGAACTTTCCAGTAAAGCAGATAAATGGCCGGGACCATGCGGGATTCGCCGGTTTGGGGATCAGGTTCGATATTCCGCCAGATTTCCTTTTTCTCCATGACGCGCCATAAAGTGCCGTACTTTTTGCTGCGCACCGTCTGCCCGACCGAGGGCAGACCCTTTTCCCGGATGATTTCATCGTAATCCTTCATGGCCGCCTCCTCGCACAAGAGATTGGAGCTCTGATTAAAAGATAGAGATTATCCCGCCATCGTCAAGGAGCAAACCCCAGGGGGTTTTTCAGCAGTCCCGACGGCCAAGAGGGGCCGGCAGAGGGCTGCGGCTTTAGGTTCATCAGGTCGGCTCACTGGAGGGCCCTTTCGATGCGCTCCTTCAAGGCCAAAAGGTCGGATTCAGCCTTGAGGATTACCGCCAGACTTTGGTCCAGTTCCCCGGCCCGGGCGGCCGCGGCCTGGGCGCTGGTCTGTTTCTGGGCCCGGGCCCGCTCCAGGGCCTGGCGGATGCTTTGGGTGGTGTCGTCGATTTTGGAGAGCCAGGTTTGGCGGAAATCCCGGCCGATCTCCTGGAGGCGGAGGTGGAAGTCATAACGCAGCCGCCCGCAGTGCTTGTCCACCAGCTCGCTGACGTTCTCCAGAAGCTTCTTGAGCAGCAACCCTTTGGTCAAGGCCCGGGGCAGGAGGGAGGTGACGGTCATCTGCAAAATCTCCAGTCCTACCGGGTCGTCCTTGAATCTGAACCAGAAAGACTGCAGCTCGGTGAAGGCCTCCTCCACCGCAAAGCCCCGGAGGGAGAAGTCAAAGATGCGGGCGGTCAACTGGGTCAGGCGCTCCAGAATGCTGTTTATCCGGCCGGCGAAATCCTGATGGGTTCCGGAGAGAACCTTCGAGAGCTTTTCGATTTCCTGGCGCCGCCAGGTGGTGAAGACATCCCGCAGGGCCGCGAAGAGAAAATCTTCCATTTCCTTGCGCAGGTCCCCGGCGCCCCGGCTTTTTTGCTGGAAGGTCTGCTCCACCTCCCGGCGCAGGCGCTCGGTGGTCTGCCGGCGAAAGGCCTCCAGGTCGGCATCCACCTGGGAGATGACACCTTTGAGGCGACCGTCCAGCAAAAACAGGGACATCTCCCGCTCTTTCTCAAGGCCGGCCAGCTCCAGGTCAAAGCGGCTGATCTTTTCCTCCAGTTCCTTCAGGGGCAAGGCACTGGCCTGGCGCTCCACCTTGAGGGCCAGGGTGGAGTCGGTAATGGCCTTCAAGGCATTGCTGACGCAGGAAATCAGGAAGACCCGTCCCTTCTCCCGGTAAAAAAACTGGCGCAGGTGTTCCTCGAAGTGGGGAAGAAGGCTTTCCTCCAAAAGTTCCGGATGGCCGTTGGTTTTGCCGTCCAACGCCATCTTGGCGGACATGGGGAAGATTTTCACCTGGTCCGCCGCCAACTCGGCCTGTAAGACCTGGGCGGTGAATTCCAGGGCTTCCTGGCGTTCGGCCTCTTCGACGTAATCGATTTTGTTCAGGACAAAAAACAGCTTGTGAACATAGTCCCGGATGTCATGGAGAAATTCGTGCTCCGCCTGGGACAGGGGCGGATCCACGGTGACCACGAACACCGCGGCGTCCACCTGGGGCAGGTAATTATAGGCCACCTCGGTGTTGTGGCTGTAAACCGAACCGACTCCGGGGGTGTCGATGATGCGGACCCCGTCCTGGAGATATTCCGACGGGTAGCTGATTTCCACTTCCTGGACACCCTTGCGGTTGCCGGGATTGCCCTTCTCGGTGATGTAATCCACCAATTCGGGCTGGGAGATTATCCGCTTGGTGCCGTTGTGGAAACGTACCTCGATGTTCAGCCGTTCTCCATAGGAAAGAATGGTGACCACCGAGGTCAGGGGGATGATGGCGGTGGGCAGGATCGGCTGTCCCAACAGGGCGTTGATCAAGGTGCTTTTGCCCCGTTTGAAGGCCCCCAGGACCACCAGATGAAAGCGGTTTTGGCGGAGTTTGTCCAACAGCCGCGCCAAGCTTGAACTTTGAAATTCCGGGAGCTTTGCCAATTGCGTCAGCTGCTGCTCCAAAGCTCCCTGAAGTTGTTTATAGGTTCCCATAAGGTCCTCCCGGGACCGGGCTAAAAAAAAACTTCTGCCCGGCTCATGGACAGAAGTCATCAGCCCCTCGAAGGAACGGGGCGGTTGAGGCGGACTTCATCGCCTTTTTTGCCTTATTTAATAGGAATTGCAAGGCCAAGTCAACCTGGAATAAATTTTTTCGGGAAGATGTTGGGCTTTGGAGGGCAAATCCGCATCCTGGCCATCCGGCTTCCGGAAGGCTCCGGGAGCCGGATGGCGCTGGGAAGGAGGTCTCAAAGGCCCAGGACCTGAGACCGGCGAACCACGATTTAGAACAGTCCGGTAACCTTGCCGGTTTTAACATTCACATCCACTTTGCGGAAAGCCGGGTTGGAGCTGGTCCCGGGCATGAGGGAGATGGTGCCGGTGCAGGGGCAGATGTACTTGGCGCCGCTGTAGAGCAGGAAGTCCCGCACCGCCAGGTGCCAGCCCTTGGGCACCCCTTTCCTCGTGGGGTCGTGGGTCAGGGACAGGTGCGTCTTCACCATCATGGTATGATAGTCAGCGAACTGGGGGTCGGATTCAAACCGTTTGGCCTTGGCCTCGGCCTCAGGCGTGTACACCACCCCGTCAGCGCCGTAAACTTCCCGGGCGATGGTCTCGATCCGCTGGCGCAACGGCATTTCCGTGGGATAGAGGAGTTTGAAGTTCACCTTTTCTTTGCAGGCGTCGATCACGGCATCGGCATAGTCCAAGGCCCCGTCGCCGCCGTAGCGCCAGTGCTCGGAGACCGGCGCCCGCACTCCCTCGGCTTCCGCGGCCCGCTGGATCATCTTCACCTCTTCATCAGTGTCGGTGTGGAAGCGGTTGATGCAGATGACCGGCTTGATCCCGGCCTTTTTGACGATGTTGATGCAGTGCACCATGAGCTTGAGGCCGTCTTCCAGCCAAGCCATGGTCTGGGGGGTGCAGGTGAAATATTCTTTGGGGATGGGTTTCCCCGGCGGGCAGGGCAGGGCTCCGGCATTGACCCCATGGTGCTTCAGGCCCCGCACCGTGGTGGTGATCACCGCCACATTGGGTATGAGACCGCTGGCCCGGCACTTGATGTTCCAGAACTTCTCAAACCCCAGGTCGGCGCCGAAGCCGGACTCGGTGACATGGTAGTCAAAAAGCTTCAGGCCGATCTGGTCGGCGACGATGGAGGACTGGGCCACCGCAATATTGCCGAAGGGCCCGGCATGGACCAAAACCGGCTGGTATTCCACGGTGGCCATAAGGGTGGGGTTGATGGTCTTGACCATCCAGGCGCACATGGCCCCTGCCACCTCCAGGTCCTCGGTGGTCACCGGGTTGCCTTTCTTGTCATAGGCCACGGTGATTTCCCCCAGCCTTTTGCGGAGGTCCGCCAGGTCGGTGAACATGGAGAGAATGGCCATCACTTCCGAGGCCACCGCGATGGTGAAGCTGGAGTCCATCATATAGCCGTCCATCTTGGTGCCCCGGCCGATGGTTATGTTGCGCAGGGCCTGGGCGCACAAGTCAAAGCACCATTTGAACTCCACTCTTCGGGGGTCGATGTTCAGCCGTTTGAGGGGGATCTTGGCCAGTTGCTCGTCATCATAGTTGAACTCATGCTGCAGCCGGGAGGTTACCGCCACCATGGCCAGATTATTGGCGATCATGACGGCGTTGATGTCGCCGGTGAGGCCCAGGGTGAAGTCAGTGAGAGGGATGAGCTGGGAGATGCCGCCGCCGGCCGCCGAGCCCTTGATGTTCATGCTGGGGCCCCCGGAGGGCTGCCGGACGGCACCGCCGACATTCATCCCCCGTTTCCCCAGACCCTCGATGAGACCCATGGTGCAGGTGGTCTTGCCTTCTCCCAACGGGGTGGGGACAATGGCAGTGACATCGATGTAATAACCGTCGGGTTTGTCCTTCAGACGTTCCTTAATAGCCATGTAATCAACTTTGCCGATTTTGCGTCCATAGGGAATGCGTTCTTCGGGCAATATCCCGATCTTGTCACATTGAGCGTCAAAGTTCAGTCCCTCTTCCGCAATCTCTGAAATCTGCCAGTCTTCCTGTTGGGTGGGGTCATATTTCGCCATGGTTCTAATCCTCCTGCCTAGTTTGAGATTTATTTCACATGGGCCGACCTAACTCGGCCCTGCCATCCCGAGCAGGAAATTTTCAAATCATCCCCATTCTGCTCAACACCATCAAACAGTAGGTCTCCCAATCCCTCCATTCGACTTCGTCTATTTCGCCTCTCTCGAACGCCCATCTGGAGGCGTCGTCGATAATCGGATCAATGCCGCCGGCTGAGAGCTGGTACATTTTGGTGATCTCCCTCTGGGCGGCTCTATATATGGCCTTTTTAGTCAGGCGGAGCTCGATGACTTCTCCCATGGTACCATCCTCGCGTCGGTCCCCTGGCGAGGGGAAGTCCGTTGGCTGTTTGGTAAAAGTTCCGGGTAGAGAGACTGTTCATGCGCTGTTACCCACCTCCGGAATTGTTCTCAGGGTACTATTTCCCAGTGCATGGAAAAGGTGTTGTCATACAACGTATAGGTGAACCCCATCATCTTGCCGCTGCCGGGATGGCTTCCTTCGGTGACCTTCCAGTAGGCAAGGAAAATGGCAGGAATCATGCGGGGTTCCCCGGTTTTGGGATCGTCGGCGATGCTCTGCCAGACTTCCCGTTTCTCGATGACGCGCCACAAGGTGCCGTACTTTTTGCTGCGCACCGTCTGCCCGACGCTGGGCAAGCCCTTTTCCTTGATGATTTCGTCAAACTCTTTCACCGCCGGACCTCCTCAAAAATTATTGTCGGGCAGAAAAACAAAAATGACTTCTGCCCTTTTGAACAGAAGTCATCAGCCCCGCCCTTAACCAGCGGGGCGGTTATGGCAGACCTCATTGCCTATATATTTAATAAGCCATTGTCAGCTAAAAGTCAATCAATTCCTCATGAAAATTCTTGCATTTCTCTCCTTATGGAAATATGCTTGGCTAACGGTGATGGAGTCCGCCAGGGCAAAGCCCGAACTGCACCAAAAGCTGATGACTCCTGTTCTCCGGATGGGCGAGGGCAGGGGCTTTTTTTTGGCTTTTTTCCAGAGTTGGCCGGAGGCTGCAGGGAATTTTCAACCCCTGTCGATCAGGTCAAGGGGAAGGCGGCGGACCAGGAGTGACAGGGAAAAATTTTAGGTCCGAGTCCTCAATTGCCGTATAATATGAGGCTGTTGCAAAATAGGTCTTGAAGGGGGGGCCGGGAGGTCGGCGGACCCTGGGGCACAGGGGTCCCCGCCTGTGTTATCTCCTCTCAAACTCCCCTCCCCCACCGGCTTAACAGCTTGAATTAAATTATCTGGGGTTGGGGGAGAGGGGGCCGCTGCCCCCTGGCCCCCTCTCCCAAAAACTATTCCCAACAGTCTCACTATAACTGGAGGCGGAACGTGGAACAGGTTTGGTTTACGGCCGCGGCCTGGATCGGGGTGGCCCTCCTGGCCAGCCTCATTTCCATGCGCTTGGGCATTTCCGTGGCCCTGGTGGAGATTTTTCTGGGATTTGTGGCAGGCAACCTGGGGACCTATTTCGAATGGGTTATCTTCAAGCCCACCGCCTGGATCAATTTTCTGGCCGGCTTCGCCTCAGTGGTCTTGACTTTCCTGGCCGGAGCCGAAATCGAGCCCGAGGCCTTCCGCCGCCTGTGGAAACCCAGTCTGGCCATCGGCTTCGTGTCTTTCCTCTTTCCCTTTCTGGGCTGCATGGCCTACGCCTACTACGTCGGCCATTGGAAGCTGCAGTCAGCCCAGATCGCCGGAATCGCCCTGTCCACCACCTCCATGGCGGTGGTCTATGCAGTCATGGTGGAGACCGGCCTGAACGAAACCGAGTTAGGGAAACTCATCCTCACCGCCTGTTTTGTCACTGACCTGGGCACCGTCTTGGCCCTGGGATTGATTTTCGCCCAGTATGACCGCTGGCTGGTGGTTTTTGTCCTGATAACCCTGATAGCTTTGTGTCTGATGCCCTCCTTCTGCCGCTGGGCCTTCAGCCGTTGGAGCGGCCGGGTCATCGAACCGGAAATCAAGTTTATCTTCCTGGTGCTCTGCGTCCTGGGGGCTCTGGCCGTCACCGCCCGCAGCGAGGCGGTGCTGCCGGCCTATTTGTTCGGCATGGTGATCGCCGGCCTTTTCGTCCAGGACAAGATTATGCTGCACCGCATGCGGGCCATCACCTTCGCCTTGCTCACCCCCTTCTTTTTCATCAAAGCGGGCACCCTCGTCTCCCTGCCCGCCATCGTGGCCGGTTTCGGCATGCTGGTGGCTCTGTTTTTCATGAAAATGGTCACCAAAATCGTCGGCATCTGGCCTCTTTGCCGGCTCTTCGGCATCCCCCTGCGGGAGAGCAATTACACCACCCTGCTCATGGCCACCGGTCTCACCTTCGGCAGCATCTCCGCCCTTTTCGGTCTGACGTACGGTTATATCGACCAGAGCCAGTACTCCATTTTGGTGACCGGCGTCATCGCCTCGGCGGTTGTGCCCACCATGATCGCCCAGGTGTGGTTCCATCCCCGGGAGGTGGGCCTGGGGGTGGAGGAGGAACTGGGCTTTGTCGGCACCACGGAGCATTTCCTGCATATGCATGAGGAGTAGGGACCAGATTTTCCGGGTCAGGGCATTCTGACCCTTCCCCCCGCCCCCGGCCGATATGCCCGCACCGGAGCCTCATTTTGGCCGCCGGCCCCGGGCTGGAAGATTCGTGCACGGGGGAGGAGAGAACCTTGCGACCTGCATCATGAAAAGGCTTTCTGGAAGGCCGGGGGAGTCCGGCGGTCCATGGCCCCTTCCCCGCCGCCAGTTTTTTACCTGCCAACCGGTCTTGGAGGTGCAACATGTTCAAAAGGATTCTGGTGGCCTATGACAGCTCGGAGGGCGCCCAGAAGGCCCTGGAAGCCGGGCTGAACCTTGCCAAACTTCACGGGGCGGAACTGGTGGCCCTCTCGGTGCAGGAGCGCCTGCCCAAATTCGCCGCCACCCTGGATGAAGTCAAGGAGGAAAAAGAGCTTTCCGACCAATATTACGCCAAGCTTCTGGAGGAGGCGCGGCGCAAGGCCCGGGAGGCCGGCCTGGAGCTGAAAACCCTGGTGCGCCCCGGGCATCCGGCCCAGACCATCGTCCAGGTGGCCAAGGAGGGCAAATTCGACCTGGTGCTGGTAGGCCATACCGGCTTGTCAGGGGTCTGGGCCGCCTTTCTGGGCACCACCGCCGAAAAGGTCAGCCGCCACGCCCCTTGCAGCGTTCTCATCGTGCGGTGACCACCCAGGGGTTGATCACCCGGGGGTTGAGGAGGGGGCGGACATGCCTCAGGGAATCAGTCTGAACCTCAGCGAGGCCTATAGCAGCAGGATCCGGATCACCCTGACCCTGTTGGATGAATCCCTGGTGAAATTCGAGGAGTGGGCCCGGGGGCGGGAAGTGCGCTCCATCCTCTACCATGAAACCAATAACCTCGATCCCCGCAAGCGGGCCGAACTGCTGGCGGATATCGCCGCCATCCGGACCCTTATTCAGGAGTTGCGGGACAATCTCCACCTGGAGGCCGACCCCCTGGACATCGTCAAGACCATCCGGGGACAGTGTTATATTCTCTGGGTGGACGTGCTGGAAATGACCGGCAAATACTTGCGGGGCTTCGGCGAACCGCCTCCGGAGCTGCTGGCCTATCTGGACCCCAAGGCCCACCAGATCCTTCAGCATTTGGACCACATCAAAGGGCTCCTGACCCCACCCTCGTCCTGAAAGTACAGAGGCTGCTATCCCGGACCAAAAAGGCTGCAATTCCCGACAAAAAAAAAAGCCGATCCATGAAAGACTCGGCCGGACAGGACACGACAAGAAAAATGCTTTTTTATTTTTCCTGAATAAGTTCCGCGATGATTTTATTGGCCACCTTGCGGGAATCCACCTGGTAGGTTCCCTGCTGCACGGCGTCCTGGAGGGCCACGACCTTCTCAGGGCGCACGTCTGGAGACTGATAGACCACTTCGCCGGCCTTATGCATCAGGCGGGACTCGGGGGACAGATGAATGACGTCCGTATCGCCCCGGGGTTTTTCCGCTTCCTGCCGCCCTTGGCTGCGGCCTGCCTGTTCAGCTTGCCTGGTCGTAAGCTGTTCGACTTCCAGACTCTGAATGTCGGTGATCTTCATTGGTCTCCCATCGCCTCGTTTTGACTGCTGCCCTCGTTTTCCGGTCGGCCTTCCCCCCTCCTTTCTTTCTATATCGGCCTGCTGCCGCTTCTCTTTAAATAATTCCTCATCTTTCTTGGAACCCTAAGGGAAAATCGGCACCTCCGCCATAAAGATAAAGAAATTGGGGCCCCAGGTCCCCGAACAGCTCCGGCCCCAGGGAATAGGCGGTGGGCCGGTAGGCGTCGGGACGATTATAGCGGACAACCCTGGCCGCCACAAGGCCGGCTCTTTTCCGGGCGATTTCCAGGGCGTCCTCCAGGTAGCCCACCCGGTCCACCAGGTGAAGGTCCCGGGCCTGAGCGGCTGTGAAGATGCGGCCGTCCGCCACCTTTTCCAGCTCTTTCTTTGATAGCCGGCGGCTCCGGCCGACCACCTCCGTGAAGCGTCGGTGAAAATCGTCGATGATGGCCTGCATCATCTGTTTTTCGGCCTCGCCGGCGGGCCGGAAGGGGGACCAGAAATCCTTCCAGGGTCCGCTCTTTACGGTATCCTGCTCCAGGCCCACCTTGTTCATCAGCCCTTTGACGTTGAACTTCATGGCCACCACCCCGATGGAACCGGTCAGGGTGGTGGGGTGGGCCACAATTTCATCCGCGGCCTGGGCCACATAGTAGCCCCCGGAAGCCGCCAGGCCCATGAAGCAGGCCACCACCGGCACCTGCCGCTCCTCCTTAAAGCGGCTGATGGCATGATAGATCATGTCCGCGGCGCTCACCGACCCGCCGGGGGAGTTGATCCGCAAAACGACGGCCTTGACCCGGTTGTCTTTTCCGGCTTTGTCCAGTTCCTCCATAACCCGGCCGGGTCCCACGGTCTTCCCCAGGAGGCTCCAGAGGCCCCCCCGGGGCGCTTCCAGCATCAGGCCCGAGAGGTCCAGCAAAAGAATCTTGTCCCGCCCCCGGCCGGAGACCACCTGCTCCTCCAAAGGCCTGTCCTCCTCGAAGAGGTTCACCTTGACGGTGACGCAGCCCGCCGCCCCCCAGACGGTAAGCATCACCAGCACGAGGCTTTTCCGGAACAACCCCTTTATCTCCGTCAGTCGCACTGCACCAAAGCCTCCGTCTTTTAACACCTCAGGGTCCGCACCCTCCTGCTCCTGGGAAGCTGCGGATTTTCGATCGGTTCTGCAGGAAAAATGAAGCAAACAGCTTTGGGGAAACGGGACCGGAAGGCAGGGGCCCCCTGCCTCCTTTCCCAAACCCCTTCCCCACCCCCATAGGAATTTTTCACCTTTTCCGCAGCAGGCGTTGAGCCGCCAGGCGGTCCTCCTCCAATAAATGGGGACACAGGGCGTGGCGGGTGGCCCGGAGCACCTTTTCCAATTCCCTCCGGGCCTCCTCGACCTTTCCCAGCTTGAACAGGGTTTCGGCCAGGTACAGATGGTTGGTGCTGTTTTCCGAAGCCAAGGCCGCCGCCGCCGTCAGATGCCGCAGGGAGGCCTGAATATCCCCCACGGACAGCGGCCAGGGGGGGCACTCATAATATATGCGGCCCAAAACCCGGTGAGGGCCTGCCTGGTCGTAGGAGGGGTCCACCTTCAGGGCCTTCTCCAGGGCGGCCACAATCTCCGGAATCAATTTGAGCCCCTGCCGGGCGCCCCCCAGCTCGGCCAGACCGCAAAGATTGAGGGCCAGCCAATAATGCCCCTCGGCCCAATCCGGCTGCTCCCGGATCAGGGTCTCCGCAGCCAACCGTCCCTTTTCGAAATACAGGCGTTTTTCTTGGGCAGGACTCAGTTCCCCCAGTAGAAACGCCACCCGGGCCAAGCGGCTGAGGTGGGCGGCCTTCTCCCCCCCGGCTTGGCGGACTTGCTCCTCATAAAAGGCCAAATCGGCCAGGAGGCGGGGGAGATGGCACTCAAGCCGGTCATCCGGGGGCACGTCCGGAGGCCTTGCGGCCCGGTGCCGGGCGCAGGCTCCGAATCCGCAGAGCACCAGCAGCAGGAGAAATAGGAGGAGGCAATTCTTCAAGGAATTCACCCTTCGGTCCCCGGCATTTTCGTGACTCTTATGATACATTATAAGCGTAAATATTCTTTCAAGAAACAATTCCTGGATGGGAAGACCCTGCCGGCCGAAGCGGGGCGGAGGAGGATACTCCGGCACCGGGCTCCGGCGGCTTTTGGGCGTTGAGTTTATGGACATAGAAAGGGTGGGGGCCGGCCTGGAACCCCCGGCGGCCCTGGTGCAGCTCCTGGCGGAGACCGAGCGCCTGGTGGTTCTCACCGGCGCAGGCATTTCCGTGGAAAGCGGCGTCCCCACCTTCCGGGGACCTGAGGGCCTTTGGCGCTCTTTCCGGCCGGAGGAGCTGGCCACCCCCCAGGCTTTCCAGCGCAATCCCCGCCTGGTGTGGGAGTGGTATGACTGGCGCCGCGCCAAAATCGCCCAGGCCCGGCCCAACCCCGGGCATCTCGCCTTGGTCCGCCTGGAGGAGCGGGTCCCGGATTTTCTGCTCCTCACCCAGAACGTGGACGGCCTCCACCGGCTGGCGGGCTCCCGGCGCCTGCTGGAAATACACGGCAGCCTCTGGGAGGTGCGCTGTCTCTCCTGCGGCGCCGTCCGGGAGGACCGGCGGGTGCCTATCCCCATGCTTCCCCACTGCGGGGGGTGCGGCGGTCTGCTGCGTCCTCACGTGGTGTGGTTCGGGGAGGCTTTGAACCCCGAGATCCTGCGCCGGGCGGAGGAGGCCCTCATCCGGGCCCAAACCGTGCTGGTGGTGGGCACCTCGGCGGTGGTGCAGCCCGCGGCCTCTTTTGCTCTCTGGGCCCGGGAGGCCGGCGCCGCCATCGTGGAAATCAACCCGGATCCCACCCCCCTGACCCGATACTGCCGGTTCGCCCTGGCCGGCGCGGCAGGGGAGGTCCTGCCCCGACTGCTCAGCCGACTGGAAGAGCAGCCCAGCCGATGAGCCGGTCTCAAAAAACCCTTGACAGGCTTTTAACACATGATACATATATTTAATTTTAAGCTTTAAACGGATAAAAGCCGTTTCCGGGGCCCTAGGCCAAACCTGGTGGTATTTGAGTATGGGGAGGGGGGAAATGGATGCCGGGCGTCAGGGTGAAACCCAACGAGCCCTTCGAGGTCGCCCTTAAACGCTTCAAAAAACAGTGTGAAAAAGCGGGAATTCTCTCTGAGATTCGCAAACGGGAACACTACGAAAAGCCGAGCATCAAGCGGAAAAAGAAAGTTTTGGCGGCCAAAAAACGGGCATTGAAGAAAATGCGCAAACTTGAGGGCTCATGATCTCATTGAGCGAACGCTTGGATCAGGCCTTTAAGGAAGCTTTGAAAGGTCAACAACAGACGGTGTTGGCGACCTTGCGGATGCTGAAGACGGCCATCCGCCACAAAGAGGTGGAGCTCCGGCACCCCCTCAGCGAGGCGGAGCTCCTGGCCACCATCACCAGCCAGGCCAAGCAGCGTCGGGACGCCATCGCCGAATACACCAAAGCCGGGAGAGCGGACCTGGCGGAAAAAGAAGAGGAGGAACTCCAAGTCCTCCTCTCTTTTTTGCCCGCTCAACTTACCCCCGAGGAATTAGAGGCGGAAATCAGCCGCATTATTGAGCAGGTCGGGGCCGCGGGTCCCAAGGACCTGGGCAAGGTGATGAAAACCGCCATGGCTGAACTTGCCGGTCGGGCCGACGGCAAGGTCGTCCAGGAAATCGCGCGCCGACGTTTGGGGGGCTGATACCGCACTTCGGCGCCTCAGAGGTCCATTGCGGCATGCCTGAAGAAACCCTGCATGCCCTGGAATTTCCCGGGCTTCTGCGTGTTGTGCAGGCCTATGCCACCTCCCGCCTGGGGCGGGCCTTCCTGGCGGGGCTTTGCCCCACGGCTGATCTGGCCCGAATTCAGGTAAAATTCGCCGAAATCCGGGAACTTCAGGATCTGGAAAGCATCGAGGGGGATATCCCCCTCGTTGATTTTCCTGATCTGACGCCTTTGCTTGCCAAGGCCAAAGTGCCGGGAAGTCTTTTATCCCCTCCGGCCTTCAACGACATCCTTCAGGTTCTGCGTCTGGCCCGGCAGGTGCGGCTTTTCCTGGCCCAGGGCGGAGAGCGGCTCTCGGCCCTGACCCGCCTGGCCCGTGCCTTGTTTGACCTGCCCGAGCTCCAGGAAGCCATCCTGAAAAGCATCAGCCCCCACAATTTCATCCTGGACGGGGCCTCCCCGGATCTGGCCCGGGTCCGCCGGGAACTGGCCGATGCCCGGGAAGCCCTCAATCGGCAGATCAAACAGACTTTTTTCTCCGGCGCCTATCAGCATATCATTCAAAGTCCCACCATTTCCCAGCGTCACGGCCGGTATGTCATCCCCCTCAAGGCGGAGCACAAGGGCGCCATCCCGGGTATCATCCACGACGCCTCCCAGACCCGGGCCACCCTGTTTCTTGAGCCCCTGGCTATCGTGGAACAGAACAACGCCCTGAACCTTTTGGCCAACCAGGAAAAACGGGAGGAGGAAAAGGTGCTCCGGGCCCTCACGGATCGGGTGCGGCATGCCCAGGAGGAGCTCACCGCCACCCTCCAGGCCCTGGGGGAGATGGACGCCGTGGCCGCCAAAGTGCGCTTCGCCCGGGACTACCGGGCCCGGGAGCCGATCCTTCGGCGCGCCGGCGGGGTGGACTTTCGCCAGGCCCGGCATCCCCTGCTGATGTACCGGGAAAAAACCAACTCCCAGGCTCCTCCCACGGTGCCCATTGACCTGCGGCTGACCCAAGAGCAGCGGTTTCTGGTCATTTCCGGCGCCAATGCCGGGGGCAAGACTGCGGCCCTGAAAACCCTGGGCCTGCTGACCCTCATGGTCCAGAGCGGCCTGCCCATCCCGGTGGCCGAGGGGAGCGAATTCACCCCCTTTGACCAAATCTTTGCCGATATCGGCGACACCCAGGACCTACACCAGAATCTGAGCACGTTTTCCGCCCATCTGAAACGGGCTCTGGCCATGTTGGCCGACATTTCCGGGCGGGCTCTGGTCCTTCTGGATGAATTGGGGACCGCCACCGACCCCACCGAAGGGGGTGCTTTGGCCTTGGCTTTGTTGCGGGCCTTTCACCGCCGGGGGGCCTGGGGGGCGGTGACCACCCACCTGCCCCTCCTCAAGAATTTCGCCCACCGGGAGGCGGGCTTTGAGAACGCCGCGGTGGTATTCGACGACAAGACCAGGCGGCCCACCTTCCGCCTGGCCTACGGTGTGGCGGGGACCAGCAACGCCCTGACCATTGCCCGGGAGTTGGGCCTGGACCCGGAGATTCTGGCAGAGGCCGAGGGCTATCTCAGCGACGAGGAATTGCAGGGCTGGCGCCTCTTGGCCGAAGTGGAGGGGATGCGGGAGCGCCTCCATAATCAGGAAGAGGAACTCAAGGCCGCCCGCCGAGAGCTGGCCCGGCGGGAGGAGGAGCTGGCCCGGGAACGGGAGCGGCTGGCGGCCGAGCGGGAGCGCTTTCTCGACGAGGAGACCCGCCGGGTGCGGGAGCGCATCCGCCGGGCTGAAGAGGAATTTCGGGACATTCTGGACCGACTGGCGCGCCGGGAGGATTCCTGGGGCCGCCTGCGTCAGGAGCTGTCCGCCAAAGAGGGCGAGCTGCTGGCGGAATTGACGCCGCCAGCTGCTCCTCCCCCGCCGGAGACCCCCGCCTATGCAGCGGGACAACGCATTTTTCTGCCCGCCCTGGGGCTGCCGGGGGAGGTGGTGGCGGTGGACAAACACGGCCGCCTGACGGTGCGGGCCCGCCAGGTGAAGCTCCGGGCCCGGCCTGAGGAGGTCGTGCCCTTAAGCGGCGAAGGGCCACCCGAGGAGGCCAGGACCGGGGGCGTCACCTATCCCCGGCCCCCGGACCGTCTGCCCTCGGTCAACCTGGTGGGGTTGCGGGTGGAGGAGGCCCTGCCCCTGGTGGACCGGCTGCTGGACCAGGCCGTCTTGCAGGGGGCCGAGCGGGTGGATATAATCCACGGCACCGGCACCGGCCGCCTGAAGGCGGCGGTGCGGGAGCACTTGCGGAATCAACCCATGGTCAAAGCAATTCATGGGGATATAAATCCCGGAGTGACCCTGGTGGATTTGAAGGATTGATTTCTGTAGGGTGCGCTCTGCGCACCAGATAGGAAGAAAAACCTTCTGGTGAGCTTTGGAGATTAAGCCAAGCAGGAGCCTGGCGGGCAAGGGCGTACCCAAGCGGGAGCTTGGGAACGAGAGCATGAAATGGAGTCATCGGTTGATACTATCGATTTTCGATTGATTGATATTGAATCAGAGCTATTTGCTCTCGATTACCATTTAAATCTCATAGAAGAGCAGATAAGGAATAAAGAAGCTTTTGAAAGGATGCTTTTAACAAAGAAGGTTAAGGCTCTTGCTTTAACTCCAGACGATCCGGAATGGCATTACGAACATCAGGAATTTTATTATACTATAGAGTTTTTAATACAAAAATTATTACGGTCAACTTTTATGGTATCGTTATATGCTGTTATGGAATCAGCGATAATTGAGATAGCACAACTTATCCAAAAAACAAAATGTTTTCCAATTTCAATAAATGAATTAAAAGGAAATTTTATTGAGAGAGCAAAAAAATATTATCAAGTCTTAAAATTTAAAATATTTTCTGATGATGTGTGGGAATATTATAATATGCTCTTGGTTCTTAGAAATGCTATAGCACATTCCAATGGTCGCATCGAACTTCTTAAAAATGATGCCAAAAAAAAGATAGAAAAATGGGAGAAGCAGAATATCGGTATTGAGAATATGCATGTTTATATATTTTTTGAAGAAAGATTTTT
>FWPV01009952.1_pt1 | contig 15805 bp, 12 predicted proteins | sample 2228371 | NCBI WGS metagenome assembly FWPV01 (sample SAMEA103939776, study PRJEB20133) | metagenome | reverse complement strand
CTCTGTTTGTTCAGAATTGGATCCCTCTCACCTGCTTTACAACTCCCGCCGAATGTGCTATGATGCAAGCGAACCCAACCAACGGAGGTGCTACGATGCTCCCTCACGCGGCGGAATCCGACTACGACAACCTGTGGCAAGAGGCGTTGGAGCGCTACTTCGAGGAATTCCTGGCCTTCTTCTTCCCGTACGCCCACGCCGACATCCTGTGGAGCAACGGCTACGAGTTCTTGGACAAGGAACTGCAGCAGATCGCGCCGGACGCGGTGGTCGGGCCGCGCCGGGTGGACAAGCTGGTGAAGGTATGGCAGACGGGGGGCGTGGAGGAATGGGTGCTGGTGCACATCGAGGTCCAGAGCCAGGAGGAACGGGAGTTCGGGGAGCGGATGTACGTCTACAACTATCGCATCTTCGACCGCTACCGGCAGCGGGTGGCGAGCCTGGCGGTGTTGGGGGACGAGCGTGCCGGGTGGCGTCCGACGCGCTATGGGTACGAATTATGGGGGTGCGAGGTCGAGCTGCGCTTCCCGGTGGTGAAACTGCTGGATTACCGCGAGCGCTGGGCGGAGTTGGAGGAGAGCGACAACCCATTTGCCACGGTCGTGATGGCGCATCTGAAGGCGCAGGAGACGCGTGGGGATGCCGAACAGCGCAAGATGTGGAAATGGGTGCTGATGCGGCGGTTGTACGAGCGTGACTACGGGCGGGAGGATGTGATCGCGCTGTTCCGGTTCATAGACTGGGTGCTGCGGCTGCCGGAGGAATTGGAGCAGGCGCTGTGGCAGGAAGTACGTGAGTACGAGGAGGTGAACAGGATGCCGTACGTGACGAGTGTGGAAAGGTTTGGGATTCAGCAGGGGATCCAGCAGGGGATTCAGCAAGGGATTCAGCAAGGGATTCAGCAAGGGATTCAACAGGGCATGCGCCAGGGGTTACTGGAGGGGATCGCCGTGGGGTTACAACTGAAATTCGGCCCGGCGGGCGCGGCGCTCCTGCCGGAGATATACCGCATCGAGGATGTGAACCTGTTACGCGCGATCCGCGATGCGCTGTTGACCATCGCCACGCCCGAAGACCTGCGTCGTCTGTACCAAGCGTAGGGCCGATTGGCAAGCAGCGTGGCGTAAGCCCCACTCGCTTTTCACCTCAAGGGACGCCATTTCGGCACTGGCGGAAGTGTGTTACCTTGCCGGGGCTGCTCAGCGCTCCTCGGCGCGACGAGGCGCGCGAATAAGGCCGCTGCAAATCACCTTGCAGCGGCCTCGCTATCTGACACACCCGGACACGTTGGGAATCGTGCTCTAATGCGGCTCCCACCAAACGTGGATCAGAGCGTTTCCCCCGTGTTCGTAATACTCGACCTTGGCATCGTAATTGCCGGTCTCGGCCCAGTGCTCTACACAAATCGGTGAGGAGCCATCGCTGGCGCGCCAGGCGTCTAGGATCAATTTGCCCCCGATCCAGATGCGCACGCCGTCGTCGCTCATCGCGCAGAAGCGATAGTGATCTGTCTTCAAGTGGATTTTCGTCGTCCAGCGGATGGAGAATCCATCCTGCCAAACCTCCGGCAACGGGCTTTGCGTTCCCCAATCAAAGCTGATCGCCGAGTCATAGCGCTTGGCGACCGGTTGCCCGGTCAGCGTCTCGTTGTTGTAGAATTCGGCGAACCAGACGCCGCTGGGCAGCGACGGGGTGGCGGTTGCGGCAGGGATGGGAGTGGCGGGTGGCGCCACGGAGGAGATCGCCTTCCACCAAAAATAGATACGCGCGACCTGCGTACGGTCGTAGTATTCGACCTGAATGGTATGGTCGCCGGCCGCCAGGGCGCGATCCCCACTGTACAGACGCAAGCCGCCATCTCGCCACCCATCTATGACGCGGTCGCCGTCCACGTAGACGCGCACACCGTCATCCACTTTAGCGTAGAAACGGTATGTTCCCGCCTCGAAGCGGAACGTCCCCTTCCAGCGCACAGAGAAAGCGTTGACCGGCATGCCGCCGGCGGGTGGGCCGTCGTTCCAGTCAAAATTGATGCCCGCGTCGGTGCGGGTCAGGTAGGCGGTTCCGCTCAGGCTGATGTTGTCGAAATACTCCCCACTCCAGGGGCCGGGCCACACGGTCGGCGCGGACGGCTGCGGCTGCGACGGGGCAGGCGACACGGCTTTGGGGATCACGATGCGTTGCCCGACGTAGATCAAGTTGAGGTTCGCAATGCCGTTGGCACGGGCGATCGTCCAGGCATCCACACCATAGCGCAGTGCGATGCTGTACATCGTGTCGCCGGCCTGCACGACGTGGACGGTCCAGCCGGTCACCGGCTGGCTCGGTGGGGGGCTGGCCGGCTGGCTCGAGGGGATGATGATTTGCTGTCCAACATAGATGAGATTGGGGTTGGTGATGCCGTTGAAACGGGCGATGGTGTTGGGGTCCACTCCGTATCGGCGTGCAATGCTGTAAAGCGTCTCACCAGCTTGCACTACGTGGATGATATTGCCCGCCGGTGGAAGTTGTTCTCGACTCATGCCCGGCGCTGCCATCGCCGTGACGCCGGACAGGAGCACCAGAATGACTACAGCCGCCACGATGTGGAGCCAATTTGTTCGCATGTCGCGCCTCCTCTCTGAAAAAATGTGACCACGCTTGGTGTCATGATACTCACATTCAAACGCATGTCAAATTACCACCACGGCCAGAAGTAAGTCGGCCCGGTCCATATGCGTTTGAGCGACGAGGTCAGTGCGCCGTCCACATCCAGGTCCGAGGCGCGAATGAACGCTTCCCGCGCCTCCGCGTGCTCTCCTCTGGCGTTCCTGAGCAGCCCCAGGTAATAATAGGCCGATGCCCGCGTCGGGTCGAGCAAAACCGCCTCCGACAGATGGCGTAACGCGCTCTCGTAATCGCCGCGTTGCAAGGCCGCCCGCCCCTGCAGCTCGTGCGTGGATGGCCGGCCCGGCGCAAGTTCGGCGAGCTTGGCAAGCGCCGCCTCCGCCTCCTCGCGGTCGGCCAGGCCGTTGTCGAGGTAGAAGCGCGCCAACACTTCCCACAGCGCCGGGTCGTCGGGCTTGAGGATCACGGCTTCGCGCAACCAGACCTCCGCTGCCAGATGGCGACTCTCGGCGGCCCAGGTCTCGCCAATCTCGATGCACGTCGCAGGGTTGTGAGGGTCCAGATCGTAAGCGGCCTCGTATTCGGCGCGGGCGGCGGCGAGCTGCCCCAGACGGTCGTAATGCAGCCCCAGGAGGAGGTGAGCGGTGGGCGAATTGGGCGCCAACGCGACGGCCTGCCGCAGCTGCTCGCGCGCCTCGGCCGGATACCCCATCTGGTCGAGCGCGTGTCCGAGGTAAGCGCGCGCGTCGGCGTAGGTGGGCGCCACGGCTACGGCGCGCTCAAAGTGGTATGCAGCCAACGCCCATTCCTTCTCCTTCAGCAACACTCTACCGGCCAACGCGCTGGCATAGGCCAGGCGGCCGGCCGGACTGTCCGATGGAGGCACTTCCTGATAGGCCGCGAGGACGCGGAGCGCCAGGAGGCTGTTTGCAGCGAGCAGGTGCGACACGGCAGCTTCACTTCCGAGCTGCAGGATGCCTAGCCGCTCGTGGGCGGTTGCATCTGCCGGATTGATGTCCAGCAGCGACTCGTACTCCGACGCGGCGGCGCGCCATTCCCGCATCTCGAGGTAGGCGCGCGCGAGGGCATGCCGGGCCGGGCTGCCATCGGGAGCGTCGGCGGACAGGCGCGCCAGCCAGCGGTGAGCATGCTCGGCCGCAGCAGGCCACTCCCCCCGCGCGGTGTACGCGGCGACCCATAGCGGCTCGGTCTGCTGCGCATCCGCTCCCAGTTGTTCAGCCTGCGCGACGGCGACGACCGCTTCCCTGGGGCGCCCCCAGTCCAGATAGAGCCGCGCCAGCCGAAGGTAGGGCTGCGGATCGCCGGGGCGGAGCGCGGCGGCATCGCGGTAAGCCGTCGCCGCCGCCGTGCGCTCGAGGCGAGCGGCATGCTCATCGCCGCGTTGGAGAAGGTCAACAAAGGGAGCAGTCGCCGAAGGCAGGCAGAGCGCCATCGCCAACACGATCACGACCCAGCGATTCAGCCTGCCCACCGACTACCCCAGATGTTCTCGACAAAACGCCAATGCTCGGCGGAGGGCCGCGAGGCACTGCGTTTCGTCCGCAGCGTTCAGCGCATCGGGGCTGGCCTCGACAGTGACGATGCCCTGATAGCCATCGCGGGCCATCCGGCACAGCAATTCTGCCAACGGCAAGCGGCCATCCGGCGGCGAGCGGTGTTCTTTCCCATCGAAGTTGGAGAGGTGCACGTGAGCCACCCGCTCCCGCAACCGCTCATAGACCGCCAGCGGATCCAGTCCCCACGTGCCCAGGTGGGTCGTGTCGAGCGTCAGGTGTGGCAGGCCGGCCAGCTTCGCGGGCGTGTCGAACCAGTAACGGCTGACCCTGATTCCGAATAGCCGCCTTACCGGCATATTCTCGACGGCGACCGTGATACCCGTGTCCGCTTCCAACGCCGCCAGGCCGTTGTGCAGAAAATCGCGGTACGGCTCGCGGTGGACGAAGGGGAGTGGGAAGGATAAACATCGCGGGCGACTGTCCTGCCAGCTGATCACCATGAAGTGGAGGCGGAACGGCAGATGAGTCACCACTGTGGATGCGCCAACCTCCTGCGCCAGCGCCAGGGTGTGGCGCAGCCGTCCCAATTGGTCATCCGGCCAGCCGGATACCCGATCAACAAAGGGGCTGTGCAGCGCGACGATGGGCAGGCCATAGTCAGCGGAGAGGCGGCGCAGGTAGGCCGGCTGGCGGGTGTCCCACCGCTCGTCCACCAGCACCTCGGTACCATCGTAGCCGGCCTGAGCCGCCAGCTCGAAGACGCGCGCGGTGCCGTAGTTGTAGAGTGAGCCTGTAGATAGCGCAATCAACGGTGGATTAGTAGACTGGTAGTTAGTAAACTGGTAGATTGGTAGGTCGGTTAATTGCTGGCGAGTTTCCCCATTCCCCAACCTACCATTCCCCAATCTACCAACACACCATGCTCTCGCCCGCCGCACCCACTCACGCTCCGCTTCGAACGTCAACGCCGCCAGCGCCTCATCCCAGGGGAGCCAGATGGGATCGAACTGCGTCTCGCTGCCGCAGGGCAAGGTCTGATCGTCCAGCAGCTCCATCAGGAAGTAGCGCTCGGTGCGGATGACATGCCGTCCGGCGTGGTCGAACTCGACCATCTGTGTGCCCAGATCGGCGCACACAACGAGGTTGGCGTAGCCACTCTCCTCGCGCACCTCGCGCAGCGCCGCGGCCTGCACATCCTCCCCCGGCTCGACGTGCCCCTTGGGCAAGCGCACCTCGCTCCGGCTGGGACGGCGCAACACCAACACGCATCCCTCGCGCACGACCACACCGCCTGCCGCCACATACCGGACAATGTTAGACGCAGCCATATCGCTGACTCGCCTCACGGTTCCAGCGAGCTAAAATAGTCCCGCACGTATTGCTTCAGCCCAAGAGGGATGTAGCTGCCCTCCAACGCGGCGCCGGCCTGAGCCGCATACTCAGCATAGACCTCGCGGTACGGCACCGTAGACACGCCTTCCTTTCTGGGGAATGGGCTTTCGCCGACCACGACGCCCTCCTCGCCCTCGCGGCCCAGCCCGATCTCCGCGCCCTGTTCACCGAGGCGGTAGGGCACGTACAGCTCATCGTAGGGTGCGGCGCTGCCGGCGTCTTCACTGTGACCGGCCTGGGTCTGTTGACCGGCGCCGGCTTGCTGGCCGCCCTGGCCCGACTGCGCCTCGGCCCCGCCGGCCTGGGCGATCTGCTCGCGCCCCTCCTGTAGCTGAGAAAGCGCGCCCTCGACCGCCGCCTGCCCTTCCACCCGCTCCCCGGCTGCGCCCATCTGCTGGGCCGCCGAGCGGATCGCCTCCCGCGCCTCGGTAATGTCGCCGCGCTCAATGGCCTGGGCGGCCTGGGAAAGTTGCTCGGCCAGCTCGGGAGCGCTTCCTTCCAGCGCCTTGGCCGCTTCGGCCAGTTCACGCGCCAGCTCAAGCTCCTCTGCGCGCGTCAGCGCCTCGCCCTTGTTGCCGGCGAAGGAGGCGAGGGCCTGCGCGGCCGTCTCGTAGTCGCCTCGCGCCAGCGCCTCGGCGATGCCGCGTGTCAGATCGGAATCGGCCATCTGGCCTGCGGCGCGCTCCAACCCCTGCCGGATGGTCTGCGCGCCGGGGTCCTGCATCTTCGCCAGCGCCTGTTCTGCCTCCGATAGCGCCGCCAGCGCTTCTTCCGGCGCCGTCGCCTTGCTCTCTCTGAGCTGGGCAAGCGCCTCGTCCAACGCTTCCAGAATCGCCTCCCGTTCGGCCGCGCTCAATCCCTCCGTCGCGGCGATCTGCTCCCGGGCCGACTCCAACGCGGCAATCTCTTCCTCGATGGCGGATTTCACGGCTGCGCGCTGCAAGAGCACTTTTTCCTGCGGATTCGGCAACCAGAGCGCGAGCGCGAGTAGCAATGTCAGCGCGGCGCAGGCGAGAACGTGCGGACGTGGGGCGCGCATCGGCAGTCGCGCGCGCAGGTCCACACGCTGCGCCGCGTCCAGCGCATCGGCCAGCTGCGCCGCAGCCAGCGCCGGCGTTGTGCGCAGACGACCGCTTGTGATCTCCAACGCCGTCGTCAAGCGTTCGGCCAACTCAAAACGGCGGTCAAAGATGCGCGCGAGGCGAAAGGGTGAGCGCGGTCGCAACCAAACTATGCACAAGCCGGCCATCACGCCGGTCAGCGTCAGGAAACCCGCCAACCCGATCAACTGACGCGGCGGCAACAACGGCCAGACTCGCGCAGCCAGCGACAGCCCTAACCCCAAGCCCAGTCCAACTATGCCGCCCCACAGCCCACCGGCGAAACTTTCCACCAGCCGCAGACGCAGTCCCCACCACCAGAGGTAAGATTTGAGATCCGCGATTTGCGACTTGCCATTTGCCATTTGCCATTTGCCATTTGCCATTCGCTCACTTCTCCTGCCGGCGCACTCGCAAAACGGTGAAGAACAGAAGCACAGCGCCCACCACCAGGTAAATCAACGTGTAGACGATCCAGGGTGAGATGACAGGAACGCGGTGCGCCGGCGTCATGCTGGCGGTGTAGCCGCCTCCTACGTTATACCAGAAATAGAACAGCGAATTCTCTTCGTCCAGCATTATCTCCGTGGCGATAGCCGTGCTGATGGGACTCAGACTCAGTATAAAAAGCAGCACGTACCCCAGGATCGCTTCGATCACCCAAGACGTCGGGCGCAAGGTGGATTGAATTGCGTCCCAGATACCGATGCCGATCAGCATCAAAATCGGCAGCCCAATGGTCAGGATGAGCGCCGTCACGTAAGCCCAAACCGTCGCGGCGAGGGTCGTGCGGGCGAAGGCCGAATAGAACAATCCTATCGCGGCGAAGGCGAAGGCCGTCGCCAACAAGACCACCAGTGCAGCGGCCAATTCTCCACCGATTACCCCGCCGAGCACGAAGGCCAGGCTCTCCAACGGCACCGCCGCGAGGATCAGCAGCAGCATGTAGACGAGCGCGGACGAGAGTTTGCCGAAAACTAACTTGCGCGCCGATAGGAGCGTCGTTCGCAGCAATTCGTAGGTCTGGCGCTCCCGCTCGCCGCTGATCGCGCCGGCGGTGAAGGCCGGGGTGATGAATGTGACCATGAATATCTCGATGATGACGACGCTGGCAAAGATGACCTTCCCCACGTAGGCCATGTCCGACCCGCCGGATTCGCGCGTGTAGGCGTAATAGATGAGCGAGGTGAAGCAGCTCAACAACAGCAGATAGACGGTCAACACGATAAAGGCGCGCGCGCCACGCATCCGCCCGCGCAGTTCTTTGAGCAAGACTGGGTTCGATTCCCGTTTCAACACGCCTCCTGAATGTCAGCAAGTCGGCAAGTCAGCAAGTCGGCAAGTCGGCAAGTCAGCAAGTCGGCGAGTCGGCGAGTCGGCAAGTCAGCAAGTCGGCAAGTCGGCGAAGGGAGGGTAACCCTACGTGCGTTTTAGCCATTCGACCGCGCCCCACAGCAGCAGCGCCGCGCCCGCAAGTTCCAGCACGATAGTCAACAGTCCTGACAGCGAGGGTATCGCCATGCCGGAGCTGATGAACGCCGGCGGCGGCGACGATCCGGTCAGATCCAGCCCGGTCAGCAGAATGAGCATAGCAATTGCGCTGAAAGTGCTCATCACCAAGTAAAGCCCCACGCGGAGCGCGATAATCACTCCGTATGTGGCGGCAATCGCCGCGCCGACCGAGCGCGCCGCTACCGAGACGATCTGCCCGACGGCGGCGTTGAGAAGCAGATCGGCCCACGGCGAGAGCAGCCCGGACAGCAATACAATTCCAAACCAGACCCACGTCGTCCCCATCCCTCCTCCGAAAGTATTGTCAGGAATCGCGCCAAACATAGACATCAGCGCGAGGGCGAAAGGTGCGTTTGCCGAACTGAATCCTACCAACCTGCCCCACAGAGATATGATGAGCTGAAATGGACTCAGCAGCGCCAACGCCACAATTGCGGGCCACAATCGCGCCAGGCTGCCGGTCAATTTGCCCAAGATGATGGCGCGCTCACTCAACAACGTCGTCCGCAGCAGGTCGAATGTGCCGGACTCCCGCTCCTGAACGATAGAAATGGCCGTGAAGACCGGCGCGATCCATGTCAGGGCCCACGAGAGCAATCCCGCGATCACGCTCACCGTGCACAGCGCCGGCGCGCCGGTCACCAGGGCGGCCATCTGGTACGGAAAAGCCGAGATAGGAAACGAGAATGATTCCAGCAGGGTAGCGCCCACGACCAACGCGATACATCCCAAAACCCCGCCCCACAACGCCGGATAGAGCATAAAGAAGCGCCGCCCCGGCCACCAACGCTTGCGCCGGATGCGCCGCAGCTCCAGCTGTACGATGGGATGGTTCAGCAGACGGTCGCGGGTCGAACAGTATGTTCGCTTCAGATCAATCCACACTACTCGCGCTCCAATTGCCGGATGCACACGCGCAGCCAGAGCGCTACGCACAAGATTTTGATGAGCAAGAGCGCGCCGGGTAATACCCCCGATGCTATCAAGACGTGCTGGACCTGGCTGGGAAACGCAACCAACGCGCTCAACAACACTGCGACCAAAGTACCGGTGAACCCAAACGCCAAGCTAAACACAAGGGTCATCGCATACGAGAGCAGGATTGCCCAGCTCAACGATAGATGCCGCACCGAATATGAAAGTCCTATTGTGGCGAAGAGCAACGGATTCACCAACGAGTGGAATACGTTCATCGCGCCCGACAGGCACCACCACCACAGCTCTCCTATCTTGGGCAACGCGGGAAGAACGCTACTCAATCTATCTATGCCGCCCCAGAGGAATTGGAAGGGGATCAGCAACACCAGCACCAAGAAGCCGGGCCACAGCCGCGCCAGGCAGGCGCCTAGCTTGCCCAAGATGATGTCCTTCTCGCTCAAAAGCGTCACCCGCAGCAAGTCGAACGTTCCCCGCTCCCGCTCGCCGGCAATCGCCACCGCGGTGAGCGCCGGTGCAATCCACGCAGGGATGGCGGCGGCGAACGAGAGAATCAGCCCTATATACTCAGAGGCGTCGGCTAAAAGAAACCCGCAGATCAGCCCACAGCCCAATATCACAGCGAGCAGCGCCATCTGCCCGAAGGCGGAAAGATGCTCGCTGAACCACCGACCGGGCCGCCAGGGACTCTGTCGGATGCGCTGCAGCTCCCATTGGAGGATCGGATTATCGAGATACCTCACGACACGATCCCTTTGGTCAGCTGCATGAACACGTCCTCCAGGTCGCCGACCTCCTCGCCGAAGGCCAACACCGGGAAGCCCGCGCTGACCATCTCACCCAACAGCCGGCTGAGCATCTCATCATCGCCGCTGAACGCGACCAGCAGGCCGTTTTCGCCGGCGTTGCTTTTTGCCGGCTCGACCCGCGCCACGCTCGGACGGCCCGCCAGCCAGGCCTGCGCCTCCTCCAGGCGGCCCGTCAACCCGACGCGCACGATGCGATGGGGTTGGAGCGCGCCGGAGAGCACGTGGCCGCGACGGATCTCCTCCAGGCTGCCGGCCGCCACCAGCTGCCCGGCCTCGATGATGCCGATGTGGGTGCATATCTCCTCGACCTCGTAGAGGATGTGTGAGGAGACGAAGATCGTCTTGCCCATCGCCTGCAATTCGCGCAGCAGCTCGCGGATCTCCACCCGCGCGCGCGGGTCCAGGCCGGAGGCCGGCTCGTCGAGGATCAACAGCTGCGGGTCGTGGGCCAGCGAACGGGCCAGGCAAAGCCGCTGCTTCATGCCGCGCGAGAGCGCGTCCACGTAGTCGTCGCGGCGGTGCGACAGGTCCACCAGTTCGAGCAGGTCGCCCACCAACTGGCGGCGCGTCTCGGCGGGGATTTCGTAGCACGCGGCGAAGAAATCGAGGTATTCCCACACCTTCATGTCGCCGTAGACGCCGAAGAAATCGGGCATGTAGCCGATCACGCGCCGCACGTCGCGGCGTTGCTTGGTCACGGAGTAGCCTGCCACCCACGCCTCGCCCGCGGTCGGACGGAGCAAAGTCGCCAGAATGCGCATCGTGGTGGTCTTGCCGGCGCCGTTCGGCCCGACGAAGCCGAAGACGGCGCCCGTCTCGACCGTCAGGTTCATAGACTGTATGGCCGTCCGTTTGCCGTATTGTTTCGTCAATCCGCGCGTTTCGATGATCGTTGCCATTATCGCTGCCCCTTGATCGTAATTGCCACGGTGTCTACATTGACCCAGTCCCCGGCGCCGGTCTCCATGCGCAACAACAGCTCGCCGGGAGGGATGATATAGGCCGCGCCGTTGGGGAGCGCGTGTTTTCCCCATCCGCCGATGGGGATCTCCTCCCACGCAGCGTTCTCGACGTTCCACAACGAGACCTTCGGCATCCGGCCGGCATGGCGGCCCTGCAGTTCCAGCGTCACTTTGTCCACCTGACGCACCAGGACCCCTTGCCACACCGTGAAACGCAGGACGATCTGAGAATCCTGCCCCATGCCGAAACCCTCGTCCCACGTGTTCACGGCGCCGTCCGTTTTCTCTACCTGGCGGGAGATCAAACTCGGTGGTATTTCCACCTCCGTCCCCGCCTCGAGCGCCTCCACCGGCAGGGAGTAGATGTACAGCGTCGTTGCAATGGTTCTGGAGGAGCGTTCCTCCACCTCGACCGGCAACACCGGCTCATCGGACCAGCCGATCAGATAACCGCCGTCTCCCAGCCCCGGCCCGTCGCCAGGGAACAGCGCTTGGAGGAAGCGATATTGCCGGGATAACTCATCGTTGCCCCCATAGGGACCCGCTCCGAGGATACGCCCTGGCAGGCCAGAGGCAGAAATGGTTCCATAAGAGCTGCACGGTATGTTCACATCCACCACAGCGCCCGCCGCCAGGTCGCCCAGCCGCTGTTCTTGGCGCCCCACGAGCAGAACAGCCCCCTTGAGCGGCGTCTCGCCGATGCGGATCTTCCCTTCCAACGCCAACCCGGTCCTCTGTCCACCGACCAACCGCAGGTCGGCCTCGATCTTGGGGGCCTCGGCGTAGCGCTCCACAAGGAAGGGACGGATGCCCCCGACATCCACCCTCAGGTCGCGCACCCGCGTCCTGTCCGTCTCCTCGTATATGCGGAGCGGCTGGAAGTTCGCGCTGCCGGAGTAGTAGGCGTCCGACAGCGCACGGACGCGGCTGCCTGGAATCTGCAGGTTGTAGAACGTGCGCCGGGGCGAGAAAACCCCCACTACGCCCGTGATCCGCCCAATGCGGGTGTTCTCCGGCGTGTAGAGCACGGCCATCTGGTGCACGATGGCCTGGGCACCGCGCACCTGGAAACCGGTCATGTAGGCGCAGGCTGTGAAGACCAGGATCAGTGTTGGGATGGTGAACCAGGCCAGCTCGCGCCGGTCCATCTTCCGCAAGATGATGTAGTTGACCGGCCCAATCAGGATGGTATACAAGAGCATGAAGCCGATGATTTGCCACGTGGATGGCAGGACCAGACCGGGGATCGAATTGACCGCGTCGCGCGCCGTTCCCCCCATACGCACGGCGATCCGCTGCCGGTTCACCACAACCGGCCCGGCGATGAAACGCCATAGCGTTTTGTTATCCTCCCACCGCCCAAATGGATTGATCGCCGCGTCGAAAGCGAGGAAATCCACCTGCCCCGCGCCGTGCGGACGGCGGGCCAGCAGAATGAGCCCATCTTGCACAATCAGCGCGCTGCCATCCCTCAGCGTGGAATCCGCCACAGCATAAGGCCCAGGCGCCGTCTTCAGGCCGAATTGCGCGTCGAGCGCGCGCAGGTTATCTACCGAGCGCGTCGCGCCGATCGTCGTCGGCAGCAGGTCGGCCAGGCCGGCGGCGGTGCGCGCTGCCCCCGCGCCTCCCCCCACAATGAGCTGCCCCCCCTGGGAAATCCAGATTTCGAGCGCTTTGCGCTGCTCACGGCTGAGAACCGTCGTATCTACGTCGCTCACAATCAACACATCGAGCGCCTCCCAGGCCAGCGGATCCGGCGGCAGCATATCCAAATTCACGCGGGCCACAGCTGCCTTGCCGCCGGCCGGCGCAACGTCCACCAGGAAGTTGAGCGCAGAGAGGTCACCGCTGGCAACGCCGTAGAGCCGGTCCTTCTCGCCAAGCCAGGAGAGTGTGACCGTCTGAGAATCCAGGACTCTGGGTCCACTGTACAGGAAAACCGTCACGTTGGAGGCGGTGTTATTCGGGGGGATGTAGAGGAAATAGGCTTTGCGCGAATGAGATGGCAGCATCACCGCGGCGACGTATCGGTCCGGTTCGCTGCCGCCCGTGTTGCCCACCGCGATTTGCAGTTCGCCCGTGATGTCCGCGCCCTCGTTAGCCAGCACAATGTAGAACGGGCACCATCGCCCGCCGGCAGCGGTGCGGCAGTAGCCATCGAAGCCGGCGCGAACCTCCATGGATAGATTGGCAGTCTGGGACGTGAGCGAAGTGGTAGGCTGCGCGGAGACGGCAAGGGGGAGGAGGGCGCTAATCGCCAGGAGAATGAGTACAAACCGAATGACGCGTCTCAATGGGAGTCCCCTCCATAATCACAATCACCTTCGAGACGTGCGACGGGCGCACCAGGTTCCGGGATATTATAGCATAATTTGTAACTGCTCACCCTCCCGTGAGTTTAAGCAACAGGACGTCCGGCTTCAGCCGGGAAATCCTCGCTGAAGCGAGGCGTCCGGCCCTAAAGACAGCCTGTGAGAGGGGAGGGTGAGCAGTTACCATAATTTCACGTCTTCACGTTTCGCGGTACAGGTGGTGCGCATGGATGTAATCCTCGACGGTCGGCGGGAGCAGGTAGCGCAGCGGCAACCCGACGCGGACGCGTCGCCGCAGGTCTGAGGAGGAAATCTCCAGATGTGGCGCGTCGAGCCAGACCAGCCGTTGGCGGATCTCCGGCACGACCTGTTCCAATTTGTCCAAATCGGGCATATACCCCGGCCGCCGCATCGTCGCCAGCCGGGCGCGCTGCACGACGCCTGCCGGATCGCGCCAGGTGGGCAGCTGCGCTAGACTATCACCGCCCATCAGGAAAAACAACTCGGCGTCGGGCCATTCTTGTTGTAGCAGCGTCAACGTCTCGACCGTGTAGTGGGGGCCGGGGCGATCCAAGTCCACCCGCGAAACGGCATAAGCGGGATTGTCGGCGATGGCCGCCGCGACCATCGCCAGACGATGACGGTCGTCACTGACGGGACGTTCCGGCTTGTGGGGCGGTCGCCCGGCGACGACAAAGAGCACGCGCGCCAGTCCCAACTGGACACGCGCGTTCTCCGCCAGGGTCAGATGGCCGTAATGGGGCGGGTCGAACGTGCCTCCCAGGACGCCCAGACGGTTCACCGCTTATCCCTCCCAGATCAGTTCATTTTCCCCGATATAGACAACGTCGCCCGGCTGAACGCCGGCCTCTTCCAACGCATCGGTGACGCCCATGCGTTCGAGTATGCGCTGGAAACGGCGCACGCCTTCCTCCAGGTTCCACACGGTCATCGCCGCCAAGCGTTCCACGCGCGCGCCGCGCACCCGCCAGCCATTGGCTTCCGCTTCAACGGAGAACGCATCTTCATCCTCACCCAGTCGAAACACAACGACCTCGTGTCTCGGCGCGGCCGCCGGCAGCTCGGCCAACATCCGCGCCACGCGGTAGAGCAGGTCACGTGTTCCTTCCCGCGTCAACGCGGAGATCGCCGCGGCGGGATAGCCCTGCGCGGCCAGGGCAGCTTCGACTTCCGGCCAACGCGCGCGTGCACGCGCTTCGTCTATCTTGTTGAGCACCACCAGCTGTGGTTTCTGCGCCAGGCCGCGCCCGAATTGAGAAAGCTCGTGGTTAACGGCGGCAAAATCAGCCAATGGATCGGCGGAGAGGCCATCGAGCAAATGAATGAGGAGACGGGTGCGCTCGATATGACGCAGGAAATCGTGCCCCAGGCCCTTGCCTTCTGCCGCGCCTTCGATCAGTCCGGGGATATCGGCGAGCACGAACTGGGTTTTTTCGTCGAGTGCGACGACGCCGAGGTTGGGCTCCAGTGTGGTAAAGGGATAGGGCGCGATCTTGGGGCGCGCGGCAGTCACGGCAGCCAATAGCGTGGATTTGCCGGCGTTGGGCAGCCCCACAATGCCGACATCGGCCAGCAGTTTCAGCTCGAGCCGCAGGCGGCGCTCCTCGCCCGGTTCGCCGTGCTCGGCGATGCGCGGCGCCTGGTTAGTGGGTGTGGCGAAGCGCGCGTTGCCGCGCCCGCCGCGTCCGCCGCGCGCCACGATCAGCTCCTGTCCAACCTCGGTCAGGTCGCCGAGCAGGTCGCCGGATTCGTCATCGTAGACCAGCGTGCCCGGCGGGACCGGGACGCGCTCGTCGGCGCCGGCCGCGCCGTGCTGCGTTTTTCCCCGCCCATGCGCGCCGCGCGCGGCACGAAAGTGGCTCTGATGGCTGAATCGAAACAGGGTATTGAGATGAGGCTCTACATAGAGGATGACGTTCCCGCCCCGCCCACCGTCGCCGCCGGCCGGCCCGCCGTAGGGGACGTGTTTCTCGCGCCGAAACGCGACACACCCGTCGCCCCCGTCGCCCGCTTTGACGTAAATCCGCGCTTGGTCGTAGAACATGTCAGGAAGGATACACCAAACGGGAAGGATGTCAAGTGGGCAGGGCGTAACGGTTCTGCGCCTCTGGGATACGTGCCTGGCAAATCATCCGATCCTGACAAGCAAGCCGAGCAAGAGACCTTCCGGGAGCAAGAGTTGGAACCGCGGCTGGAAGAGGCCAAGAGCGGCAAGCGAGCAGTATCAGTAGATCAAATTTTTAGTTAGCGCGCACGAGCGTTGGGGTCAGATTTCCGAAGTCTTGGAGACTTCGCAAGTCTGCGAGGTCAACCCAGCGGCTATGCGCACTTACAATTTTTACGTTTGTAGTGACGGCTTTTGCAACTTAACAAATTAATCGTAATTGCTCACCTTGGTCAGTTTTATACAGGATTTACAAGATTTACAGGATTTTTCAGATCATCCCATCTTGTAAATCCTGTTAATTCTGTTAAATATGCTGCCCACAACCGGCAAGCTGAAACCCTTTTGAGGTGACGCTTCGCTGAAATCCTTGAGGGCAGCAATTCTTCACAAACAGAGCAAGATTGTACCGCAGAATGTGGCGCAAGCCTCCGGCTTGCGGAAAGGCTACACAGCACCCTGCGATGAGCCTA
>FWPV01009951.1_pt1 | contig 15807 bp, 14 predicted proteins | sample 2228371 | NCBI WGS metagenome assembly FWPV01 (sample SAMEA103939776, study PRJEB20133) | metagenome | reverse complement strand
TGATAGGTTAATCAACACTGATAGGTTTATCAACGCTGATATGTTTATCAACACTGATATGTTTTGGATATTTATCAACACTGATAGGTTAATCAACACTGATAGGTTTATCAACGCTGATATGTTTTGGATATTTATCAATACTGATAGGTTAATCAACACTGATAGGTTTATCAACGCTGATATGTTTATCAACACTGATAGGTTTATCAATGCTGATATGTCTATCACCGCTGATAGGTTAATCAACACTGATATGACTCCAATTTCTATCAATACTGATATGTTTATCAACACTGATAGGTTTATCAATGCTGATATGTCTATCACCGCTGATAGGTTAATCAACACTGATATGGCTCCAATTTCTATCAATACTGATAGGTTAATCAACACTGATATGGCTCCAATTTCTATCAATACTGATAGGTTAATCAACACTGATATGTTTATCAACGCTGATATGTTTATCAACACTGAAATGTTTATCAATGCTGATATGTCTATCACCACTGATAAGTTAATCAACACTGATAGGTTTATCAGCACTGATAGGTTTATCAACTTGATAGGTTAATCAACACTGATAAGGGAACACTTTAATGTTCCCTATTTATTAACAATACCTTGTTTCTATAGCGAAGAGAGAATTAACTCCTCTTCAGAGCCATGATTGAATTTCAAGGTTCCGAAAAGAGTTGATTCCTCGACTTTGAATATTTCTGAGATCTTAAATCTCCCGTAACATCCAAGTTAGATCCAAATCTCTTTCCTCTGGAGAAAGAGGAAGAGAAGACTGGAAAACCTTAACTTCATACCACTTGGGGGTCTTCTGAAGAAGATTCCGATAAGGTTGACACAAATGCATCAAAATATCATCAGGTATGTGTATGTCAAGTTTATAACCAGTTTTATTATAAATTCGATACCGTTTCAGAAATTTGTATTACGTTTAGAGATAAACAAATTAAAAGTCGAAATCAAGAAATGGAGACAACTCAAAAACATTCAAAAACACTGGAATCTAAAATGTCAACAGAGTCTATCTCATCAAATCGAGGTTCCTCAAATAGACCGACTAAACTCAAACAAGCGTATGATGAGATACTTCAACGAGCGGTGTGGCCGTGGCAAGGAGATAAGAATTCCCGATTTTCCTGTCTTCAGTGTAAACGAAGAGTAACTCTCCGAAAGGGTCTGAAAAGGATAGCACATTTTGCTCACTATCCATCCCCAAACTCTGTAACAAGATGTAACTACTTTTATTCGTGTTCTGAAAGTGAGATCCATCGCATGACAAAATCTTGGCTCGTCGACGCGTTAAGAAGGGGTACTCGAATTCGAATGACCTATAAGTGTACAAAGTGCTCTACGGTCAATGATGCAGAAGAAATTGTATGTTCCGCCAATGACAGTGTCATTCCAGAATATCGAGGTCCTCAGAGTAAATGGATTGCTGATATTGCGATTCGAAACAACGAGACACATCAGATTAAATGTATTATTGAAATCTTTCATACTTCTCGAACGACAACTCCTCGCCCTGAACCCTGGTATGAGGTCTCCGCTCAAGATATCCTTTCCGAGATTAATAACGGAGTCAATGATAAGATCACACTCCTCGATCTTCGGGCCGTGCCTCAAAGAGAGTGTCTTTCTTGTAAAAACTTCCGTGAACAGGATTCCAATATTATTTCTTCTTCCGATATCGCCGTCGAAGACGTCTCTTGTATGAAAAGTGGAAATAAAGAGAAGACTTTGAAAGAAATTTCCCAGAGTTATACAATCTTTCCTCAAAACTCAAAGAAGACTTCATCCTCGAATTGCTCTTTTCCGAAAGTAACCGATATCTCAAGTGTTAATAAGGAAAATTCTTTCCAAACTTCTCTTCCCGACACAAAAGATCGCTCGCAGAAAAAGAAAGAAACGACCTCGAGAAGTTTCGGCCCCCAATGTGGAGAGAATAGGATCCTCGAGGAACAAATCCTCAACGAACCCTGGATGCGACTTGTTCCTCGTCTAACTAAGAAAAAGGGAGCGGCAGATTCTTGGAAACAAGAACGACCCTGTAGTATGTGTGGTCGAAGTTCTTACAATCCAATCTTTTGTTTCGGATATCGAGCTCTGTGTAAAATATGTTTCGGTCAGGAGAGAGAGAAACTTCGACAAAAATTTATCTGGACTCCCGCCATTTTAAGAAACAAGCCTTCCCTGAATTCAGAAATGAATTGAATCAAAACCTCGTGTTTCTAGGTATCTCTCAGAGAATGTTCCAAACGTCATGTCCAGATTCGAGATGATAAACTCAACCGATGAATTTCATCGATTGAGCGTCTCCAGAAGTCGGAACTTCCGATCAACCGTCAAAGCTTTACCTGAAACCCGTACTTGAGTCTCCGCTAAGACACGTTAGAATGTTAATTCTTTTTCTTCGAGATGAGTGACAGAAAAAAATCAGAGTTAGATCTCATTTCTGAAGACGTCAAGATTGTCGACATAGAATGTAGATGTCGAACAACAGTGAAAATCGACACGAAAAGATATTAAAGAGAGTCAGAAGAGATAAAACAATGTTGTCTGAAACGATGTTTTCCCAAGCGTTTCCGGAGTCTTCCGAACAAACAGTCACGATTCGTAGTATTTGCAAGTCTGTCTTTAACGGTCAGAGATCAAAAACTCTCCTATAGTATCTTGTCTTACTACTTGACGATTAATGATCCAGACAGTCCGTTGTTAGGTGAAAAGCCAAAATACAGTTTCGAGTCGAAAAGAGACAGCTTTATGCCGTTATCGAATCTTCTTCTTGGAAAGGCGTCGATCCAACATACCGGAAGTTCATTTATGATGTCCGGAATAAGAAGTATTTTTCTCTCGACGGGAAGAAGATCATTGAAATTTCCCTTGATGACTTTCTGGAACTTCTATGGGGATTGCGATGTCGGATATTGTAAGATAAGTCCAACTTCTGTTCGGGCCTTTGTTATTGAGGAAAGTCATCTTCATCTAAATCTTCTTGAGGAAATGAAAGAAATCAGATTTATTGGAAAGCCAATGGTGATAATAAAACGAGTACTTTAAATGAATTTATTTGACGCAGCGAGAATCGTCATAAATAGTGTTAATAACCTTAGAAGAGATTTAAAGTTGGTGTTTTCTCATTTTCATTTGACAAAATCGGGACGACTTTGTCAAATGAGGTTTTTCTCGGAAGAGTTTCAAGGTTCGGTTTTTCTGGTAATGTCTGGTTCTTCCGTTTATGGAGAAAAAGACATTTCCAGCGCCGAAGAAAGATATTCTAGACCGAAAGGCTGAAGACTGAATTTCTGACCTTCTCCGACACTTTTAAAGTTGGTTCCATTTTACGTTCATTTGGGAGGAATATCGACACTACTTATGAGAACGGTTGTCCCAATAACGACGTCGAGTTCTGAAATAGAAATAAGTTGTATTGAAATTATTTTTCGAGATTTTTTTAACTTTCCATGTAAAATGAAACGTTCCGAAGAAGAGGAATATCCCGAAGAAGAGGAGATGGAAGAGTATCTTTCTGATGAGGAGTTGTTCGAGCGCTATCTTCAAGGAGAGGAATACGCATACCTCGAAGAGATTGAGGAGGAGGAAGAAAGGAGTCCTGGTCTTAAAGAGAAGGAAGAGCAATTGAAGAAGGAGTATGAGAAGTACTGGTTGTCGATTTATGGAGTTGATCCGCGACTGACGGAAAGGGCTCGAGCTTTTCGGGAGAGAGAGATTGCAAGAGCTGGAGGTCCAGAGGCCATCCGTCAGGAGAGATTAAAGAAGTTCGAGAAGACGAGAAAAATACAAATTCCGTCAAAAGGAGAGAGGGCGATTCGAACTCTTCAGAAGTTAGTGAGACGGAGAAGAAGTCTCCCATGTGAAAACTTGACTCCGGAACAGAGACAGCGTCTGCATCCCGCTCAGATTATCAAACTTCGAGTTAAAGATCGCAATGGCCAAGTTCACTATGTATGTTATGACATTATTTCTCTTATGACCTATTTAAAATCTTCCTATCGAGATGAGCTTGAGTGGAGGGATCCAACCTATAACCAATTTTACAGTCAATCTCAGATTGAACTCATTAAGTCCCGATATCGTCAGGTTTCTCTGTGTCAAGAGACTCTCCAAAACTTTTCGGTAGAACTGTCACAAAATGGAGAGGTGAGTATTCCGGAGAGTCTCTACCGGAGTCTCGTTATACGAGAGGATGTTCCCTACTTAATTTTCCGAGTTAGCAATGTTTCAGTTCCAAACGGACGATATGTTTATGTTAGAGCGACGAATTATCATAGTTGGGGAGACAATGTGATTATGTTACCGCAATCTGTTCTGAATACATTGGGAATTGTTCCGGGAACACCTGTAATCGTTGAGGAGTGTCCTTTTCTTCCCAAAGTTGGATATATTACTTTTCATCCGGAGAGTGAAACCTGGTACACTTTGAGATATGAAGATACGGACCAAATTACCAACCTTCTCACTCGTGAAGTTGAGAAGAGAGACGTCTTATTCATCGGAGATACAATTTCGATTGTTTTTAATAATTTAACGTTTACCTTGAGAATAACAGATCTTCGATCTCAAAGCGGTCGAAGAATCTTCGCCGGAATTCCAAAGTTTACCGAAGTTAAAGTTGACATCCGATAATCTTTATTCTCTTTCTTTTTATCTTGATCTTTCGATTCCGGGATTGGAATCGAAAGAGAAGAGAGGTTAAATATTAAGACGTCGAGTCGTCCAACTAAGATACTCCTTAACATCAGAAACAGTATATGGCACCGTAATCAGTCGAATCCCATGTTGAGTACAGAGCTCCTGTTTAATCCGGTCTCGCTCTAACTGTTCATAAAAGTCTTCCTGACTCTTATGGAAGTGTTTATCATAGACATAGTGTTGACGTCCTTGAAACTCAACCGCCAGTCTCAACTCCGGACAGTAAAAGTCAAGTTCCAAGTTCCGTCCCGTCCGAGGATTTCGAAGAAATGGAGGCCTCACCTTTTCAAACTGATATCGAGGATACAAGTCTTGAAGTGCTTTTTGGCACTCCATCTCCCCCTTCGAGAGATAGGAGTTCTTCAGTGACAGTGACCGAGCTCGACTTTGAAACAATCCCATTTTCTTTCAATTTCGAATTTTTTTCTGCGTTGATCAAATCTTAAGCGTCTCGTCTTTTCAGACTCTCGATAACTTCCAAACTAGTAACGTGTCGTGGGATAAACATAGTAAGGATCAATATAAGGACGAAGAGAGGAAAGTCGTCCGTTAATATAAATGGGACGTTCTCCTGAAATATCGATGATGTCAGGAGTGAGGGGACGAAAATCTGGATCATAAACAATCCCTCCCCGAAAGATCGCCCTCGGAAAAGACGGCCTTGGAATAATAACTGGTGGATAGATGATGAAACTGTTATCATCATGTCTTCGAATTGAAAGAAGAGTCGCAAAGACACCCCACTGTTGAAATCCAATCTGATCCGGATTGACTTGCAGTTCTCCACAAACTCGGAGTTTCCCGAGACGAAACTGGGTTGGTAAGTTAGTTGGCACATATCTTTGACCATCGTCCGTTATAAGCCCAAAGAATCCACCTTCCAGTGGAACATACTCAATGAAACCGCAAAAAACACGCCGTTCCGTCATTTTCGTTTTAGTAAAGAGATAAAAAGATAGGATAGGAAAAAGATTTCCCTGTCTTTTTATTCAGATTCTCCTTTTCGGAGAGGAACAGACCCGTCCTTTGACACTCTCATCTTATAAATTCTGTTGAGAATCTTCTTTCTTCATTCGTTCCTATTTCTTTGGAGATTTAACCTTGACATCTGGAATTTTTGTAATATGAACAGAAACTAAAAGAAGAAGAAGAAGAAGAAGAAGAAGAAGAAGAAGAAGACAGGAGAGAATAATATTTCCTGTTTTCTTCATCTCTTCTGTCACTCTTGGTACTTTTATGGCAAGATATAAAGTGAGAAGGCATCATCTATCTCGACAGAGTCATTGTTCTAATTTAACAGAACTTTTGTTATATCTATTTAAACCGATAGAGAAGGTAATTTATATTTCATTGTTCTTTTCTTTCTCGAGAGTTTAATCCAACCAAATCAGCCAGAATTTAAATTATATAAGTTTTTCTCCTTGGGCAATTTATATAAATCGAACTCTCCACACGTCGGATCATTCAGATAATTTATTTCGAGGAAATAGAAAATAGAAGGAAGAAAAGTCGGAATAAAATGGGACAAATTCTATCGTTTTATGTTCCGAGTTTGAGTTATATATATTCTTTGACGAATTCCGATTCGACGAATACTCAAGAGGAGAACGTTGAAGAGACCGTCTTAAATCTCGATTTTCCGATGAAGACAGAACCTGAAATTAATGTTGAACAACTTCTCCAACTTCCGGTAAGAGAGTTGATACGTCTCTGTCGACAATCAAAACAGGTAGCCTCGTGCTGTCGAAATTCTCCTTTTTGGCGAGAGAAGGCTCGTCTCGACTTCGACTTTCCTGTTGAGCTTTTTGACGAGTTTTCTTTTCGGGATCCGAGAGAGGGCTATCGAGAGGCACGATCCTATATTCGCCGTCCCTGTGACTCTCTTTTTCGGTTTGTCGCGAAAGGACGTTTGAAGGAAATCGAGTACATTCTTAAACATAGTCCGTACTTGTCACGAGATGTCATGTATCGTGCCTGTCTTGAAGCCGCCAGTCGAGGACATTTTTCTATTGTCCAGTACCTCGTTGATCAGGGAGTGAGACTTGATGATGAAATAATTCGACGTGTCTCTCTCTTTGGTTCCCTTTCAACGATTAAATATCTTATGACACAATATGCCCATAAGCTTTCTCAAGAAGAGATAAAAGAAATTATTATAAGTGGTCTTAACGGTGCTGTATGTGAAAATTATATCGCTCTCGTCAGATACTTTATGGACTTTTTAAATCAGCTCGATCAATCGTCTCTCCATCTCCAGAAAAAAGAAATTTTCGAGACGACAATACAAACGGCATTTCAGAAACACCGCTACGGTATTATTTCATATTTAACGTCATCGTCTTCCAACAGGGAAATACTTCTTCGAGAAAAAGAAAATATCGATGTGAGATATTAAAACTTTCGAAAAAACACTCCGAGATAAATTGGCAAGACAAGACACAATCTTAATTTAAGATCGTGATAAAAGAATCGAGAAGATGGATATTAATTATCTGGAACAACAGCCACCAGAGAATATATTTCGAATTCTCATTCATCTTCCATATCGGGATATTTTAAATGTTTGTCAAGTGTCGACATACTTGTTCAGGTTCTGTCAAGACGAGGACTTTTGGGCGGAAAAGGTGTACCGAGACTTTCGACTTCCCAAACGTCTCTTTTCTCGACTTTCTGAAGTCTTGGGGATAAGAACTTTCGACGCTCGACAAAAGTACTTACTCAGTCAGAAAGTGTTTCTTTCTCCCTCGAAGTTTTTGGGGCTAGCCCTGATACGGGGAGATCTCGATCTCGTAAGATATCTTTTGGAGAGCACTTCCCTTGAGGTGACTTCCTCGGACTTAAATATTCTTCTCCTTCTCGCTGTTGAGAAGTCCAATCTTTCCATTCTTAAATATCTTTTCGACTTTGGAGAGAAACGGAAATTTCTCGATTCGATCGATCTTGACTCTTTATTGGAGACTGCAGTTTCTCTTGGAAATGGAGACATCGTTATCTATCTTCTCAACCATGGAGCTGATTCTCAGTTTGCACTTCAACTCGCCATCAACAAAGGAGATGTCGATCTTGTTTCCGAACTCAGAAATCGAGGATATTTCGATTCTGACTTTAACGAGACCTTATAAGAAAAGTGGTCAGATAGGGTCATCTTCCCCTAATAAAGTATCTTCTAACACAAAGACTTATCAATCGAGACACAATCTACAACATCCGAAAAGAGGCCCGAAAGCAACATAAGTATAACCTTGAAGAGTATCTTCAACAGTCTTTTGTAATAATATTTTCCAATATTATTACAAAATCTTTTTTCAAGAACTCAATAGAAAAATCATGAACATCGAAAATTTAGAGAAGTTACCTCGAGATATTCTTGTTCAAATCCTCGTCGAACTTCCAAGAGAAAGTCTTCGTCGGATGTGTCAAACGTCAAAAAAGTTTGCATCTCTGTGTCGAGATAAATACTTTTGGGCCCTCAGAGCTGAACGAGACTTTGGACTTCCTCGGAATCTCTTCTTTTCATTAAAACATGATCCGTCGGATATGCCCTATCCATCTGACAAACCTTATCTTCGCTATTTTGATCTGAGTTTTTATCAACGGCATCCGTCGAAACTTCTTTCCAGAGCCGTCAAAGATGAAAGCTTGCCCTTACTTGAGTATGTTATCAGTCACTATTTCCTCGATCGTTGGGATTTTGATATGGCCATTCAGATGGCCGCGGAAAAAAACTCTCAAGACATTGTTAAATATCTCGTCGAGAATCATCTTGTCAGTCAAGAAGGTCTCGATTGGGCTCTCTTAAGTGCCGTCCAACATTCTCAAAAGGACATGGTAGAATATCTCCTTCGAAACCATCTTTTCAGTCAGGAGATTCTTGATGAAGCCTTTATTGAAGCTGCTATTTCAGGTCATCTCGATTTCGTTGACTCTTTCCTGGAGAAAAATCTTGTGTCGGACCCTCCCCGCCTCTTGAACGAAGCTCTTGATACCGTCTCCCAGGAACATCGTCTTGATGTTGCTTCTTCCCTCCTCGATCTCCTTGAAGATCTCGGTATCCCCCTGAATCCCTCTTCAGACATTCTCAAAGCCACTCTCGAGGGTTCCTTAATCTCATATGGTCAAGAACAGGGTCTTCTGACGCCAGAAGATCTTCAAACGGCTCTTTTGAAGGCCGTTCGAGAGGAAAGAGTCTTTTCCATCCGGGCCTTCATCGAATATGGAATAAGTCAGGGAATCTTGACATCTTCCATTTTTAAAGAGGTGTTCTTTGAAGTCGTCCAGACAAGTGGACATGTGGACCTTGTCAGATATCTCATCGAGACCGGTCTTCGTCAGAACCTCTTGACAAATGAGGATCTTATCTTAGCTCGTCAACAGGCGGTTGATTCTGACATTGCTATACTCCTAAACAGATATATATTTTTCCCATCTGAATTCGAAATCAACGTTCTCTCCTCCTCCTCGGATTTAACTTGAGATCTCGGCGAAAAACACTTATTGAAAGAATAATTCTGCGAATTCGATATCCGAAAATTCGATGTTATCGAATTCGGATAAATCGTATTTTGACATGTTACCACGTGAACTGCGGGCCCAAATTCTTCTTGAGTTACCCATTGGAACTATTATGATGATATGTAATGTGTATCCCTCATTAAAGTCGATAAGTCAGAGTGAGTACTTTTGGGCTCTCAAGACGGAGAAAGATCTTTCATATCCCCGTGAATTCTATTTCTCATTAAAACGTCCCTTCTCCAATGACGTCTATCCAACTAACAAACCGTGTTGGAAGTATCTTGATCTGAAATATTACTATCAGAGATTTCCATCTCAGCTACTTCTGGAAGCGATACGACAAGGAAATGAAACTGTTATTGAGTGTGCCCTCGAACTTCTCAACCTCTCCCAACGGGACTCTTTTCCTCTCGAATACGCATTTAAAGACGCCATTGAACAAAATCGCCCTCATATTGTTAAATTACTTATCACGTATTGTTTCCAACATTCCCTTCTGAGAGACATCCCTTCACTCGTCTTAAATCTTTTCTCGAATGAAATTTCTCAACATCTCCTCTCTTCCTAAGAAACTCTTCTCCCTATCCTTCTCTCTCTCTTGAAGGAAAATTTTCCTTTCGAGAGATTATTTCATAGCATAAAAATGGATTCCTCCCGTATTCATCTCCTGCCTCGAGACATCTTAGTTGAATCCTTTTAGAGTTACCTTTCCAAGACATCATGAAGTTATGTAATCTCTATCCCCGAGTTAACTCTCTCTCAAGATGAATACTTTTGGTCTCGAAAAGTTGAAAGAGATTTCGGCCTGTCTCGAGATCTCTTTCCTTGGATCAAAATTGTTATCCTTGCGCTCGACCCTCCCTACGCTATCTCAACTTCAAGTATTACTATCATCTCCGACCGTCTCTTTTTCTGTCCCGGGCTGCTGAACTCGGAAGTATTCCTCTTATCGACTATATCCTCGATCATTATTCATTTAATCCAAGAACTCTCTCTAATATCTTCATTAAAATGTTATTCCGAGTTGGTCGGAACCGAAAACTCTTGGCAATCTTCTTGATTATCTTGAAGAGCACGGACTTCAAATCAATATTCGCGATCTGTTCTCCTCTGTCTTTATTTTATTTTACAATCGAGATCTCATTACCTATCTCAAGAAATATGCTTTGGAATGACATCTTCTTTTCCCGAGAGACTTCGAAGAAATGGAACTTATCATCTAAATCCACGAAATTAACGTCTCTTCAATCTTTAGATTAGGAATCCAATTCTCGGAAATGTATATCAACTCTCCCGTCAGATGTTGAAAAGAAAAAATTCAAAAGAAGACTCAACGTTCTCGGGGAGTAAGTTTCTAGTTTCTTGAGAAAGATGGATGGCTAATTGGATTTTTTCCACGTGAAATCTCGATTTAAAAAATCGAATTATAACAAAGATGTCATATCTTGAACTTCTTCCACCGGAAAAGATTTACGAACTTGCTCTCTATTGGCCATATGAGGAGCTCATCCGACTTTGTCATGAGGTTGACATTATTCGGAACTACTGTTCCGACCCACATTTTTGGGCTCAGAAAGCTCAGGCTGACTTCGGAGTATCAGGAAGAGAGTTTTACGCGACCTCTCTTCCGGCACACGAACGATATCTTCAACTCCTTTCAACCGTGGGACAGAAGTGCACCTATGGATCGGAACGTTATCAAAGGCCAGAGATCTGTCTCGGTTGGACGGTGAGAGATGGCAATTTCGAACTCTTTAAACATTTTTACTGGTTAGTGACAGGACCCAATCGACACAACATTCTTAATTTAGCTCTCATTACAGCAAGTTATCGTGGATACCGAGACATTGTCAACTTTCTTCTCTTTCGGGCCTCTCTCGATCCTCAACTCGCTATTAATAACGCCATTAGTGGAAATCAAGATGACGTGGTCATGGATATACTTAACAATTACCTTGAACTTTATCCGGACCTGTTAAGTTACACCATCGAAGAAACAGTTAATGTCGATGCCATACCTCTTCTGACCCGAATTCTCGAAAAATATGGAACATTCCTCGATGAAAATGGGATAACCGTCAAAGAGAACGCCTATCTCACAGCTCAACTTCTGGAAAAGTATGATCTGGCCAACTTTATTGCAGGTTTTGGAATATGACCTTTCCCCATCTTTTTCATAGACATGATATATCCAATGAAAGTACAAAACCCTCTTCTGCCAGATAAATTTCACACTGTCACTCCTCTGGCAGAAGATAAAACTTCTTTCCTCGAATGTTAATTTCATCATATCTTCGGAAGAAATTCTCGTTCTCGAGGTTCGAGAACGATACGGATGGAAGTGTCGGGACGCAATGTTAACCCAACATCATATCCCACCTTTCTGTTATCTTCTCGTCGAAACTTGAAGTGTTTAAAGAGCGTTGCCATCGCAATAAAGGCCTCATTTATCGCAAAGTTTTGTCCGGGACACATCCGAGGTCCTCCTGTAAATGGGAAAAACGATCCTCGTTGAGCCGGTTTGTTCCATCTGTCGGGATCAAACTTGGTCTCATTCTCCCAAACATCCTTCAGACGCTGTGTGATATATTGAGATCCTACCACTGTTGTATCTTTCGGAATGAAAAATTCGCCCTTATTCAAGTACACATCTTTCATCGCATATCGAATAAAAACGAAAGCAGGTGGACCAAGTCTCAACCCCTCTCGAAGAACGCCATAGAGATACTTATGTCTCATCGGATCATACGTGGGAACCTCCGATTTCTCATCTTTAATTGACTCATATATCTTGTCCTGAATCTCGAGATTCTCTGAAATATGAATGAGAATCCACTGCATCAGAAGAATCGTCGTCTCGGAGGCACCAATAAGCATGCTCCGAATCTCATTGACAGACCGGGTCACGTCAATCTTACCTCCTTGACAGAGAATATTACCAAGTTCACACTCAACCTCATCCTCCCCCACCGACTCCTTAAGTTTATACTGATTTGTGACAGCCTTTCGAAGTTCGGTTACGACATAATGTATCTGACTCAACTTATCCTCTCCTTCTTGTTTAATCTTTTCATATTTCTGTCGAAGGATACAGTTAATCTCATCGGAAGTCGCAGTTGGCAAATCAATACTTCTTTGAATATATGTTGTCATCTGGTCCCACTGATTCTCCGTCAAATCATAGTTCCTCTGAGTCCGAGCCCGAATAATCGAACCGGCAAGTGTATGAGTTGTCTTGGCTCGATCGAGATACTGAAGAATGTAGTTGTTAATATCAGTTGTGTCACGCACATAACTACGATTGGAGGAAGTCGGTATCCAGGACGGTATGACAATAGGAGATAAGGTCCTCTTCCGGACATGATTAAACATGCGACTCAACTGGTCATGAATTGTATCCGGAATTTCATCTTGAGACACACCCAAAATAAACCGACATGCAACAATGGAACTGTAGACAAAGATACTCTTGCCAATGTCAAATGACTCTCCCTTCCGAGCATACTCTCTCCACTCGGGTAAAGTCCGTTGTTCCATCGTCTCTCCCATAAGTTTAACAATCCTCTTCAGGGGCAGTCCGTTGAGCATGTAGTTGGTCCGAATACGCATGGGAAGCCACTCGTGTTCAGACACTGTAATAAGGTTGTCCGGAAGTTCCCGACGAAAACCCGACAAAAGAAATTCTGGAGAACTTAGACTAAAATGTTCTCGATCATTAAACACCTGATAAATATGTTCCGGATCACTGATAAAAACGGCTGGTCGTCCGAGAAAGCGAAACGCGATCGGACTCCGATTCTCCGTCCCGTATTTCTCTTTCAGCTGAAGAAGGAAATCAAGAGTGTTCCATCGTAACATGTCAAAAAGAGACCTCCAATTTCCAATAACTCCATGATGACCTGGAAAATGACACAGAGTGTCCCTCATTGGAACCAACATTCTCCCCAGTGTCACGATAATGGAAATCGGAGTTAAAACAATATTCCCCAAAAACTTAAGAAAACTCGAAAACATGATGTCAAGGTTTATTTTAAGGAAATTAAATTTCTTCTCTCTTCAATCAATATCAAATTCCTCCATTTTTAATATGATATCCATGAAATGACATCTCTTCTCTGAAAAATCGAGATATGTCTTTCCCTCCAAACCGCTATATCGATATTGTTATTGTCGGCTCTGATCTGAGTGAATTTACCTCATCCTACCATCTTCATCGACTCTGATTAAAATGTATCATTTATGAAGTCACGGATATAATTGGTCGTCGAACTCACTTCCTCTCTTTACAGAATGAAGAAAATTCTCCTATGGAGGAACCTGGATACTTCTCGGTGACCTCTCTCTTTTGGGTCTTGCCTGTGAATTCAAGTTTTACCCGTTTCTTCCATCCATTAAACTGTTTGGAGGAAACATGTATCATATTCTTCGTCACCCTATCTTCTTTTTCTCTCTGGTTTCTCGGCCGACGCTTCCTTAAGTATCAGTATAACTTTCCAAAAAGTAATCCCAATACCGTCACCTCTGATACACTTTCCCTTGAAACGGAGCTGAATTCGCAAACGTCTAACGAACACTGCAAAGACTCCGTCAGAACCTGGTTCTTACTGATTGAAAATCCCCTCCTGATCTATCTCCCATGTTGACACTTTACGCCTCTCTCATGATCTATCAGAGGTTGTTTACTATTCTCACATCGGATCTCTTTCTCTCTAACACCTTCCGTTGCAAAATCCTACGGAAACCTTCATTTAACACCTGACCAAACATCTTCACATTCCCATCTCTCCTCATTAACATGTAACTTCCTTCATCCAATCTTCTTCATCTCTTTCCACTCTTAACGAAAAACCATACCACGTTTAAAGTCCAAACTCCAACTTCCACCACCTACTGTAAGTTTGTTATCATCTCCACCTCTCCTTCCACCTCTCTCAATATTTCCTATTACCCACCCCACTTCCTTCTCCTGTTATAAGTACCAACTCCACTCTTGTACAATGATTTGATTACTCCTTTAACATCATCTTGATTTTTAACATGACTGCCTTCCTGGCTTCGTCATTCTTCCTCATATTTCCACTTATCAATCCAACGGTCTCTTCGAAGCAGTCATGAACATCATCAGAGGTTCTATCGTATTATTGTTGACCCATCCCGTTCCTCTCCCATCTGTCTCCAGATACATTTCAAATCCAGTCCCTTAAATATCTTGCCTTCTGGTGTCCTGACTTCAAAGACTTCATCTATCGCACATTTAAACGGATTTATATTAAAGACTGGTCTGAAATGAAACCCTTCATTCCCACCGTACAGTACTACTACTTCCCCGACGGATCCTTCCACACCTATACTAAATATCTTTGTGTGAATCATAGACGAATCTTCTTCGCCGGTGCCTAACGATCCCTCACCAGATCCAATTGGATGAAAGGAGCCGTCTCCCGTTCCTATGACGTCACGGCAGACATCTTTGAATCTCTTCATCTGGGCAACAAAAAACAATTTCTTTCTGATCTTAATACCAAATATCAACAATTAACACATAAGTTTCTCTCCAATCACCTCTCTCTTCTCAATCGTTTTCTTCTTCCGGTCTTAATTAAATTTTCATCTCTTCTTCATAAAACACCTCATCATCATTTAAAACATCGAAACATTCCTGTCCACACATTAATAATATCTCTCCAAAATCATAACCCATCTCCCGATATCCATTAAATAATACTCCTCCAACAATTATCATCCAACATTGATGAGCTCGAAAAAAAAACAAATAATATCTTATCACAATCAGAATATTACTCTTAATCAATGGTTACCCAAGAAGAAACAATCGACATTAATATTTAGTAATGTCTTCTAACGAATCTCGATATCTAAGTTTTTCTCATTAACGATTTCCAATGAGTATTTAAACATGTTACCAGTCTCTGATTATAGTTAACCGTATCATTGATGATACCTCCTTAAATCGGAAAATAATCACTTAACGATTAATTGTTAATCGTTAAGTGTTGTATATCGATACGCGACCAGGGATTTAAATAAAACCAAAGATCTCTCATCTTTATTCTTTACTTAGTTCCAAATAAACATCTGACTCCAAACTAACTCTATCTCCAATTAAACGGTAACAATTATTTATCGATGTATAGACTTCAACTATTTATAACTTCCTGTCAGAAACAAACCTTAACCTAATAAGTCTCAACAAATCCCGTCATTATCTTATATTTCGAATCAAAGATGACCAAGATAACATTAGTACTTCCTCATAACTAAGTCATATCTCAAGTTGCAAACATAAAGTTAATGGTTATCATCTAATATTAAACTTCTAACGCTCCCTACTCCCCGATATAACTACTGTCAATACATTACTATGAACCCATGATCATAGTAATGTTGATATTACCCCAGATTAACAGAAAGTAACAATGACTCATCGATTTTCCAATGTTGTAGAACCTATCTATTCCAGTTTCAACATTCCGGAGATCCACGATTACAATAAAATTCTCCAACATCGCTAAGATCCCCTGATTACAATAAAATTCTCCAACA
>FWPV01009955.1_pt1 | contig 15810 bp, 11 predicted proteins | sample 2228371 | NCBI WGS metagenome assembly FWPV01 (sample SAMEA103939776, study PRJEB20133) | metagenome | reverse complement strand
GGGCGCCACGCCCTGGCCGCCGCGTACGACATGGACGGCGCCTTCAACAGTCTGGCGCTGACGCTCTCCCAGGGGGCGCAGGTGGAGGATGTGATCGACCGCCTCGATGCGGTGCTCGCTCCCCATGGTGGCACGGGAGCCTATGCGCGCAGGGACCAGTTCTCCAACCGATTCCTCAGCGAGGAACTGAACCAGCTCAAGACCACCGCCACCGTGTTCCCGGCCATCTTCCTCGGCGTGGCGGCCTTCCTGCTCAACGTGGTGCTGGGCCGCCTGATCAGCCTGCAGCGCGAGCAGATCGCCATTCTCAAGGCCTTCGGCTATACCCACCCTGCCATCGGCTGGCACTACGTGAAGCTGGTGATGCTGATCACCTTCCTGGGCGTGGCGGCGGGGACCGCCCTGGGCGCCTGGTTCGGCCAGGGGCTTGCCCATGTCTATCAGGAGACGACCTTCCGCTTCCCCTACCTGGATTACCGCCTGAATCCCGCGATCGTGCTCTTTGCCCTGCTCGTCGGTGCGGCTGCCGCGATCAGCGGCACGCTGTTCGCGGTGTTCCGTGCCACGCGCCTGACCCCGGCGCAGGGCATGCTGCCGGAGACCCCCGCTGTCTATCGCGCCACCGCGATCGAACGTTTGGGGCTTTCGCGCTGGCTGGCCGCGCCCTCACGCATGATCCTGCGCCATATCGAGCGCCGCCCGGTGAAGTCCCTCCTCACGGTGGTGGGCATTGCCTTCGCCTGCGCGCTGATGATGGTGGGCAACTACCAAAAGGATGCGATCGATTTCATGGTCGACGTTCAGTTCAACCAGGCCGCACGCGAGGACCTGGCGCTGACCTTCACCGACCCCACCAGCGGCCGCGTGCTGCATGAGCTGGCGGCGCTGCCCGGGGTGACGCATGTGGAGGGTTTCCGCGACGTGCCGGCCATCCTGCGTTTCCAGAACCACCAGTATCGCTCCGCGGTGTATGGCATCCAGCCCGAAGGGGCGCTGCATCGCTCGCTCGACCGCCAGCTCCGGCCGGTCGAGGTGCCGCCGGGCGGCATCGTGCTGACCGACCATTTGGCCTCCCGCATCCTGCACGTCCAACCTGGCGACATGCTCACCGTGGAGGTCCTGGAAGGCGACCGCAAGGTGCTGCAGGTGCCGGTGCTCGGCATCACCCGTCAGTTCCTCGGCGTGTCGGCCTACATGCGGCAGGAGTCTCTCAACGCCCTGCTGCGGGAGGGACCGGTGGTGACCGGCGCGTATCTCGCCATCGAACCGGGGGTCGAGCAGGATGTCTACGCGCGCCTGCACGAGCGTCCACGCGTGCTGGGCATGGTGGCCAACGCCTCGGCGGTGCGCAGCTTCTACGCCACCATCGGCGAGTTCGTGCTGTTCTACACCATGGTCTCCACCCTCCTTGCCGGCGCCATCGGCTTCGGGGTGGTGTACAACAGCGCGACCATCGCCCTCTCCGAACGCAGCCGCGAACTGGCCTCCTTGCGCGTGCTCGGCTTCACCCGCGGCGAGATCGCCTACATCCTGCTCGGCGAGCTGGCCGTGCTGACGCTCGCCGCCATCCCGGTCGGCATGCTGCTCGGGGTGGGGCTGGTCGGCATCCTGGTCCTTGCCTTCACCAACGACCTCTACCGCCTTCCCTTGCTGCTGACGCCGAGCAACTACGCACTGGGAGCGACCGTCGTGATCGTGTCGGCGCTGCTGTCGGGCTGGATCATCTGGCGCAAGCTCGGCAAGCTGGACCTCGTGGCCGTGCTGAAGACACGGGAATGACGAATAACCCATACTCTTTTCGAAGCACCTGAGTCCGGACGATCCATGCAACTTCGCGCACGCATCGGCATCACCCTCCTCGCCCTCGCCGTCGCCGGCGGACTGGCCTTCGGCTTCATGCCTCGCCCCGTCCCGGTGGAGCTTGCGAGCGCCATTCGCGGACCGCTCGAGGTCGCCGTGGAGGAGGAAGGTAAGACCCGGGTGAAGGAACGCTACGTCATCGTAGCGCCCATGGACGGCTACGCCCGGCGCATCGACTGGAAGGTGGGCGATGCAGTGCGCGCCGGTGAGGAACTGGTGGTGATCGAGCCCGCACGCTCCGCCGCGCTGGATCCGCGCTCCCGCGCCCGGGCACTGGCTCAGGTGCAGGCGGCCGAGGCCAGGCTGGCCGCCGCGGGCGAGAACACCCGCGCTGCCGCCGCGCAGGCCAAGCTGGCCGGACAGGAACTGGCGCGCGTCACCGCGCTGCGCAAGGATCGGTTTGTCGCCCAGCAGGACCTCGACCGCGCACAGACGGAGCACGATCGCGCCCGCGCGGCCCATCTCGCGGCGGAGCATGCCGTAAACGTGGCCCGCTTCGAGCTGGAGACGGCGCTCGCCACCCTGGAACAGACCGAGCGGCTGCAGGCCGGCGGACCGGCAGAAACACTGTCCGTGCGAGCCCCCGTCGGAGCACGCGTGCTGAAGGTTACGCGCGAGAGCGAGGGACCGGTGCAGGCCGGCCAGCCGCTGCTCGAGATCGGCGACCCGCAGGCGCTTGAGGTCGAGGTCGAGGTCCTCTCCACCCAAGCGATGAGGATCGCGCCCGGCACCCGGGTGCTGCTCGACCGCTGGGGCGGGGAGAACACGCTCGAAGGCGTGGTGCGCGTAGTCGAGCCCTTCGGCTACACCAAGGTCTCGGCGCTCGGCGTGGAGGAGCAGCGGGTGCGCGTCATCGCGGACTTCGTCTCGCCGCGCGAGCAGTGGCAGCGGCTCGGCGACGGCTACCGGGTCGAGGCCCGCTTCGTGGTCTGGGCGGGAGACGACGTGCTGCAGATCCCCGCCAGCGCCCTCTTCCGCCGCAACAGCGGCTGGGCGGTCTTCGTCGTGCAGGATGGCCGCGCCCGTCTCGCACCGGTGGAGATCGGGCAGAGGGCCGGCCTCATCGCCGAGGTCGCCGCAGGCCTCGCGCCCGGCGACCAGGTCATCAGCCACCCGGACGACAAGATCAGCGACGGGGTCCGGGTCGAGCCGCGCTAGACTGCCCCTTTTCAGGATCCCCGACTGCATGGCCTATGACACCCCCGCCGCCGCGGCCATGGCGGAGATCGAGATCAAGAAGAGCCGCTTCATCGCCCATGCCAGCAAGGTCACCGACCGGCAGGCCGGCATGGCCTGGCTGGCGGAACTGAAGGCGGCCTACCCCGATGCACGCCACCACTGCTGGGCCTACCTCCTGGGCGATCCCGCGCGCGCCTCCTCCGCCGCCATGGGCGACGACGGCGAGCCCTCCGGCACGGCCGGCAAACCGATCCTGAACGTGCTGCAGCACAAGGGCGTGGGCGACGTGATGCTGGTCGTGGTGCGCTACTTCGGCGGTATCAAGCTCGGCGCCGGCGGACTCACGCGGGCCTACGGCCAGGCCGCGCAGGCGGTGATGGAGGTCCTGCCCATCGAGAAGCGCAAGCCGCGCACCACCCTCATGGTGCGCTGTGACTTCGCCCAGGAACAGGGCATCCGCCACTGGCTGTCGCTGCATGGCGGACAGGTGACGGGCGTGGACTACGGCCAGGACGTGCGCGTGCAGTTGGAACTGCCGGAGGCCGCCCTGGCCGACTGGCTGGCCTATGGCCGCGCCCACGGTATCAAATCCTCGCAGGGCGATTGACCCCATCGGAGTGCATGCGCGCGGACACGGCAGCCCTCGAAAAAGACAAAGGGCCCAGGCATGTCTGCCTGGGCCCCTTGTGGGTGTGGCGCGCCCGGAAGGATTCGAACCTCCGACCCTCTGGTTCGTAGCCAGATACTCTATCCAACTGAGCTACGGGCGCTAAACTTTGCTGGCTCCCCCGGTTGGATTCGAACCAACGACCAACGGATTAACAGTCCGCTGCGCTACCGCTGCGCCACAGGGGAGTGGCTGTGTTGTGGGTGCGCATTATAGAGGGTTTGCGCACCCTGTCAACGGCTTTTTATGCCAGCGCCCTGGCCATGCGGCGCATGGCCTCCTCAAGCTGCTCCATGGAGGTGGCGTAGGACAGACGCACATGCCCCGGCGCGCCAAAGGCGGAGCCCGGAACAACCGCGACGCCCGCGTCGTACAGCAGCTTGTTGGACAGTTCGACGTCATCCTTGAGGCCCATGCGGGCGATGATGGCCTTCACGTCCGGGAAGCCGTAGAAGGCACCCTGGCTCGGCAGACAGGACACGCCCGGCATGGCGTTGAGCGCGGCGACGACAAAGTCGTGGCGGGCCTTGAACGCCTCGATCATGGGCTTGATGCACTCATCCCCGCCATTGAGCGCCGCCTCGGCCGCCACCTGGGAGATGGAGGTGGGATTGGAGGTGCTCTGCGACTGCACATTGGCCATCGCGTTGATGAGCTTGACCGGGCCTGCGGCATAGCCGATGCGCCAGCCGGTCATGGCGAAGGCCTTGGACACGCCGTTGAGCACGATGGTGCGGTCGTACAGGTCCGGGCAGGCCATGACGATGTTGCAGAACGGCTCATCCGCCCACAGGATCTTCTCGTACATGTCGTCCGTGGCGATCAGCACCTGCGGGTGACGGCGCAGCACCTCGCCCAGCGCCTCCAGCTCCTTGCGGGTGTAGGCCACGCCGGTCGGGTTGGATGGGCTGTTGATCACGAACAGCTTGGTGCGCGGGGTGATCGCGGCCTCAAGCTGTTCGGGAGAGAGCTTGAAGCCCTGGGACTGCTCGGCCTCGACGATGACCGGATGGCCGTCGGCCAACAGCACCATGTCCGGGTAGGACACCCAGTACGGCGCGGGGATGATGACCTCGTCGCCTTCGTCCAGCAGGGCCATGGCCAGGTTGTAGAAGCTCTGCTTGCCGCCCACCGAGACGAGGATCTGGTTAGGTGCGTACTTAAGGCCGTTGTCGCGCTCGAGCTTGTCGATGATCGCCTTCTTCAGCGAGGGGATGCCGTCCACCTGGGTGTAGCGGGTGAAGCCCTTGTTGATCGCCTCGATGGCGGCGTCACGGATATGGCGCGGGGTGTCGAAATCCGGCTCGCCGGTGCCCAGGCTGATGATGTCGCGGCCTTCGGCCTTGAGCTTGGCCGCCAGGGCGGAGACGGCGAGGGTGGGAGAGGGTCGGACCCGTTGAACGCGATGCGACAGTTGGATGTCCAAGGAGCAGGCCTCAAGTTTTCGCAAAATCTTCACAGGATGGGCATGATGCCCGACAAAATTGCCTGCATTTTACCGTAGCCAGCCCCGCATGTCCGAAGCCAATTTATCGAAAGTGTTCCAGCTCGAATCCGACTACGCCCCGGCGGGCGACCAGCCGGGGGCGATCCGCCAGCTGGTGGAGGGCATCAACGCGGGACTCGCCGGCCAGACCCTGCTCGGGGTGACCGGCTCGGGCAAGACCTTCACCATCGCCAACGTGATCCAGCAGGTGCAGCGCCCCACCCTGATCCTGGCGCACAACAAGACCCTCGCCGCGCAGCTGTACGGCGAGATGAAGGGCTTCTTCCCGCACAACGCGGTGGAATACTTCGTCTCCTACTTCGACTACTACCAGCCGGAGGCCTACGTCCCTGCCTCGGACACCTACATCGAGAAGGACTCCTCGGTGAACGAGCACATCGAACAGATGCGCCTGTCCGCCACCAAGGCCCTGTTCGAGCGGCGGGACGTCATCATCGTCGCCACCGTGTCGTCCATCTACGGCCTGGGTGACCCCGAGGCCTACCTGAAGATGATCCTGCACCTCTCGAAGGGCGACCGCATCGATCAGCGCGCGATCCTGCGCCGCCTCTCCGACATGCAGTACACGCGCAACGATATCGACTTCCGCCGCGGCACCTTCCGCGTGCGCGGCGACGTGATCGACATCCATCCGGCGGAGAGCGACCGCGAGGCGGTGCGGGTGGAGCTGTTCGACGACGAGATCGAGCAGATCACCCTGTTCGACCCGCTGACCGGCGAGGTGCTGCGCCGCCTGCCGCGCTACACGGTCTACCCCGGCACCCACTTCGTCACCCCCAAGGAGCGGATCGTCAAGGCGATGGAGCTGATCAAGGAGGAGCTGAAGGAGCGGCTGACCGAGCTGCGCGCGTCCGACCGGTTGGTGGAGGCGCAACGGCTGGAGCAGCGCACCCAGTACGACCTGGAGATGATGGCGGAGCTCGGTTACTGCAACGGCATCGAGAACTACTCGCGCTACCTCTCCGGGCGGGCCGCCGGCGAGCCGCCGCCCTGCCTGTACGACTACCTGCCGCCGGACGCCCTGCTGGTGATCGACGAGTCGCACGTGACCGTGCCGCAGCTCGGCGCCATGTACAAGGGCGACCGCTCGCGCAAGGAAAACCTGGTCAACTACGGCTTCCGCCTACCCTCCGCGCTGGACAACCGCCCGCTGCGCTTCGACGAGTTCGAGCGCATGATGCCGCAGACCATCTACATCTCCGCCACCCCCGCCGACTACGAGCTCGAACACAGCGGCCAGGTGGTCGAGCAGGTGGTGCGCCCGACCGGCCTGGTCGACCCGGTGCTGGAGGTGCGTCCGGTCGCCACCCAGGTCGACGACGTGCTGTCCGAGATCAACCTGCGCGCCGAGAAGGGCGAGCGGGTGCTGGTCACCACCCTCACCAAGCGCATGGCGGAGGACCTGACCGAGTACCTGCACGACCACGGGGTGAAGGTGCGTTACCTGCACTCGGACATCGACACGGTGGAACGGGTGGAGATCATCCGCGACCTGCGCCTCGGCACCTTCGACGTGCTGGTCGGGATCAACCTGCTGCGCGAGGGCCTGGACATCCCCGAGGTGTCGCTGGTCGCCATCCTCGACGCCGACAAGGAGGGCTTCCTGCGCTCCGAGCGCTCGCTGATCCAGACCATCGGCCGCGCCGCGCGCAACGTCAACGGCAAGGCCATCCTCTACGCCGATACCATCACCGGCTCCATGCAGCGGGCGATGGACGAGACCGAGCGCCGCCGCGCCAAGCAGATCGCCTTCAACCAGGCGCACGGCATCACCCCGCAGGGTATCCGCAAGAGCGTGGCGGACATCCTGGAGGCGGGCTACGACCGCATCCCCGGCGCACGACCGGGGGCCGGCAAGCGCAAGGTGGCCGAGCCCAAGGCGGCCTACCTGTCGCCCGAGATGGCGGCGAAGAAGATCAAGCAGCTGGAAAAGGACATGTACGCCGCCGCGCGCAACCTCGAGTTCGAGGAGGCCGCGCGCCTGCGCGACGAGATCGCCGCGCTGCGCGAGGCGGCCTTCGGTTTCCCAGAACAGGAGGCCGTGTGAGAACCGCGATTGCACACGTCATTGTGCAGGCGTATAAGAACCGGATCGTCTGAGCCGCCCTTGCCCATGCCGAAGAAACTTTTCCGCCGCATCGCGCCCCATCCGGACACCCTGCGGGAACACCAATTCCTCAATCGTTTCGCCCATCTGCTGCACGATCCGAATTTGTGGCACTTCAACCGCACCTCGGTGGCGCGTGCCTTCGGACTGGGACTCTTCGCCGCCTTCCTGCCCATCCCATTCCAGAGCCCGATCGCCGCTGCCTTGGCGATCTGGCTGCGGGGCAACCTGCCGCTTGCGGTGCTGATGGTCTTCCTCACCAACCCCCTGACCATGGTGCCGATCGAGCTGTCAGCCTATTGGCTGGGCCAGTTGGTGGTGCCAGGGGAATTCAAGGCGCTGCCCACCCCCTTCGAATGGAGCTGGGTGTGGGACAACCTGTCCTCCATCGGCCTGCCGCTCGTGGTCGGCCACTTCATGCTCTCGGTGACCGGCGCCATCCTCGGCTATTACGGCATCCAGGGCTTCTGGCGCCTCTACCTGTCCCTCCACCTGAAGAAACGCAGGCAGCGGGTCTACCAGCCCGGCCTGCCACAAGCCGGCCTGAACAGCGCTGTCGGGAGCGGCGCTGGGACGCGAAGCGTCACCCGAAGGGTGGAATCCAGGAATGGATTCCGCCGCACCGCGACGATCCGACCGGAAGACCCCCAGGACTGAGCCGGGCCACCTCCCGCGATCAAGAAATTAATTCCATGCCTCCATCATGGATTTCCATGACAGGACGAGGACAAGGCGGGCGTAAGATCGCTCTGTCCCGCCGCGCTTCCGGATGAAGCGTGCCGGGGCCGGCATCACCACGCCGTATGGAACAGCAGCCGATGCCAACGAGAGAGTTCGGTCCCTCCAAAGAACTCCGCCCGGAACCCCAAGGAGTCGTCCATGCTCAAGCGCGCCACCCTGATCCTGCTCACCCTCCTCCTGGGTTCGTCCCAGCCCCTCCTGGCCGATGACGCCAATCCCTTCCCCTTCCGCAAGAACCACCCCCAGGTGCAAGTAATCGAAACGGGGGACCTGACGGCGAAATTCGACCAGTACACCATCGTCGATGTCCGCTCGCCCTTCGAATTCGACATTATGCGCATCAAGGGCGCCCACAACATCCCGGTGGCCCAGCCCGACTTCGCCGACAAGGTCAAGGCGCTGCACCAGAAGAGCGGCAAACCTATGGTCTTCTACTGCAACGGCCATACCTGCGAGAAGGCCTACCAGGCGGCCACCAAGGCCCGCCAGATGGCGAAGGTGGAACAGGCGATCGCCTATGACGGCGGCATCTTCGACTGGGCCAAGGCCAACCCGAAGCTGACCAGCCTGCTGGACAAGCCCGAGCTGAACCCGAGCGCCCTGATCGGCGATGACAAGTTCGAGGCCCACCTGCTCGAGCCGCAGGACTTCATCGACCGCGCCCGCGCCGGCAACACCATGGTCATCGACCTGCGCGACACCCTCCAGAGCGATGGCATCTCTCTGTTCGCGACCCGTGACATCCGCACGGGCTTCGACATGCCGCGCCTGAAGGGTCTCATCGGCGAGGCGCGCCAGAAGGGGCAAACGATCTTCTTCTACGACGCTGCCGGCCACCAGATCAAGCACCTGCAGTACTTCGTCGAGGACGCGGGCCTGAAGGACTACTTCTTCATGAAGGGCGGCATGGTGGGCTACTACGCCATGATCCGGCAGAAGTGACCATCCCCGGCGACTGGAGCTGTCCGGAGTGAAGCAGCCATGCCGCAGGGCATGGCTGCTTCACTCTCAGGGGCCAGAGGCCGGGACGGGACGCCCCCTGCCTCCAGCCTTGTTGCGGAATCCATCCTGGACTCCGCCCTCCGGGTGTCGCCTTACGGCGACCCAACGCTGCTCCCGGCGGCATTGTTCATGCACCGGCCTCCAGCGCCCCGTCGCGCATGCGCAACACCCGGTCCATGCGGCCAGCAAGGCCAAGGTCGTGGGTCACCACCACCAGGGCGGTGCCCTGTTCGGCGTTCAGCTCCATGAGCAGGTCGAACATGGCACCCGCGTTGCGGGAATCGAGGTTGCCGGTCGGCTCGTCCGCCAGCACGGCCCGTGGACGGGTGACCAGCGCGCGGGCCAGCGCGGTGCGCTGGCGCTCGCCGCCGGACAGCTCACCCGGCTTGTGCTGCAGGCGGTGACCAAGGCCGACGCGCTCGAGCATGGCCGCCGCCTGCTCGCGCGCCAGCTCGACGCGCTCGCCGCGGATCAGCAGCGGCATGGCGACGTTCTCCAGCGCGGAGAACTCCGGCAGCAGGTGGTGGAACTGGTAGACGAAGCCGAGCATGGCGTTGCGCACGCGTCCGCGCTCCTTCTCCGACATGCGCGCGAGGTCGCGCCCCTGCAGCAGGATCTCCCCGCTGCTCGGCACGTCCAGCCCGCCCATCAGCTGCAGCAGGCTGCTCTTGCCTGCGCCAGAGGGGCCGACGATGGCCACGCGCTCGCCGGCCGCAATGGCGAGATCGACGCCGCGCAGCACCTCGACCTTGAGCTTGCCCTCGGCGTAGGTCTTGCCCACGCCGACACACTGGATCACGGTTTCGTGAATCATGGCCGCCTCACTCATAGCGCAGGGCCTCCACGGGCTGGGTCCGCGCGGCGCGCCAGGCCGGGTACAGGGTCGCGAGGACGGATAGGCCGAAGGACAGGGCCGCGATGCGCACCACGTCGCTCAACTGCACATCTGAGGGCAGTTCGCTGATGTAGTAGACATCAGCAGGCAGGAACTGGATGCCGAGGGTGTGTTCCAGCCAGGGCACCAAGGTGTCGATGTTGAGCGCCAGGCTCAGCCCGCCGATCAGGCCCAGCAGGGTGCCCACCACACCAATCAGGGTGCCCTGCACCATGAAGATCGTCATCACCGAACCGGGCGAGGCGCCGAGGGTACGCAGGATGGCGATGTCGGCCTGCTTGTCGGTGACCACCATCACCAGGGTGGAGACGATGTTGAACGCCGCCACGGCGACGATCAGGGCAAGAATGATGAACATCGCCGTACGCTCGGTCTTCACCGCGCGGAAGAAGTTGGCGTGACGGCGGGTCCAGTCGCTGACCCAGTATTCCGCGCCCAGTTCGGCGGACAGCTCACGGGTCAGGCGCGGCGCGGCGAACATGTCGTCCAGCTTGAGACGCACGCCGTTGACCGCCGTCCCCAGGCGATAGAGCTTCTGCGCATCCTCCAGGTGGATGAAGGCCGTGCCGCGGTCGAATTCGTACATGCCCACCTCGAACAGGCCGACCACGGTGAAGCGGCGCTCGCGCAGAAGCGCCCCCACCGGGGTGACCGCGATGTTGGAGGTAATCAGCATGAGCGAGTCGCCCACGCCGACGCCGAGCGCATCCGCCAGCTCCCGGCCGAGCACGATGCCGTATTCGCCCGGCCTGAGATTCTCCAGCCGGCCGGCCTTCATGTGCTCGCCCACGTCGGTGACCGTGGCCTCAAGCAGAGGATCGATCCCGCGCACGATGGCTCCGCTCACCGCCGAGGGCTGGGACAGCATCGCCTCCGCCTGGGTATAGGGCGCGGCCGCCACCACGCCCCCGTGCGTCTGCACGCGCCCGATCACCGCCTGCCAATCCTCCAGCCGCTCTCCGGGGCCGGTGATGGTCAGGTGCGAAGCCATGCCGAGGATGCGTTCGCGCAGCTCTTTCTCGAACCCGTTCATGACCGACAGCACGGTGATCAGCGCGGTCACGCCCACCGCGATGCCAAGGATCGAGGTCAGCGAGATGAAGGAAATGAAGTGGTTGCGGCGCTTGGCGCGCGTGTAGCGCAGGCCGATGAAAAGTTCGAACGGGCGAAACATGGTGATGCCGTCTAGAATAAGACCCGAATGATAGCCTGAAAGCCGCGTTTCATGGCTGAGTGGCTTTGAAGCCTGAAGGGGCCGCTGGATCATTCGGCGGTTTCCGATTGCGGCAGGATGCCGCGACGAGGCGAGCTGCATTAAAGCCATCCTTGGCTTTAATGCAGCATTTCCTGAAAACTCATGGACTCAACGACGCGCCGGAGGATCGCCCATGCGACTGATCGCCCCCCTGCTGACCCTTGTCCTGTGCGCAATGGGCCTGGATACCCACGCGGCCTCCCCCGCACCCGAGCGCGGGCAGTCGATGAACTCGGTCCTCAAGCATTACGGCGAGCCGCAGCAGCGCATCGCCCCGGTCGGCAGACCACCGATCACGCGCTGGGTCTACCCTGAGTTCACCGTCTACTTCGAGCACCGCCACACGATCCACAGCGTCCGTCATCCGAAGCAGACCGCGTCTCCGGCGTCCCGCTAACCCGCCCATCACCCAAGGGAGTTACCACCATGAACAAGAATGTCGGTTTCGTTGACCGGTTCATCCGCGCCTTTGCGGGCATCGTCCTCATCGGACTCGCCGCAGCCGGCGTCATCGGCTGGTGGGGCTACATCGGCATCATTCCGCTGTTCACCGCCGTGGTGAGCTGGTGCCCGGCCTACACCGTCCTCGGCATGAGCACCAAGGGCAAGGAAGAATCCGGCGAGTCGCACTGAACGATCGGCCTGATACAAAAACACCCCGCGCTGCGGGGTGTTTCGTTTCTTGGGCCAAGGCGACTGGCCCGGGACTCATATCTCCCGATCGGGCTCCTGACCCAGGAACTCCTCGGCCAGGGCATTCTCGCCGTGGATGGCGATCAGCTCGTCGATCTCCGCGAGCAGGGAGTCGTCCTCGTCCGGGTCGATCATGCCCCGGCCGACCAGGGTGGAGGTCAGCCCGGACAGCATGGCCTTGCGTACCGCGCCGAGGGTCGGCACGCGCAAGGTCTGCATCGCCTCCTCAATCACCCGGCCGAGGTTGTCGCTCACCGGGGCCTGGATGAAATTGGCAGCGAGGGCATCGCTGCCGAACTCCTCCATCGCAGCCTCCAGCTCGCCATAGAGGGCCTCACGGTTTTCCAGGTCGAGCCGTCCCTCCGCCTCGAGCTCATCGACCAGCCCCTCATGCATGGCCTGCATGACGCTTCCCAGGGTCACCGGCTGCTCCATCTCCGGATCGTTCGCCACGTGCACGAGGATCTCGCGCAGCAGTGGCCCGATCCGACCCGGCACATCGATGTTGATGCCCATGGCACTCTCCTCGCTTGTGTGGCTCTTTCAGGTCGAGCATAGACCACATTTCGCCGGCATTCAGGGCCGTCTCCGTTCGTGGGACAATACGCGCATGAACGCATCCGCCCACGCCCTCATCACCGCTCCCCTGCCCCTGCGCCCGCGCGACCCGCTCTACTGGCGGCGCCCGCCTGGCGCTGCGCTCGCCCTCCTGCTGGCGGAAACGGCCAGGCGGCATGAGGGCCCGCTGCTGGTGATCGCCCCTGGCATGCAGGACGCCTACCGGCTGGAGGCGGAACTGGGTTTCTTCCTCGATCAGGCGGAGGTGCCGGTCTTGGTGTTCCCGGACACCGAGACCCTGCCCTACGACCTGTTCTCACCGCACCAGGATCTGGTCGCGCAAAGGCTGGCGACGCTGGACCGCCTGCCGGAGCTCAAGCGCGGCGTGGTGATCGTCTCCGCACCCAGCCTGCTGATGCGCCTGCCGCCGACGAACTACGTGCGCGGCCGCACCCTCCAGCTCGCCCGCGGCCAGCGGCTGGACGTCGATGCCTTCCGCCAGCGGCTGAGCGATGCCGGCTACCGATCGGTGACCCAGGTGATGGAACATGGCGAGTTCGCCGTGCGCGGGGCCATCCTCGACCTGTTCCCCAGCGGCCAGACCCTGCCGGTGCGGGTGGACCTGTTCGACGATGAGATCGAATCCCTGCGCCTGTTCGACCCGGAGACCCAGCGCAGCCTGGAGACCATCGAGGCGCTCAACCTGCTGCCCGCGCGCGAGTACCCGCTGGACGAGGAGGGCATCAGGCACGCGCGCAAGGCCTGGGGGAATTACTTCGACACCGCAGGGCGCGACCTCGTGCGTCAACTGCAGCAGGGCCTGCCCTTCCCCGGCATCGAGTACTACCTGCCACTGTTCTTCGATGGCCTGGCCACCCTGTTCGACTACCTGCCCGCCAAGACGATCTGCCTGAGCCAGCCCGGCCTCGATGCGGCCACGGACGACTTCCTGCGCGAGGCGCATGAACGTTATGAACAACGCCGCCACGACCGCGAACGCCCGCTGCTGCCGCCGGAGATGCTGTTCATCTCCAAAGACCAGCTTGGCACCCTGCTGCACGAGCGCCTGCAGGTGCGCGTGCTCGCCGAGGACGACCCGGCCTTCCCGCAGGCCACCACCTTCCAGACCAAACCCCTGCCGGAACTCGGCTGGCAGACACGCGCCGACGATCCGGCCCGGGCCCTGCGTGCATTCATTTCCCAATTCGACGGCAAGCTTTTGATCGCCGCCGAATCCCCCGGTCGCCGCGAGGCGCTGGGCGACTTGCTGCGCCGTCACGACCTATCCTTCGACACGGTCGAAGGATGGCTGGACTTCCTCACCAGTGACAAACGCCAGACCATCGCCAGCGCACCGCTGGAGGAAGGATTGTGGCTTGTGGATGCCGGCCTCGCCATCGTCACCGAAGCCCAGCTCTTCGCCGAACGCGTCACCCAGCGCGACAAGCGGGTCAAACGCACGCGCGATGCCGAGAGCGTCATCCACAACCTGACCGAACTGGCCGAGGGCGCGCCCGTCGTCCACGAGGATCACGGCGTGGGACGCTACCGTGGCTTGACCGTGCTGGAGGTCGGCGGGCTCAAACAGGAATTCCTCACCCTCGAATACGCCGGGGGGGATCGCATCTACGTCCCCGTCACCAGCCTGCACCTGATCAGTCGCTACACCGGCGCCAGTCCCGAGCACGCGCCGCTGCACAAGCTGGGATCGGACGCCTGGGAGAAGGCCAAGAAAAAGGCGATGGAGCAGACCCGCGACGTCGCCGCCGAGCTGTTGGACCTGCACGCCCGCCGCGCCGCGCGCAAGGGCCATGCCTTCCAGCTCGACCCCGAGGCTTATGCCCGCTTCGCCGAGGGCTTCCCGTTCGAGGAGACTGCCGACCAGCTTTCTGCCATCAGCGCAGTCATCCACGACATGACCAGCGGACAACCGATGGACCGCGTGGTGTGCGGCGATGTCGGCTTTGGCAAGACCGAGGTCGCCATGCGCGCCGCCTTTGTCGCGGTGCAGGACGGCCGCCAGGTGGCGGTGCTCGCCCCCACCACCCTGCTTGCCCAGCAGCACCTGCGCAACTTCCGCGACCGCTTCGCGGACTGGCCCGTGCGGATCGAGGGCCTCTCCCGTTTCACCGCCGGCAAGGAGACCAAGCAGGTGCTGGACGATTTGGCCGAGGGCAAGATCGACATCGTCATCGGCACCCACAAGCTCATCTCGCCGGAGGTACGCTTCAAGAACCTCGGCCTCGTCATCATCGACGAGGAGCAGCGCTTCGGTGTGCGCCACAAGGAGCAGCTCAAGAACCTGCGCGCCGAGGTGGACCTGCTGACCATGACCGCCACCCCCATCCCGCGCACGCTCAACATGGCCCTCTCCGGCCTGCGCGAGCTGTCCATCATCGCCACTCCGCCCAAGGAGCGCCTGGCGGTGAAGACACTTGTGACGCAATGGGATCACGCACTGATCCGCGAGGCCATCCTGCGCGAACTCAAGCGCGGCGGGCAGGTGTACTTCCTGCACAACGATGTCGACTCCATCGAGCGCATGACCCGTGAGCTGTCCGAACTGATCCCGGAGGCGCGCATCCGCTTCGCCCATGGACAGATGCCGGAAAAGGAACTGGAGCAGGTCACGGCAGATTTTTATCACCAGCGCTTCAACGTGCTGGTGAGCACCACCATCATCGAATCCGGCATCGACATCCCGAGCGCCAACACCATCCTCATCAACCGCGCCGACAAACTGGGCCTGGCGCAGTTGCACCAGCTGCGCGGACGGGTTGGACGCTCCCACCACCGCGCCTACTGCTACCTCATCACCCCACCCAAGGGGGCGATGACACCGGACGCGGTCAAGCGGCTGGAGGCGATCGAGAAGCTGGAGGACCTCGGCGTCGGCTTCACCCTCGCCACCCATGACCTCGAGATCCGCGGCGCGGGCGAGCTGCTGGGCGAATCACAGAGCGGCCAGATGAACGAAGTCGGCTTCAGCCTCTACATGGAGCTGCTGGACCGCGCGGTGAAGGCCATCAAGTCCGGCAAGCAACCCGAGCTCATGCAGCCCCTTCGCCACGGCGCCGAGGTGGACCTGCGCCTGCCCGCCCTGCTGCCGGAGGATTACGTCGCCGATGTGCACACCCGCCTGATCCTCTACAAGCGCATCGCCAGCCTCGCCACCGAGCGGGAGTTGGACGAGATGCGCGTCGAGCTGATCGACCGCTTCGGCCTGCTGCCGCAGCCCGCGCAGAACCTGCTACGTCAGGCCGCCATCCGCGTCCGCGCGCAAAAGCTCGGCATCCGCAAGCTCGAGGCCGGACCGCAGGGCGGGCGCATCCTGTTCGAGCCCAAC
>FWPV01009931.1_pt1 | contig 15810 bp, 16 predicted proteins | sample 2228371 | NCBI WGS metagenome assembly FWPV01 (sample SAMEA103939776, study PRJEB20133) | metagenome | reverse complement strand
CCCTCCATCAAAAGGTTCCGGTCCTTTTGCCGAAACCGCAAAAATCCAGGTGGAAATAACGGCCCGAGATTAAAAACGATATATCACCGGAGACATAACCACCCCTTACTGTCTCCGGATTAAGACAAACTCAAGGGAAAAAGACTATGGCAACTTATTTTTTTATGGGCAGGTATTCACCCGATGCGCTGAAAAACATGAGCCCGGAACGAACGGAAAAGTGTTTGGAGGCCATTTCGGAACTGGGCGGCGAAGTGGATTCCATTTATGCGCTTTTGGGCGATGTGGATCTGGTGATCATCGCAAGTTTCCCGGATCATCAACGCGCCATGAAAGCATCGGTCACATTGAGCAAGATGACGGGAATCGGGTTTCGGACATGCCCGGCAGTCACTGTTGATGAATTTGACGAATTGATGAAAGGCGTCTGAAATCAAACCCGTTCAAATTGCACTCCGCAAACTGGCATCCCCTAAAGACGCCCGGCATTTGCAGCGTTTTTTTAAAACCGGCAGCGGCCAATACGCTCAAGGGGACTCATTTTTAGGGATCCGGGTGCCTGTGTTGCGAAAATTCGCCCGGCAATTTCAACATATATCGGTGGATGACACTTTAAACCTTTTATGTTCCGCCTTTCATGAAGAGCGCATGCTGGCGTTGATACTTCTCACGGACAAATTCAAAAAGGCTGCACAGAGGGAAAAAGCGTTCATTTACCGACAATACCTGAACCATACCCGCCACATCAACAACTGGGATCTGGGGGATGTCTCAGCGCCTCACATTGTGGGGGCATATCTTATGGATCAGGATCGAACCCCCCTATATGAACTGGCGGCGTCTGAAAATTTATGGGAAAGACGCATTGCCATGGTATCCACATTTCATTTTATTCGACAGGGGCAATTCACGGACACCCTGGCCATTGCCGAAATTTTATTGCATGACGGCCATGACCTGATTCAAAAAGCCGTGGGATGGATGCTTCGAGAAGTGGGCAAACGGAATATGGATACTGAGGAAGCATTTTTAAAAAAACATTATCATCATATGCCGCGCACCATGCTTCGATACGCCATTGAAAAATTCCCCGAGCCAACACGAAAAAAATATCTCAACGGCGAAATATAAAGACAAATATGACGAGCACGCTTCAAATATATAACATGCTGTCAAAATTCCCTTTCGGCAATCATATCTTCACCCGGATCCTTACCCTGAGGGTCCCTTATTTTTCCACCATTTATCCGTATATCGCGGAATTAAGACCCGGTTTGTGCCGGGTGGAAATGAAAGAAAGGCGCGCCATTCACAATCATATTGCCACCATTCATGCAGGCGCCTTGTGCAACCTATGTGAACTCACCGGCGGTCTGGCGGTAGAAGTCTCGACGCCGGCCGAACTTCGGTGGCTTCCCAAAGAAATGACGGTTCAGTATATCAAAAAGGCCAAAGGAACGCTCACGGCGGTAAGCGCATTTGATCCCGGCATCATCTCCTGCGGCGACATTCCCATTCCGGTGGAAATTTCAAACGCCTTGGGCCAACGCGTGTTCAGCGCCCTGATCACGTTTTATTTCACCCGCCGCAGCCAAAAAGGTGCCTGTTGAATCCCATCTTCTGCCGCATCCTCCCGATTGCTTCCATAATCCTAATATTTCTTTATCCGGCTGCCGGAGAAACCGGGGCCCCGCAAACAAGACGCATGCAATACAGCCTGGACATTCAGGATTTCTCATGGTCGGAATATGATGATCAGGGCTTCAAACTATTGGAAGAATCGGGGTATCTCTATGGTTTTTCCGCTGATCTGGAAGATTGCCGTCGTTTCCTGGGATGGCGGACGGGGGTTTCTTTTTTCGGAGGCGAGGTGGATTATGATGGCGTGACATGGTCGCTGACGCCTGTAAAAACCGATGTCATGTATTTGGGGGGCCAGATTTTTGCGGATATTGTTCCCAATTACCGATTGGATGGGGGGCTGTGGCTGAAAACCTTTATGGGCATGGGGGCAAAGGGGTGGTTGCGCCACCTGGATGACACCCAAACCCAAGAAGGTGTTTTTGTCAGCGGTGCTGAGGAAAACTGGTTATGCGTGTATGGAAGAGCCGGCGCCGGCGCATCCTATCCCCTTTTCAACAACGTTGAATTTTTTTTAGAAGCCGGGGCAAAAATCCCCGTTTACACCATCAATCACGCCCATATGTATGTGTTTGGGAATCCGTCGGTGGACCTTAAACCCGACATGCGGATTTCTCCTTTTGCCGATGCAGGGGTTCGATGGAATCAAGTGCGGGTCCGCTTCACATATGACCCACTTTGGTTTAATGCTTCGGATGCTGTCGGCGCAGGCAGTTATGTGCTTCAACAACCGGAGTCCAAAGCGAAAATTTACAAGCTCACAGCCGCCTGGGAACTCCTTTTTTAAGCATGCGGGCTCCTATAGGGCTTTTTTATAAATTTCCAGCGCATCCTTGAATTCCACCTCACGGGGATTGTAAATCAATGCGCCGTCGTTAACAGCGGCCTTTGCCGCCTCAGGAAGCTTTTCTTTTTCAACGCCTGCATCCCTTAATTGAAGAGGCAGTCCGGAAATCTGATTCAACCGATGGAGCAGATGACGGATTTGCTCTACAGCCGCCTTGGCCTGATCTTTGGATTTCAAACCGTGGGTGGGGCCGCCCAACAAACCGGAAAGCTCGGCAATAGACGCGCCCGCTTTTTTGATATTATATTCCATACACCAAGGCAACAAAATGGCGTTTGCCACGCCATGGGGAACATGACAGATCCCGCCGACGGCATGGGCCAGGGCGTGCACCATGCCCACCATGGAATTAGAAAATGCAATACCGGCCAGCAGGGCGGCATTGGCCATTCCCATGCGCGCCTCCATATCTTTGCCGTTTTCCGTGGCCCGGATCAAATATTTTTGAATCAGCTCAATGGCGGTTTTGGCAAACACATCGGCAATAGGATTTTTCTGAAGACAGATATAGGCTTCCACCGCATGCGTCAATGCGTCCATGCCCGTGGCCGCCGTAATTTTGGGCGGCATGGTCTGAGTCATGCGCGGATCGATCACCGCGATGCTTGGGTAGAGTTTATCGGATACAAAACTCATTTTGGTGTTTGTTTTCTCATTACGGATCACCGCGGCCTTGGTGACCTCAGAACCTGTTCCGGCTGTGGTGGGTACGGCAATAAGCGGATGCAGATCGCGGGTGATATTGTCTGCGCCCTGGAATTTTAAAAGATCATCCGATCCTTCAGACACCACGATATCCGCCCCTTTGGCTGTATCCAGGGCACTGCCGCCGCCCACGGCCACAAAACAATCGCATTTTGTTTTTTTATAAAATTTAGCAAGCTTATTAACCACCGAATCGCCGGAATCCGGCGGCACCTCGTCAAAAACACCGCCGATTTTACAATTTGAATCAGAAAATGCGGATGTGACAATATCGATCAACCCTGCACCGACCACGCCTTTATCCGTGACGATCATGGCTTTTTTGCATCCCAGCAACCCCATTTCATAGGGAATATTGCTGACCGCCAGTTGGCCAGATAAAATTTTGACCGGGCAAAAAAACTGATAATAATTGGGCATCATGGCGATTTCTCCTTTAGGCCGTAAATGTCGATTTGACGAGATGCTTGACAATGTTTGGCATCAGCGCAGCCAGAATTCTGCCTTTGACAATCTGCTGTTTTGTGGTGAGCTTCGGCGGGCGCTTAAAAATCATTTTTAAAATAATACCCGGAAACAAATAGGTTTCCACAATGGACAACGCGCGATTGAGCTCCATGGCATAGGAATTCACGCCATCCACCAGAATCCGGCATTCGGCCGCGGCCTGATGCGCACTCATCTGGGCGGTAAACAGCAGGACGGCGGCATCGAGATTTTTAAATAAAAACGTCACGTCCGCTTCTTTTTTCCCCTTGCCCAGATATACAATCTGATTGTTCTTTTTCTGAAGCGTAATAAAAGGGCCGTTGGGCAAAACCCCCACCGCGCATGTTCTTCCTTCATTCCAATCAGCGATTTCCGCCTGCATTTCCCGAGACATTTTGGACACCACTTCAAAGGCTGCTCCGATCACCGTCAAGGTGGTGTCCACCAGCGCATATTTGGATTTTGTCTGAATGGTGTGGAAATACGGCATTTTTCTTAACCGGGCCATTCCCTTTTCAATGAGCGCATCCATATTCCGTGCCCCTCCTGCGAATATGTTAAAAAGATCAACCCCCATCCCTTTTTTTGCTACGCAGAACCCCCAATAAATAAATTGATGATCATTTATTTATCATATTGACAGACGGGTTGAAACATAAAAAAATATCTTTTTAGAATAAAATCCTTTAATATCTTTATACGGGAGACACGATGAACGGCGCGGAATATGTGATTCAGGCAGCGGTGAACGCAGGAATAGACATTTGTTTTTCCAATCCCGGCACCACGGAACTACCCCTGGTAAATGCATTGGATAAAATTAACGGCATGCGGTCCGTGTTGGGCTTGTTTGAAGGCGTTTGCACAGGGGCAGCCGACGGATATGCACGCATGAAGCAAAAGCCGGCCATGACCCTGCTTCATCTGGGGCCCGGCTTGGCCAACGGCATTGCCAATCTTCATAATGCCAAAAGGGCGGGCACGCCCCTTCTTAATATTGTCGGCGAGCACGCCACCTGGCACCGGCCCCATGATCCTTTGCTGGCAATGGATATTGAAGCCATTGCCGCCAGCGTGTCAGGATGGGTGCGCACCGTGCGATCCATCCATGACCTGGCCCAGGATGTCACGGACGCCCTTTCTGCGGCCCATCAGGGACAAATCGCCACATTGATCATTCCCAACGACTGCCAATGGTCCCAGATTCCTGACATGCCCACATGGGCGCCGGAACCCAAGCCGCCCCATGTGGATGCCTCCGCAATTCAATGGGCTGCGGACAGACTTTTATCCCGGAATAAAAAATCCGCCCTGGTTCTGGGCGGAAACGCCTTAAGCCGGGAAGGTCTGAAAGCCGCGGCCAGAATTCAATCCAAAACCGGCTGTGAGTTGTTCTGCGGCACTTTCCCGGCCAGGGTGGAACGCGGGGCAGGCTTGCCCATGGTCAAACGTATCCCATATCTTCCGGAAATGGCTGTGGATGCATTAAAACATTATGAGATCTTTGTGTTTGCCGGAGAACGGGAACCCGTTGCGTTTTTTGGATATCCGGGGCTCGGCAGTCGATTTCTTTCCAAAGACCAAGAAAAAATTCATTTACAGGCAGACCGCACATCCCTTGTGCCAGCATTAACCCAACTGGCAGATGCGCTTGGCGCTCCATCTGAAGCAGATCCCCGATATCTTGCGCCTCAGAGCAGACCTCGTATTCAGCCGGGGGCATTGGATCCACTTAAAGCCGCTGAAGTGGTGGCGGCCCTTCAGCCGGAAAAAGCCGTTGTCATTGACGAAGCCATTACCAACAGTTTGGCATATTTCGAACTTTCAGCCGGATGTCCTGAATTTACGCTGCTGGCGCTCACCGGCGGCGCCATCGGACAAGGTCTGCCGTGCGCGACCGGCGCCGCGCTGGCATGTCCGGATCGGACGGTCATCAATTACCAGGCGGACGGCAGCGCCATGTATACGGTTCAATCCCTCTGGACCCAGTCCCGAGAAAACCTTCATGTCATCACCTTAATCTGCGCCAATCAACGGTATGATATTTTAAGACTGGAACAGATCCGGGCCGGAAATCTCCACCCAGGCCCCCATGCCTGCCGGATGACGGATCTAAGCGGCATCGACTGGGTGAAGATGGGCCGATCCATGGGCGTTCCCGGCGCTTGCGTGAATACCTCCGAGGCCCTGGCCCAAGAACTGGAAAACGCTTTCAGCGCGCAAGGGCCGTATTTGATTGAAATCAAATTATAGCCTATGTTTGTCTTTACAAAACCTTCATGAGGTGATAGATGGACTTTTGCATGTGTTTCCAAAACCTTGCAAAAAAGCAACCGCAACAAGAGGCGTCATATGGATATCATTAAAATTCGTCTATCCAGTGATTTTGAACCCATGGCTTCCAAGTTTGAAAAAACCATTTCGGAGATGTTCCGCTCCATGAACCCCATGTTTGCTTTTTCAAAAAATTCCTGGAAACCGCAGCTGGACATGTATGAAACACCGGATGCAATTATTGTTATTGTGGAAATCGCAGGCGTGGAAAAGAAAGACTTGGAGATTGAAATCAACACCCGATCCATCCGGATTTCAGGGAAACGGCTCAGCAATCCCCTTGCGCAAAACGGCCGTTACCGAGTGGCGGAAATTCAGTACGGCGCTTTTGACCGGATACTGTATCTTCCGGCGGCCATTGATACCGGAAAAGCAGAGGCAAGCTTTAAGACAGGGCTATTGTATGTTTTTTTGCCTAAATTGAAATCCGAACCCCGATTCAATATTCCCATCTCTGGCGAATAATTCGTGAAAATGGATTGCACGGAGAAACCGACATGAAATCAAAACAGCCATCTGAAGCCAAAGGCCCTGAAAAATTACCTGAAATTCTTCCGATTCTTCCCCTCTATGATGTGGTTCTGTTCCCCAAAATGGTGCTTCCCCTGATTGTGCTTCAAAAAGAATCCATCCAGCTTATTGATGAAGCCATGTCCAACAACCGCATCATTGGCGCCATCGCCTCTCGTTCCAGCGAACCAAAAACCGAATATCAACCCGAAGATTTATATCAGTTCGGCGCCAGCGCCGTGATTTTAAAAATGGCCAAAGTGGAAGAAGATAAGGCGCAGCTTCTGCTCCAGGGGCTGGGGCGATTCAAAATATCCGAATATATTCAACAGCAGCCGTATTTTAAAGCCAAGGTGGAGCATGTGACGGTTTCATGGGAAAAAGACAAGGAAATCGAAGCCCTCATGGCCAATCTTGCCAATCAGTATCAGCGTGTGGTTCAGTTGTCTTCGGGACTGCCGCCGGAAATCGCTTCCATGGCTAAAACCCTGGATGAACCGGACACCCTGGCGGACATGGTGACGTCCACCATCAATTCCACCACAGCGGACAAGCAAACCATCCTGGAAACCATTGATGTCAAAGAAAGATTAAAAAAAGTCACCAAAATGGTGAACTATCAACTGGAAATTTTGGAAATCGGCCATAAGATTCAGTCCCAGGTCAAAGGCGACATGGACAAACAGCAGCGGGAATATTTTTTGCGCCAGCAGCTCAAAGCCATCCGCCAAGAATTGGGCGAAACCGATGAATCCAATGTGGAGATTGAAGAATACCGCACAAAAATCAAAGAAAAAAACCTTCCGGAAGAAGTCGCCAAAGAAGCCGAAAGGGAACTGTCGCGATTGGCTAAAATGCATCCCTCTTCAGCGGAATATACAGTGACATCCACCTATCTGGACTGGATCACGGCTTTACCCTGGAATGAAAGCACCCCAGACACCCTGGATTTGGAAAAGGCTCAGCAGATCCTGGATCGTGATCATTTCGGCCTTGAAAAAGCCAAAAAACGCATTCTGGAATACCTGGCCGTGCGAAAATTAAATCCCAATATCAAAGGCCCCATCCTCTGCTTTGCAGGGCCTCCGGGAACCGGCAAAACATCGCTGGGTGCGTCCATTGCCCGGGCCCTGGGCCGGAAATTCGTGCGGATCGCCCTGGGCGGCATCCGCGATGAGGCGGAAATCCGAGGCCATCGCCGCACCTATGTGGGGGCCCTGCCCGGCCGGATCATCCAGGGTATCCGCCGGGCCGAGTCCAAAAATCCCGTGTTCATGTTGGATGAAATCGACAAAGTGGGCAGCGATTTCCGCGGGGATCCTTCATCAGCGCTTCTGGAAGTATTGGATCCGGAGCAGAATTTTTCATTTGTGGATCATTATCTGGATGTTCCTTTTGATTTGTCCAAAGTCATGTTCATCACCACCGCCAATATATTGGACACCATCCCGCCGGCCCTTCGGGACCGCATGGAAGTGCTCCGATTGTCCGGATATACGCTGGAAGAAAAAATCAAAATCGCCATTCGCTATTTAATTCCTCGACAGCGGGAAGCCAACGGGCTTAAAACCGGCCAGATCCGTTTCAGCAAGCAAGCCATCAAACAAATCATTACAGGTTATACCCTGGAAGCCGGATTGCGGAATTTGGAACGGGAAATCGCCAATGTCTGCCGGGGGGTTGCCAGCAAAATCGCAAAAGACGAGGTCAAATCGGTAAAGATCGAAGCCGCTCATTTGGCCGAATTTTTGGGGCCAGTGCGGTTTACGGATGAAATGAAAAAACGAGTGGCCACGCCGGGCGTGGTGATGGGGCTGGCATGGACCGAAGCCGGCGGCGACATCCTGTTTATTGAAGCCACATCCATGAAAGGCACGGGACGGCTCACGCTCACAGGCCAACTGGGGGATGTCATGAAGGAATCCGCCACAGCCGCTTTAAGTTATATTCGCGCCAATGCTGCATCCTTGGGGATTGACGATGATTATTTTCAAAAACACGATATTCATATCCATATTCCGGCAGGCGCCATCCCAAAGGACGGGCCTTCGGCCGGAATCACCATGCTTACGGCCCTGGCCTCCCTACTGACCAATAAATCCACCCACAAAGATCTTGCCATGACCGGTGAAATCACCTTGCGGGGCCAGGTCATGCCCGTAGGAGGTATTAAGGAAAAGGTGTTGGCCGCCCACCGAGCGGGTATCAAAACCATCATTATGCCCAAATGGAATGAAAAGGATTTGGATGATATCCCGAAAAATGTCAAAAAGGCTTTGAAATTTCACTTTGTGGATGACATGAAACATGTATTGGACATTGCCCTTCGGAGCAAATAACACCTTATGAATACCAGACAGCTCATTGGATTTTGGCCCGCCAGATGGATGTTATGCGTCATCGCATTATGGAGCCTTGCGGCGTGCACCCCATTCAGGCACGTTCCGAAGCCTCCGCCGCCGTTGCCGGAAGCTTATGAAATCGACGGGAAAAAATATTATCCCCTGGATGAAGCCCATGGCTTTATTGAAGAAGGGGTGGCTTCCTGGTATGGAGAGGATTTTCACGGAAAAAAAACCGCCAACAGCGAAATTTACAATATGTATGCCATGACCGCGGCCCATAAAACTTTGCCCTTGGGGACCGTGGTGGAAGTGCAAAATCTTGAAAACGGCAAAAAAACCATTGTCCGCATCAATGATCGGGGCCCTTACGTAGGATCCCGGATCATTGACCTTTCCTATGAAGCCGCCATGCAGATCGGCATGGTGAGAAACGGGACCGCCAGGGTAAAGATCGTTGCCTTGGGCACCGATGACATGCTCTTAAATGACGCCAATGCAGATGCCTATTTTACCGGAGATTTCACCATTCAAGCCGGCGCTTTTGCCCAAATCGAAAACGCTGAACGGGTTAAACAGATGATGGAAAAATATGTGAAGGACGTTCAAATCGTGCCCTATGAAAAAGACGGGATGACCTATTACCGGGTAAGGGCCGGCCGATATTCATCCCTTAAACAAGCCCAATCGCATGAACAGCTTCTTATTGACAATGGATTTCCAGAAGCCTTTGTGGTGGCAAAAGATTAGTCGAATTTAATATCATTCCCAACGCATATAAAATATTATCAAAGGCCTTCTATGATTCACAAATTTGCCGTATTAAGCCTGATGATGCTGACCATAGGGGTTTCGGCACCTGCTGCAAAAACCATGTATACATCCGATACCACCGTCATCAATGTCCGAAAAGGAAAAGACACTTCATTTCCCGTCATTGCCACATTAAAATCCAATGAACCGGTGACCGTCCTGGAATCCGCCCAGGGCTGGACGAAAATCCAGCTGGCCGACGGCACCCAGGGCTGGCTTATCAGCAGTTACCTTTCCGATACCCCCCCTGCCCAGGCACCGTCTATTGACAATTCTTCAAAAACCGATCATCTCGCCCGTCAACTCAAAGTCTTTGGCGAAGAAAATGAACGTCTCAAAAAACAACTTCAATCCCTTCAAACCCAGCTGGATATGCAATCCAAAGAATTATCGGATCTGCGCGCTTCAGCCAAAGCCCATCCAGAATCAGCCAAAGAAGCGGCGGCACTGAAAGCCAAACTGGATCAAATTTCCATAGAATCCGACGCCAAATCAAAAAGAATCGCCGAGCTTGAACGCCAAGCGTCCCAGGCAGGAGGCGATTCCGGCAGATACAAGTGCTACCTCTATTTATTTCTATCAGGCGCAGGCGTTCTCCTGCTGGGAATGATGATCGGCGCCAACACCAAGCGACGGCGCTCATCGCTGCTATAAATTCAGAGGGCCATCGAACATGGAGTATCGCTCAGATTTTTTGGTCATTGGAAGCGGCGTTGCCGGATTGATGTATGCGCTAAAAGTGGCGGATTACGGCACCGTCCATATTGTCACCAAACGCGATGTTCAGGAAAGCAATACAGTCTACGCCCAGGGCGGAATCGCGGCTGTTTTTTCAAAATCCGATTCTTTTGACCTGCATATCGCCGACACCCTGACATCCGGAGACGGCCTTTGCAATGAGGCGGTGGTGGAAATGGTGGTGAAAAGCGCGCCCGAAAGAATTCAGGAACTCATCCGACTGGGGGTTGATTTCAATAAGAATGCCCTCAGCGCTGAAAAAAACATAAATTTGCATCTGGATTTAAGCCGGGAAGGCGGCCATTCCCGCAACCGCATCGTGCATGCTGCGGACATGACCGGACTGGCGGTTGAAAAAACACTGATTGATCATATCAAAGCCCACCCCAATATCCGGCTTTTTGAGCATCATATCGCCATTGATTTAATCACACGTTCCGTCCGGCTCAAACGCGGCATGGTGGTCACCACCCATGAGGATCACTGTTATGGAGCATATGTTCTGGATAAAACATCCGGCATCATCCATACCTTCAGCGCCGACATCATTGTGCTGGCCACGGGCGGGTCCGGAAAAGTATATGCCTATACCAGCAATCCGGATGTGGCCACGGGTGACGGCATTGCCATGGCGTACCGGGCGGGCGCCACAGTGGCAAACCTTGAATTCGTCCAATTCCACCCCACATGTTTATATCACCCGGAGGCGAAAAATTTTCTGATTTCCGAAGCCGTGCGCGGGGAAGGCGGCATTTTGCTCAATGCAGCGGGCGAACCGTTTATGGCGAATTATTCCCCTCTTAAGGAACTGGCATGCCGGGATGTGGTGGCGCGGGCCATTGATGCGGAGCTAAAAAAGCGGGGGGATGATTCTGTGTTTCTGGACATCTCTCATAAGCCGCCGGATTTTGTCAAATCCCGATTCCCCAATTTATATGAAAAATGCCTCGCATTCGGCATTGACATGACCCAAGAACCCATTCCTGTGGTTCCGGCCGCCCACTATATGTGCGGGGGCGTGGTCACGGATATCTGGGGGCAAACAAATATCCAGCGGCTTTATGCCATCGGCGAAACCGCCTGCACAGGGCTTCACGGCGCCAATCGCTTGGCCAGCAATTCCCTTCTGGAAGCATTGGTTTATGCCCATCAAGCTGCTCAAAAATCCGTAGCGGACAAAAAAAACCACACCGAAGAACCATCCATTCAAATCCCGCCATGGGATGATTCCGGCACCACGGACAGCGACGAAGTCATTATGGTTTCTCATACATGGAATGAAATCCGGATGCTGATGTGGAATTATGTGGGCATTGTCCGATCCGACAAACGTTTGGCAAGAGCCAACCGGCGCATTGAAATCATTCAGAATGAAATCAATGAATATTATTGGAATTTTAAAATCACGCCGGATCTGATTGAATTGCGGAACATCGCCATTGTGGCGGAACTGATCATCCGTTGCGCCTTACATCGGAAGGAAAGCCGAGGTCTGCACTACAATATCGCTTATCCGAAAAAAAATGACATGCGCTGGAAAAAGGACACGGTTCTCCGCCGGCCTTTTGTGATGTAATCCGCTGTCATTAAAAATTTTTCAGGAGCATGATTTTTATCGACATCCCCGTCCGGACCAAAAAAAAGCCGGTCACCCGATGAGGGATCATCAAGGCGCCGGCCATTTGTTTTCAAAGGCAAAATTTATCTTCCGCCCGTGCCCCTGCCAAACACATCTCTTCCTGCCAGGGGATTGTATAATTTTTTAATGGCCTCCTTGATGACATCCAAGCTTTTTAAATCCGCGATGCATTTCATTAATTTATCTTCCCCGTCTTTGGGGAGCACGCAGGCATTGGACGCGTCAAAAGCAAGGTCCGGATACCCTTTTAAGAGTTTCTTCTGATCTTTGTCGTTCATTTTGACCTGAACCGCCTTTTTACCGTCAATGGTCTGGATCTTGTCGGCCAGACCCGCAGCTTCAATCTGCTTTGTCTTTTCATCATCTAAAAAAATGTTGATAAAAAAATCCGCCATGCTGTGTGTCCTCCTTCAGAATGATTTGTTATATAAAAATGATTTTAAGCAGCCTCCGTTAAAGATTTTTTTCATACGTAAAAACCCTCTGCGTGTCAAGAAATGAAATTCATCCTCATCCCATATCAGAAGTTTTTAATGCCGCGCGCCTCTTTTTGGCAATATTGGTTGACAAGATTGATGACAACCCCGTAAAAGATTATACACATAAACCTTAACCCTTCTTCTAAAAGAGATTGCGATGCCGATACCTGAATCCTTGCTGGAGGTAAAAACATATAAGGGCCAGGGATATTCCCCCGTGGTGGATTATGGCGCATGGCGGGTTGCGGTGTTAAATTACAGCGACGAACTACGTCCCCAGCATCTGACAAAAATGCAGCGGCATAATGAAACCGACGAAGTGTTTGTGCTTTTGCAGGGCCGATGCATTTTATTTATTGGTCAAGGGGATAATCGGATCCATTCCATTGATGCGGTGGATATGACGGCTTTTACCATGTATAATGTGAAAAAAGGCGTATGGCACACCCACACCTTAAGCAAGGACGCCATGGTATTGATTGTTGAAAACAAGGACACAACCTATGAGAATTCGCCTTTTTGCGATCTTACGGCAACCCAACAACATGCCATTGTGGATATGACCCTGAAATTATGGCATCGGTGACAAATGTCAAGACCGACGCGCTTTTTGACTTATTTTTTGGAGGAAATGCAGATGGTGAAACAGATTTTGATTGGCATCCTTGCGGGAGCCGCGATCACCTCCGGCTGCGCGGCACGATGGGTCAACACCCCTGTATTGAATGAAAAAAACACCAGGGTCTTTCTGGAATCCCGCCAAAAAGGCGCCGAAACAGTGGCGCAACATTTTCATCATCCCCTGCAGATGGATGCCAACACCCTTGCACGCATCCTCAGCCATATGGCCTATATTGAAAAAATCGGCATGGTGGAAAAAGCATTTAAATCCGAGACGCCCCAACCTGTGTTTCAACCGGATGAAATCGCCCGGCTTGCGCCGGCCATTGCCGAAGCCTTGGCAAAGGCGAACCCGAATCAGCGGGTTCGGTTTCAATCTTTAAATCGGGGGGGCGGGCTGATCTTTGCGTCCCGAAGGATAACTGAAGGCGTTGTGTTTGCAGACGCTCCGGATCAACTAAATATTGCTTTTAATATCATCAACCATGAGTTGTCTGCAGATGCGCCGGATGAGATTCCCGATGAATATCAGTTCAACGAACCCACGGAGGTTACATCCCCCTGGACATCTCTTGCGTCGTTGCCGCCTTATGCCAGATTCCACCCCGCGCCAGATGGAACGCCCAGCCAAATGTGGATGGTGGCGGATTTAAAAGCCTTTCAAAACATGCCCCCATCGCCTGCGCCCCCGGCGGCAACTTCTTCGACATCCACGCCAATGCCCCCTTACCCTGAAAAAAAAGCGGATCAAGCGCCAGCGGAGGCGCCTTGTCTTGAGCCATCGGATAAAACGATTCCTCACCCGGCTTCCAACTTGCCGCATGACCCATCGACAGATGAAAGGCAGGCAGTGAAAAATAAACTCAAATTATTAAAAGAGCTCTTCGAAGACGGCCTGATCACCCCGGCGGAATATGAGGCTGAAAAAAAGAAAATCCTTGAAAATATTAAATAAAATTATGAGAGATGGCAAGTCCGTACTGGCTGAAATATCTTATCAATAAAACTTTTTCCCAACGGTTTTTTTTCGCAAGACTCACCCGTTTCACGGTCATCGGGAAATGGGTGGAGGCACTGCTGTTTGACGGCGATGATATTCTCATCATCCCCAATGACAAAATCATCCCGGTCAACGTCCCGATTTCAACGCCGGACCATCATATCGCGCCCTCTGAGGTGGTGGCATATTTTATTCGAAACGCAAGCACCCGCTGGCTCATGGATTTCTGTATCTGCCGGGATTCCACCCCATGCAAGGATTACCCTGTTGATTTGGGATGTTTGTTTTTGGGAGACGCCGCCAAGCATATCAATCCCAAATTCGGCCGGGAAGTTTCCGTGGAAACCGCTTTAGAACATGTGCAAAAATGCAGGGAGGCCGGATTGGTTCACCTCATCGGCCGCAACAAATTAGATACGGTCTGGCTAAATGTGTCCCCCGTCGAACGGCTCATGACCATCTGCAACTGCTGCCCGTGCTGCTGCCTCTGGAAATTCATTCCGGAAATTACCCCCCAAATCGGCGATAAGGTCTGCCGGATGCCGGGAATTGTTGTTCGTGTCACCGATGCATGTGTGGGATGCGGCACATGTCTCAAACAGGGGTGTTTTGTCAACGCCATTTCATTGCAAGACAACCGGGCGGTGATCAATCAAACCATCTGCCGGGGATGCGGCCGATGCGTATCTTCTTGTCCGAAATCAGCCATTGAAGTGGTGATTGAGGATGACAATTTTATTGCAAATTCCATTCGCAGACTCGAAAAAGTGGTGGATGTGACCTAGTGGATGATTCTGTAGACGCCTGCATTTTGGCCATGGGCAAACAAATCCCCGGAGTTTTTAATACGCATGATGATTCTGATTTTATTTTACGTGGTTCATCTTCGATACTCCGGGTGCCCCCATTGCATCAATTCAGATTGCCCCTTAAATCCAAACACCTTGTTGGCCTGAAAATGACTTTGAAAACCGAATTGCATCCTGGGCAGGCATTATCCATGTGCGTCCATAGCAGAGGAATTTTATTTTATTATTGAACAATCCTCATTTCAATTCTATAGTGAAATGATAATAAACATCAGGAATCCGTGGCGGCGCCAGCGCGCGATATTTTTCATATCCCACGTTGATTATCCGCCAATGGCCGCCTGATCGCCGTTTATTGCGCAGAGTTCATCGCGGATGATTTCTGCATTCTTTAAACCGCTGACAAGGAGAACACCTATGCCTCTGGAGCTTATTTCCCGACATCCTGAACCCCCCTCTTATCCCAAACCCGTTCTTTTTATTCACGGCGCCTGGCACGGCGCATGGTGCTGGGAGAAATATTTTCTTCCGTATTTTGCCAAAAACGGATTTGAGTGCCATGCGGTCAGTCTCCGCGGGCACGGGAAAAGCACATCCGATAAAAGCCTGAAATGGATCCGGATCGCCGATTATGTGGAAGATGTGGAAAAGGCCGTCAACAAGCTGGAATGGAAGCCTGTTTTGGTAGGGCATTCCATGGGGGGATTGATTGTTCAAAAATACCTTGAAGAACATCCCATGCCCGGCGCGGTGCTCATGGCGCCGGTGCCCATCCACGGCATCTGGCGCACGGTATTAAAAATTGCTCGGCGCCATCCGTATCTTTTCACCAAAGTCAACGCC
>FWPV01006737.1_pt1 | contig 15811 bp, 6 predicted proteins | sample 2228371 | NCBI WGS metagenome assembly FWPV01 (sample SAMEA103939776, study PRJEB20133) | metagenome | reverse complement strand
TGAATCACTTCTCCTTCTTTTAGCCCCAGCCTGTCCATAATATTCGCAATACGGTCTGAGCCAAACAGGCGCATCAGGTCATCTTCAAGCGAAACATAAAACTGTGACGTACCCGGGTCACCCTGCCTGCCCGACCGGCCACGCAACTGACGATCAACCCGGCGTGATTCATGCCTTTCAGTGCCAATAATTGCAAGTCCGCCAGCCTTCCGTGTATCTTCGGTAAGTTTAATGTCGGTTCCACGTCCGGCCATATTCGTTGCTATGGTAATAGTACCGCTTTTTCCCGCTTCGGCAACAATTTCTGCTTCACGCTGGTGTTGCTTGGCATTTAATACATTGTGTTTTAAACCTTTCATCTTAAGCATCCGGCTAAGAAGCTCCGAAATCTCAACCGAGGTAGTACCCACAAGAACCGGCCTGCCCTGCCTGTTTAAATTAACAATTTCATCAATAACTGCATTGTATTTTTCGCGTTTGGTTTTGTAAACCAAATCCTCACGGTCTTCTCTGATCATTTTTCTGTGAGTGGGAATTACCACTACATCAAGCTTGTATATATTCCAGAATTCAGCTGCTTCGGTTTCGGCAGTACCGGTCATGCCTGCAAGCTTATGATACATCCTGAAATAATTCTGTAGGGTAATTGTGGCAAATGTCTGTGTGGCCGCCTCAACCTTAACCCTTTCTTTGGCTTCAATAGCCTGGTGCAAGCCCTCTGAATATCTTCGGCCTTCAAGAATACGACCTGTCTGCTCGTCAACAATCTTAACCTTGTTATCGATAACTACATATTCAACATCTTTTTCAAACATCGTATAGGCTTTGAGTAACTGGTTAATCGTATGAATACGATCGGATTTGGTGGCATAATCCTGCAACAGCTTATCTTTCTTCGCCATCTTTTCTTCAACCGAAAGATTTGATTTTTCAATTTCGGCAATTTCAGAGCCTATATCAGGCATGATAAAAAAGCTTGCATCTTCAGCTGAAGTAGTAATCAGATCAATCCCTTTTTCGGTAAGCTCAACTGAATTAAGTTTTTCATCTATAATAAAATACAGCTCATCAGTAACTTTGAACATGTTTTTGTTGTTCTCCTGCATGTAAAAGTTTTCCGTTTTCAGCAGAAGTGCTTTGTTCCCCTGTTCGCTCAGAAATTTGATAAGCGCTTTGTTCTTAGGTAGTCCTTTGAACGCCTGAAGCAGTTTAAAACCACCTTCTTCTGTTTTGCCTTCGGCTATAAGCTTTTTGGCTTCGGCGAGTATTGATGTAACAAGGTTCTTCTGTGCATTTACCAGTTTTTCAACACGAGGCTTAAGCTCTTCAAATTCCTGATTTTCACCACGTGGTACAGGCCCGGAAATAATTAACGGGGTGCGGGCATCGTCAATCAGCACTGAGTCAACCTCATCGACAATAGCATAGTGATGTTTTCGCTGTACAAGGTCATGCGGACTAACAGCCATATTGTCGCGCAGATAATCAAAGCCAAACTCGTTATTGGTACCGTATGTGATGTCGGCAAGATATGCTTTGCGCCTGGCTTCGGAGTTAGGCGGATGCTTGTCAATACAATCCACAACAAGCCCGTGAAATTCATATATAGGCCCCATCCATTCAGAGTCACGCTTTGACAGATAATCATTTACGGTCACTACATGCACTCCCCGTCCTGCCAATGCATTAAGAAAAACCGGAAGTGTGGCAACAAGCGTTTTCCCTTCTCCGGTTGCCATTTCAGCTATCTTACCCTGATGCAAAACTACACCACCTATTAACTGCACATCAAAATGTACCATGTCCCAGATGATCTGCGACCCACCCGCTATCCATGTATTGTAATAACGTACTTTATCTCCGTGAATCTGAACACTTTTACGGCTTGCAGCCAGATTTTTATCAAAATCGGTCGCCGTGGCCTCTATATATTCATTTTCTTTAAACCGCCTTGCAGTTTCTTTTACAATTGCAAAGGCTTCAGGTAATATCTCATCGAGTGCTTCCTCCAGTTTTTCAACGATATCCTTTTCGATTTCTTCTATGCGTTCATATAGTTTTTCCACTTCTTCAATATCAATACTTTCATTTTCTATTCTTGATTTTATTGAAGCAATTTCTTCTTCCTCTTCCTTTATCGAATTCTTTACCCGGCCCTTCAACTGCATGGTCTTTTCACGTAGCTGGTCATTACTTAAATCCTGAAGCTTTTGAAATTCAATATTTATTTTTTCAACAGTGGGCAATATCTCACGAATATCCCTTTCAGATTTGCTGCCGAAAAATTTTTTTAAAATATCACCTATTGCCATGTATGATGTTTTTTAAATATGTGTCTGACAAATATAATTTTAGTTCTTAAATTCAAAAGAAAATACAAAGATAATCAGTTTACAAATGTAAGGAAGATTTTATTTCATGCTTATTTTCATAGGATTTTTCAGCTAATATTGATATATTGCAGTCAGATTTTCAAAGTGTGCATTTTTTTATGCACTCCTAAATTATCTCAGATGAAAAATCACTGCATAAAACCAAAGTTTTTTGTAAGAGACTTTGAAAATATAAGAACAGCTAAGTTTAGAAAACCTGGTATTTTTACCATTTTCTCCTTTTTTTTGATTGGGTTGGCTTCTTTAGTATGGTTCCTGGTTAGGGTTATCCCTAAGCCAAGCCGTGCAAGTTATCCATGTATGAAGGTGGCCATGCCCGTTGCCTATACCTTTATAGCATATATTATTTCCCTGATTTCTTCAGTTTTTTTATTTAAAAAAGCCATTAATCATTTCAAAACAAACAGGTTGAAATATGCTGTGTTGTGTTTTTCTGCCGGTATTATATTTAGTGCTGTTACATTAATTCATCAGTCGTTTTCTGCTGATGCCGTTGAAAATAGCGTAACAAGCATTTTTACTGATCCGCTGGGGGCGAATAATCCGATCGGCATGCCCAAAGGCATATTCCCCGGCAGAGTGGTATGGGTTTATAATCCCAATGCTACCAACGAAAATTGCACCAACGGCAGTCATTCCGATGCATACTGGCTTGACAAAAACTGCAATCAGGATACGGTAGATGCCATGTTTTCCGAAGGTATAAAAGCATTAACCGGAAAAGAAACCGATGAAGAGGCTTGGGATGCTGTTTTCAGATATTTCAACATTACTCATGGCAAGGGTGATACGGGTTACACTGAAAATGAAACCGTTTTTATTAAAATTAATGCTGTCACAGCCTATTATGGTGCAGCGCCTACAGGAGAAATGCCTTCCAGTACGGCCATTGAATACGACACATCACCCCAAACCATTCTGACCTTGCTGAGGCAATTGGTTAACAAAGCGGGTATTCCGCAAAACAGAATTTTTATCGGCGACCCGATGTGTGATATCTGGAACCACCTCTATAATAAATTTTATGCTGAGTTTCCTGATGTTAATTATGTATCGAAGCGTACTATTCCGGGGAGGTATAAACTCACTGCCGGCACACAACCGGGTATTTATTATTCCGACAAAGGAACAGTGATGAATCAGGTTACTTCGCACAAGTTTTTCACCGAGATGATGAATGCCGATTACCTGATTAATATTCCCACCATGAAAGGCCACCGGTGGGGAGGAGTGACATTCTTTGCAAAGAATCATTTCGGGTCAAACACCACTGATGGCTCATGGCAGCTGCATAAAGGGCTTATGAAACCCGACAATGACCCGTTGAGAAGCGAATACAAATCATACAGGGTTTTTGTTGATCTGATGGCCTGCAAATATCTGGGTGGCAATACATTATTATATTTTATGGATGCTTTATGGTCCACCTCATACGAGCACCAGAAACCCCAGAAATTTCAATCGGCGCCTTATAATAACGACTGGTCGTCTTCTGTTATTCTGTCTCTTGATCCTGTTGCCATTGAATCAGTTTGCCTTGACATACTCCAAAAAGAGTTTAAAACACCCGATATGGCCTCTGATCCGCCAAGATACACCTATGTACGCTATGAAGGTGTTGATGATTACCTGCATCAGGCAGCCAGCAGCGACTGGTGGCCTGACGGCATTACCTATGACCCCGATAATACAGGCACACCTATTGGAAGCCTTGGTGTTCATGAACACTGGAACAATGAAAACGATATGCAATATTCTGTAAATCTTGGTACAGGTGAAGGAATTGATCTGGTGAAATTATTTCATATATATCAGGAAAACAGTTATATACATGAAAATATTGCTTGTAAAGCTTTTGAAGTATTCCCCAATCCTTGTTCTTCATCAGCCACCATTAAGTTTGATCTTGAAAAAAGATGCAATCTGAAGATTGATTTATATTCCACCGGGGGGCAATGGATTGAAACTATTTCCGACGATTATTTTAATGCCGGCATTCATACCATTGAATGGTCAACTGGCCGGAGAAAAGGATTATATATTATACGTATGATAATGAATACTGGTTTCTCCCGGCATGAATATTCAACCCCTTTGCAAATAATTTAAAATACTATATTTGTTCTCAGTTATAATTATAAATAAAACAAAATGATACACAATAACAAGCCATTAGGTCGTATTGCAGCATGGACAAGACAAATGATGTCCGGAAAATCACGTCTGTTTTCTTATTTCTTTTTCTTATTACTGGGCATGGCCTCGTTTATCTGGTTCCTTATCCGGGTTATACCAAAGCCAGGCCGTATTAACTATCCCTGCGTAAGGGCGTCGGCCCCATGGGCAGCTACTTTTATTATTTATGTTGCGGGATTGACAACCTCAGTGTTTTCTTTTAATAAATTCCGCAAACATTTCCGGTTATCCGGTTATTTAAAAGGCTTGTTATTTCTTGCCCTGGCACTTTTTTCAGCCTTCGTGACCATACCTTTTGGACAAAACAGCGCATTTTCAGAGGTAACAGAAATTAAGGCCGATGCAAATAATCCCATAGGTGTCGCAAAAGGCATCTTCCCCGGTCGCGTGGTTTGGGTGCATGACCCTGATGCCACGGATGAAACATGTACCAACACTGCAGGTGACTATTGGTTTCAGAATACTGACTCTGTGGTTGTTGAAAAAATGCTTTCGAGAGGTATCAGGCAACTGGCAGGCAAAAACAACCTGGCCGAGGCATGGAATGATCTTTTTGTTTATTTTAACCAGAATCACGGCAAAGGTAAAACCGGTTATCAACCCGGAGAAAAAATTTATATAAAAATAAACCTTACCACGTCATGCTGCGGAGATTGGAGTAATGAGACCGAGAAAGTTACATGGCTTGATCATATGGATGCCACACCTCAGTTATGCCTTGCATTGCTAAAGCACCTTGTTAATGTTGTCGGTGTGGCACAATCGGATATCTATCTGGGCGACCCGTTCAGAAGATTTCACAATGTTTACTGGAACATGCTTCACCCTCAGTTTCCCAACGTTCATTATATGGAAGGCAACGGATACAATGGCCGTGAACAAACAACCCTCACTTCCCAACCCTTGCTGAAATTCAGCGACGGAATGAACCATTCGAGGCTTCCGCAGGAATATGTCAATGCAGATTATTTTATAAATATGCCATGCCTTAAAACACATAATGAAGGTGGCATAACAATGGCTGCCAAAAATCATCAGGGATCGATCATTGAGGATGGAGCCCCCGCTAATAATCAATCAGCTCAGTTTATGCATTATTCGTTACCGAAAAATAACCAGGGTTATGGCAAATACCGGCATCTGGTTGATTATATGGGTCACGAACAACTTGGAGGTAAAACATTGCTTTATCTTATGGATGCTATCTGGGGAGGACGTAACTGGGAAGGCATTGTTGAAAAGTGGCAGATGCCTCCTTTTAATAACGACTTTCCTTCATCATTATTCCTGTCACAGGACCCTGTGGCAATTGAATCAGTCGGATTTGATTTCCTCCTTGAAGAATACAAAAACAAACCTTCCAGCGAAAAATACCCATATATTTCAGGTGTGGATGATTACTTATATCAGGCAGCCGACAATACCTACTGGCCGACGGGTATTACCTATGATCCTGAAGGAGATGGCACGCCTCTGCAAAGCCTTGGCGTGTATGAACACTGGAACGACCCTGTTAACAAGCAATATTCGCGTAACCTTCATACAGGCAATGGCATTGAATTAATACTGGTCACCAGTGATAACATCACCCCCGGAAGTAACTCAATTACAACAGAAAACAGTGGACTCCCCAGCAATAATGTAAATGTAATCTATGTTGATTCGGCCAATGTTAAGTGGATCGGTACTGATAAAGGCCTGGCAAGGTTTGATGATTCCACATGGACCGTATATGCAAAAAATGATACACTTAACAACGGCGATGTTGTCTTGCTGAACAGCAACATTAAAGATATTGCATACGAGCGCACAGCATACGGAACTGAATTGTGGATGGCAACCGACAGCGGATTAACTGTCGCATCATATAATGTTGACGGCATTACATCAGCCACAACTTATCATAAGGGAAATTCGGGTATTATAAGCAATAACATATCGGATGTGGCAGTGGATATCCGACACAACCGCTGGATTGCAACTGAAAGAGGGATTTCCTTATTCAGGGGTAACAAATGGGACTCGGTATTTGTATTTAAGGATGTGGATCATGAGATCCGGAACTTTTCTGAATACCCTATTACAGATATTACAGCCTTTAACCCTGATTCACAGGCTTTTATTACTACTGCAGGCAAAGGTGTTGTAAGATATAAATACAATACAGTTGATGGATTCACAGGGGCATCAGCCTATGGTCTGCCTTGGTCAAAGATAAGCTCAGACAGTGTAAGGGCTGTGGCGGTTAAGGGCGAACTGCAATGGTATGCAACAAATAACGGGGCAAGCAAACATACCTCAAATTTTACCAAGGAAGACTGGGTGATTTATAAAACCGATTCAGGATTGATTGATAATGATGTAAGAACCGTATTTATACATCCTGAAAACAACAATGTATGGCTTGGAACCGGTAGTGGATTATCGGTATTCACCGGACAAGACTGGTATTATTATACTGAGAATGAAGGACTGATATGCAACGTCATTAACCATATAACCTCGGATATGCAGGGCAATGTATGGATTGCCACACCTCAGGGCATTGAATGGTTTTCTGATATCCCCGGACTGATAATCCTCAAAAAGCCTGTACTGATTTACCCCGAAAATAATGCTACCGTTCCGCCTTCCGACATCTTCACATGGTCAGCCGTATCGGGGGCTAGCAGCTATATCTTACAGATTGATACATCAGATTCGTTCATAAATCCCGGGAGGATTATAATTTCAATCACCAACTCTACTGCGGTTTCAGGCCTTTCAGGCGGTAAGGATTACTACTGGAGAGTGGCAGCAGTTAATGATGAAAGAATCGGACCATGGTCGGCAATATACGGTTTCACTGTACAACCCAGTTCGATACCTGATTTATATAGTGATGATGTGATTTTATATGTTTTTCCTAACCCGGCAAATAATTTTATTAACCTTCAGGGCATATTGCCATCATCACAGAACGTGAAAGTAAGCATATTCAGAATTAACGGACAGCTTGTTGCAACGCCATTTAATTCATTCGCAGACAAGCATTTTTCTCTTCAGATTGCCCTGTCTGATCAATCAACTTATACCCCGGGAATATATTTTATTCAGATTACAGGTGATACCTTTATCAAAAAGATGAAGATAGTCATACGGTAAATATCTAATTAACAATAACTTTGATGGTATGAAAAAGGATAGGAAGGAAGATTCCAAAAAGCAAGGCTTTCTGAATTTTTTAAAAAAATCTTCACGCATTGGGTATTTTATTGCCGGCATAGCTTCAGTTATCTGGATACTGATAAGGGTAATACCCAAGCCAAGCCGGATTCATTATCCGTGTATGAAAGCAACGATGCCGGTTGCCTCTTCTTTCATTTTATATATATTAGGAATAACTGGCCTTGCATTTTTCTTTAAAAAGGCACGGCAGTTTATCTACCAGTCAAGATATCTTATTGCCGGAGGTTTTATTGTCCTTGGAATAGTTGCAGGCATTATAACACTTTTAAACACCCGTGAATCAGTACTTTCTATGCCTTTGCAAGGCTATCAGACAGGAAATGAGCCCATTGGTACTGCCAAAGGTATTTTCCCGGGCAGGGTAGTATGGGTTCATAATCCCAATGCTACCGACAAATACTGTACCAACGAAATTAATGATTACTGGTATTTAGATGCCAATACCAATCAGGATACGGTTAACAGTATGCTTTCGAAAGGCCTGCAAATGATGACAGGGACTTCTTCGGATATGGTGGCATGGGATTCAATATTTCATTATTACAACCGGACACATGGCAAAGGAAATATTGGATATGAGCCGGGAGAAAAAATTGCTGTTAAGATAAACCTCAATGGTATATGGAACAGTAATCCTGACAAAAACGTCAATACTTCGCCGCAAATCTGCTATGCTATTCTTGACCAACTGATTAATTCAGTCGGAGTTGCCCAGAGTGATATTTACATTGGCGACCCAAACTGTCCGATGAATGATGCAACTTATAATAAATGTCATGATGCTTTTCCTTATGTAAAATACTGGGGAAACGGAAATGGCCGTGTCTCTGCAACCCAATCAGCTTCTGCTGTGCTTTTCGCATCTGATGATAGTTTTGAGGATCCTATTCCGCAGGAATATATTGATGCAGCTTATCTGATTAATATTCCGGTACTAAAGAAACATCACAGGGCAGGAATATCGCTGTGTTGTAAGAACCATTTTGGTTCAATCGGTGCATTTACAGGAGGTGCATGGCATTTACATCCTTCATTACCATGCCCGAATGCCACAGGTGAGGTAACAAACGGGGAATATGGCGTATATCGTTGTTTTGTTGATATAATGGGGCACAAAGACCTTGGCGGAAAGACAATTCTGTATCTTATTGACGGATTATGGGGCTCAACCAACTGGGGCCACCCGCCGATTAAATGGCGTATGGAACCGTTTAATAACGACTGGCCTTCTTCACTGTTTCTCTCTCAGGACCCGGTTGCCATTGAATCAGTGGGATATGATTTCCTTTATGAAGAATTTGATGAAAACCATCCTACAGAAGGAAATCCAGCCACAGATGCAACCGGACCATATTCACGCTTTGAAGGCACAGATGATTACCTTCATCAGGCAGCTGACGCTACCAACTGGCCAACCGGCATTCAGTATGACCCCGAAAATGACGGTAGCATACTTACAAGCCTTGGAACTCATGAGCACTGGAATAATGCAACTGATAAAAAATACTCAAGGAATTTAGGTACAGGTGATGGCATTGAATTGCTTTATGTGAAAAATATTATAAGCAGCATTTACGAACATGAACTGGCCAACAGCATTGAAATATATCCTAATCCTGTGTCAGACCATGCTACCGTTTATTTCAACCTGCAACATAATGCGCATGTTGTATTTGAAATATATTCAACCGACGGAAAGCTGATTCACAAAGAGGACTATGGACAATTAAAAGCAGGAAGCAATACAATATCATGGATACCTGAAGGTATTTCGGGTAACTTTATCGGAAAGTTACTGGTAACTTCCGGTAGCAGGACTTCAGACCATAAAATTAAGATCAGCATAAAAAATTGATGACTTCTTGTTTTCAGGATGACTGGCGCCCTTTATAAAAAGCATTATGCGCTTCAAGCAACATTTCCTTTAGCGGAATGTTGCAGGGTACCTTATTCATGTTGATTTTATCTATGTTGTCTTTTGTTGCCATGCGTCCCGGAAACCAATGGTGGGTTTCTTCAAAAAGATTGTAACGGTAGCGGCAGAATTCAAGCATATCGTAGCATTTCCACATTTTGCGCAGCCGCAACACCTCAGGTATATTAATTCCTGAAGGATCACCATACATATCATAGCCTTCATAATCAGCATAATCATCCAGTAACCGCTGTTTGTCCATTTCAAGTAATACTTTTTTATCATGCAGGTTTAACGGAACAGATAATGGAAAAATTCCCTGCATTTCTTCAAAATGTTCAGTTTTGGTCATTCCGAACGATAATGTATGAACGGCAGGATTTTGAAGGCAGAAGCGTGCATTCCACTGAACGGGCGTTAGCGGAGTAGTAATCTTTTTGATTTTTTCAGGTGCATTAAATAGCTGGCCGCCTTTGTCATTGGGCGATATAATGAATACCCCCATGTCTTTCGACTGAGCCAGGGCAATAGCCCCGTAATTCCGCTGAAAAAAATAATAATAATGCAGGTTGACAAATTCAAACAGGCCTGTTTCAATAGCTCTGATAATAATCTCAACGGGTGCATGTGTGCTGAAACCAACATGCCTGATGATGCCTTCACCCTTCATTTTCAGCAGTTCATATACCGGCCCGCCTTTCCTGCAGGCAGCTTTGTATCTTTCGTTATTGTTGATGCCGTGCCAAGCATAAAAGTCAAAGTAACTGGTCTTTAACGTACTAAGTTGTTCTTCCACAAGCTTCCTTGCTTCATCCGCATTGGCCGGAGCTCCTTTGGTCATCAGATAGTATTTCTCCCGTGGAATTTTCAAGGCCTCATTCAGCACAAGTCCGAATATGGTTTCACTCTTTCCGTAACCATGAGCGGTTTCAATATGATTAATACCGTTTTTCAATGCAAGTTTTACAGTTTTTATCCCTTCTTCAAGCGTATCATCGGGTATTGTATGCTTTGGCTTATCATCAGCGTGAATAAAGCGCATACCACCCAGAGTTATTACACTGAGATACTTATTTGTTTTGCCAAATCTGCGGTATTCCATTGAAAGCATTTAGATTCTTATATAAACCCTGATTTCCCAAAGGCCTGGGGCGAGATGATGACTTACCCCCGGTTTAGATTTTGTTAGGTTTTCTTATTAATAAAAAAGAAGCAAACCTAACAAAATATTAATCGCCCGGCTATGGGGGAAAAACATATTCAACAAGAATTTGTATTTCAGCATTTTAAAAAAATGCCGAAATACAAATTATCAACCGGGGATAAACAATATAACGACCTCTATTGATTAATCAGAGCCTAAATTACCCAAACCTTAGTGCTTTAACAAATTTATAAGGTTTCATGCTGTTTTTATGCTCATGCCAGACCTTGCAGATTTATCAGACCTGTAAGGTTTTCACATTTAATTTACTTAATTTTACAAAACCGACTTAAATGTTACATGAATACATTCGTTTCCAAATCATTAATCAGAATCATAGCAATCTACCTATCAACGCTGCAAGGTACTGAGAAACGAACTGTTCTGAATTCGCTTATCCCTCATCTGAGGGCATTCCTAACAGATGTTGACCAGTTAACGATACTTGCTCTGACTGATGAATTTGGTAAAAAGTTATCGGAAGAAAGTACTACCTCCGAACAGCTCATTCAGGAAATTGCAGATGATATAAAGTCATCAGCCGAAGATAAGGACCAGTTAATGTTTCTGTTGGTATTGTTACATATTACAAGATACTATGAAGATTTCGGAAAAGTAATATTACCCGAAAAGATAGCCGGAACATTCGGGATTGATGAAGAAAATTTCCTGCGATACAAATTATTTGTCACTGCAGAAGATCCATTAGCTATAAGTTCTCCCGAATATGTCGTATTCTCATCGGAAACAGATGATCAGTCTGAAAAGCTTGAAGGCAGATGGATTGAAGAACGCGAACTGCCACAGCTTAAGAATATTAATTACCTATCAATCAACGACTTTAAAGGCAAACTGCTCATAATGTATGTAAGGCCAATTCAATCATTTGTTATCCGATGCATACAGGATATTCAGAATGATACAAAACAGGGGAACATTAGCAAATGCACTTTCCTCATTGTAGGCCCCGGTGCATCAGTAAAGCTTAACGGACAAAACATTCTCACATACAGCGAGATAAAACAAAAATATATACAGCAGAATGTACAGCGAATCATTACTTTATCGGTAAATGACATAAAATACATACAAACAGATCATAACAGGAATATTCATAATTTATTTGCCCGCGAACAAACAGGTAATCTCGTTGGTATTGTCGGAAAAGAAGGCGTAGGTAAATCAACCTTATTAAAATTATTAGCCGGTTATCTTTTGCCTGATAACGGAAACATAGAAATAAACGGTTACGACCTCAGAAAAAACAGATACCTGCTGAAAGACATCATTGGCTACGTTCCCGAAGAAGACCTGTTATTTGACGAGCTTACTGTATTTGACAACCTGTGGATGACAGCAAGGTTATACTACAGTAATCTGACCCATTATGAAATAAGGCAAAAAATAGAACGCCTTCTGGATGACTTATCTTTAAAGGAAATCAAAGATGTAATTGTTGGGAATATACTTGACAAAAAAATACAACCAGGGCAACGCAGAATTCTTAATATTGCACTTGAACTCCTTCGCGAGCCCCAATTGTTGCTGGTTGATAACGCATTAGCCGGCCTGAGCATGACCGATGCAGCTAAAGTAATTAAAGTATTGCACAATTACACACTTGAAGGGAAACTGGTAATAACATCCATAAGCCAGGTAGGCAGTAATATTTTTGGCTATTTTGATAAAATATGGATACTCGATGAAGAAGGTTATCCTGTATATACAGGTGCTTACAGCAAGCTGTCTTCGTTTTTCAGCCAGCACCTTAAACTTGCCGATCAGCATTTTGAGACAATTGATCCGGCCGTGATTATTGATCTGATTAATCATCAGGTTTGTGAAACCAAAACCAATGTATCACAACGTGCATATTCACCCCGGCAATGGCATCAGATTTACCTCGAAAGTTGCGAAAAATCTGAAAAAGAACTTTCAAGTAAAACCGTTTTTCCAACGCGTATTATCAGGGTTCCTAACCTTGAAACACAGTTTTTAATTTTTTCAATCAGAAATTTCAAATGCAAATTCTCACGCATTACAAATCTTATATATACCTTACTAAGTGCTCCTCTTTTTGCTCTCTTTCTGGGCTTTTTTCTGCGCCATACCGAAAATGGCAAATACATTTTTGCAGAAAATACCAATCTGCCGGCTTACCAGTTCATCAGTGTTATTCTCTGCCTTTTTTTTGGCATTGTATTGAGTGCCAACGAAATATTGAAAGAAAGAAATATATTACAGAAAGAGCAGTTTCTTGATTTCAGCAGATTCAGTTATATCAATTCAAAGATAACATACCTGCTGCTGATTGTATCAATTCAAACATTTTTATATACCATAACCGGAAATGCATTATTGGGCATAAAAGGAATGCTGATACCATACTGGCTGGTATTATTTAGTGTTGCATCATTTGGTGTAGCATGCGGTTTGTTGTTTTCATCAAGTGCAAAAACACTAAGCATAATTTATGAAAGAATACTGCCATTCTTTTTAGGCCTTCAGATAGTTTTCGGGGGCGGTGTGATTTCTTATTATAATCTTAATCTCGAAAAAACCAAATATGTGCCACTGGTAGCTGAACTGATGGTTTCAAAATGGGGATATGAGGCACTGGCTGTGCATCAGTTTACCGAAAACCAATTTCAGCGTAATTTTATGGCGGTTGACAGAAATATCAGTCATTCAAATTATTATACCTTTTACCTGATACCTGAATTAAAGATACTGTTAAATAAATACAGCACGATGAAACAAGATGATGATAGCCTTCATCTTTTGTCGCGTATTCTGTATAATGAATTAAAAACCATATCCAGAGAACCTGATGTTTTCCCGTTTGAATATATTGACTCACTTAAAGAATCAGCAATCACTAATACACTGATAACAGAAGTATATGACTATCTTACTTATCTCGAAATGTTTTTCTACGAAAGGCACGAAACACAAATAATGCAAAAAAACAAGATAAAGCAGCAGCTTATTGATTCACTTGGCGATGAGGGATTTGAGAAGCTAAAAAATGACCATTTCAATGATAAACTCGAAAAAACTGTTACCAACAGTGAATATACTGACCGGATTGAACTGGTCGGCGATCGTTTCATCCGCTTCAGAGATGGTATATATCAGGCTCCGGTTTCAAATTACGGAAGGGCGGTGATGTTTACACCGTCAAAAATATTTAACGGACAGGAAATGAAAACTATATGGTTTAATATTACTATTATTTGGGTTTTTTCAACACTTATTTATCTGATGCTCATAACCGATTTTATTAATTACGTAAGGAAACAATTTACATTGCAATGAATTCAAGAGAAAGCCGGTAAATCTTTTTCCGGCAAATCATTATACAGTTAATGAAATTTGATTTTTATTTTTATATTTAACCCTTAGAAAACTAATTTTTTACTATTATACTCTATGAAATTACATTTCATTGATTTTATCATCATCATTGCATACCTCACTGCAACAGTAGTAATTGGAATTGTTTTAAGAAAAATAGCGCAGCAAAGTAAAAAATCATATTTGCTCGGAGGAAACAAGCTTCCATGGTATTTACTCGGATTGTCAAATGCTTCGGGCATGTTTGATATTTCGGGGACGATGTGGCTGGTGACCTTACTTTTTGTTTACGGTTTAAAAAGTGTCTGGATACCTTGGTTATGGCCGGTCTTCAATCAGATCTTTCTTATGGTTTACCTTTCTTCATGGTTAAGACGTTCAAACGTTACCACAGGCGCTGAATGGATTGGCACACGGTTTGGCAAAGGTCAAGGAGCAACGCTTGCACACAATATTGTAGTAGTATTTGCCCTTATCTCATGTCTGGGTTTTCTGGCTTATGGTTTTATCGGACTCGGTAAATTCATCGAAATATTTATTCCGTGGGAAATAGTTTCTCAATATGTTCCGTTTGATGTTAAGCCCGAGTATGTACCTCATTTATACGGAATTGTATTTACGGCTTTCGCTGTGTTTTATTCTGTTTTAGGCGGTATGTCGAGCATTGTATGGGCTGACTTACTGCAATATGTTATAATGACCGTAGCCTCATTAATAATAGGAATTATCGCAATGAATGCGCTGTCAACGCATACGCTTAATGTACCCGACGGATGGATGAGCCCTTTTTTCGGGGCTAAACTTGGAATTGACTGGAAGAGTATCATACCTGAAGTAAATGAGAAAATTGCCAACGATGGTTATTCATTGTTTTCCCTGTTTTTCGGCATGATGTTGTTTAAGGGGATTCTGGTAAGTGCTGCAGGCCCTGCTCCAAATTACGATATGCAGAAAATACTTGCTACACGAAGTCCGAAGGAAGCTTCCAAAATGAGTGCTTTTGTATCAGTTATTTTAAACCCTGTAAGATATTTCCTGATAAGCGGCTTTGCTGTTCTTGCCCTTTTGTTTTATGACAAGCTCGATCTGATAATTGCCGGTAAGATTGATTTTGAACAGATACTGCCTTCGGCTATCAATGAGTTTGCACCGATTGGCGTTATGGGAATTTTGTTGGCAGGTTTGCTTGCTGCTTTTAACGGAACCTTTGCAGGTACTCTGAATGCAGCTCAGGCATATATCATTAATGATATCTATCTGAAATATATTAAGCCCGGCGCTTCACCCATACAGATTAAATATGTAAATTATACCATAGGGCTGGTTGTTGTGGCAATCAGTATTATTTTAGGATTTTTTGCCAAAGATGTGAATACTATGCTACAATGGATTGTATCAGGTTTATGGGGCGGATATATTGCAGCCAATGTGCTTAAATGGTACTGGTGGCGTTTTAACGCACACGGTTATTTCTGGGGAATGCTGGTAGGAATTGCCGCAGCTCTTTTGTTCCCTTAT
>FWPV01002148.1_pt1 | contig 15813 bp, 17 predicted proteins | sample 2228371 | NCBI WGS metagenome assembly FWPV01 (sample SAMEA103939776, study PRJEB20133) | metagenome | reverse complement strand
CTCTTCGTGTTTATACCTGATTTTTGCCTTGACCATAACGGCTTCCTGAAGCTCCATGCCATCAATCCAGTGGACACTCGAAGCGATGAATTTGCGGCAAAAAAGGGCCTCCTCAGGTCCAGCGATAACAGTATGCGACGGAGGGTCGATAGAAACAACGTAGAGACGCCGCTGGGAAGCCACTCCCAGGCCGCGGCGCTGGCCAATCGTGAAATGGATAATCCCCTGGTGTTCTCCCAGAACGCGCCCCTCCAGGTCACGAATAAGGCCCGGCTGGAAAGCATCCGGAACTCTTTCTCTCAACAATTCATGGTACCGTCCGCGCGGAACAAAACATACTTCCTGGCTTTCTGGTTTTTCGGCTACCCGCAGTCCGCGTTTTCTGGCTTCTTCTCTCACTTTCTTTTTAGTTAAACTCCCGACGGGCATCAAAATCCGACCGAGCTGCTCCTGGGTGAGTCGGTAAAGGAAATACGACTGGTCCTTGGCCCGGTCCTTTCCCTTTCTTAAACGATAGATTTCTTGGCTTCGAGGGCGGATAATCCGGCTGTGATGTCCTGTCGCCAGGAAATCTGCTCCCAGAGCCAAAACTCTGCGGAGCAAAAGGTCAAACTTGATGTGCTCATCCCAGAGGATACAAGGGTTAGGAGTCCGGCCGCGAGTGTATTCAGTGCAGAAATCCGCCACTACCCTCTTTTCAAACTCCTGTCGGAAGTCCGCCACCAGGTGAGAAATCCCGAGTTTGAGGCAAACTTCATGGGCATCCTCGATCGCTCTCCAGCCGCAACAACTGCGTCCCTCACTCATCCTGCACAGGTCAGGGGGAAGGGAAAAGAGGTTCATGGTCACACCCAGAACTTCGTATCCCTTGTCCTGCAGAAGTGCTGCCGCGACAGAGGAATCCACGCCGCCACTCATGGCGACGACGACCTTCTTGGGCTTCATTTTCCTGTAGGATTCTTAGGATACCAGAATTCTAACGGACACCCAAGGCCATAAGTCGAGCCTATCCACGCCCGCCTGCCTCTCTTATTTTTCCCAAGTCCGACGATTTTGGTTGACCCGACTTTGAAAAAGTGATAAAAATAACCCCTTCTGGAGAAGGAAGCAATGAGAAAAAACTATAGTCTTCTTTTTGTCATCTTTCTGCTTCTGGGATTGACTCTTTCAGAGCCTGCGTATGGCCTGGTCAACTCTTACTGGACGAAGAAAAAATTAGAGTTCGCCACCGCCACCAGCTACGAGGTCTCTCTCCTCGACACCTCCTATTTCCACCAGTACTCCCCTCCCTTTCTCTCCGGACCTTACGAAAGTAACGGTCAGCAAACGGTCTATATTGACGGCGACAAAAGCTGGGGGTTGAGTGCCAGTCTGGCCTATTTTCCGGTCGAGAAGCTCGGCGTCCAGCTCCATTTAGAATTCGGCAAGCCCAGACTAAAGGGTAAGAACACACCTTATGAGGTTCAGGTAAGCTATGGCATCGGCGACCTAACAGCTCCTCCCCCCTACCCTTTTCTTTTCGAACGGACCTACGATTGGCCGAATACAGAAGGCTACCTGACTCAGGTCTGTCTCAGCCTGAACGCCATCGTCAGACTCCCCATCTCCTCCAAAATGTGCCTTTATTTTTCGGGAGGTCCAACCTATTTTTACACGTCCGGGGAAGCCGTCAGCCTCACTTACTCGAAATTCTGGATTGACTCGGATGGCTTTTTTGTCGGCGAAACCTTCCAGATGAAGTTCAGGTTTAAATCCGAAGCTAAATTCGGGCTTAACCTGGGTGCCGAGGTTAACTGGTGGCTTTTTGGCAATGTCAGCCTCACTTTGGACTTTCGCTTCTTCGGTTCACCCGAATCCTCTCTCCCCTTGGAAATTCTTCGCAACCCGATGCTGAAGGATGATTTTAGTCAGGTCAAAAAAACGATGAACCCTGGCCGGGTGGAAGTCAACCCTTCATTCTACCGGGCTCATCTCGGGCTGAAGTATCTTTTCTAAAACGCCGCTCTATTTCCTGATCAGCACCCGCACACCCAGCGAGAGAAGACTATCCTTCTTTCTTTTTTCTGGTAGAAATACCGAGAGGTACATAGAGGGGGCAGAAACCCACCGCACTGGTCAATAAGAAGATAATCGCCAGGACGCCCAGGATAATCGCCGCTGTGCCGCTGATTTGGCGGGTAAAATAAAGAACAGCGACGACAACAGCCAGCAAGAAGCGAATGATCCGGTCGGCTGAGCCCATGTTTTTTTTCATGATCGAAACCTCCTTTCTTCGGCTTGAAGCCGAGCTTTGCTTCAGGCACCAAAATCTATTTTTTTCTATTTATTTTATTGATAACATCGATTTTATCAATTTTATTTTATCTTTGATTCCCCAGTCTCTGACTCTGCCTTCGGTCTTCAATCTTTTCTCTTAGGCTATCTCTCTTCTGGACTCGCCTTTTTCTTCCTGGAGATTTTTCTGGATGAAGGCCACCCGCCGTCGGCCGGACTCAGTTGCCGAGATGTCCATTCAACAGCAGATTCCTGAATTCAACAATTCATTGCAAGCGTGGTCGATTTTGTGCTAAAATTTTTTAGGTCAACTTGAAGGAGTCACCATGTCTGGACATTCCAAATGGCATTCGATTAAACATAAAAAGGCTGCTGCCGACGCCAAGCGCGGCAAACTCTTTACCAAAATCATCCGCGAACTGAGTGTGGCCGCCCGGGAGGGAGGTGGCGACCCGGAAGCCAACCCAAGGCTACGCAAGGCTATTGCCGACGCCAAAGCTGTCAACATGCCGGCGGATAACATCAAGCGGGCAATCATGAAGGGGACAGGCCAGCTTGAAGGCACGTCCTATGAAGAGGTCAAGTACGAAGGCTATGGTCCTGGCGGAGTAGCCATCTTTATCGAAGCCCTCTCCGACAACAAGAACCGAACAGTCTCGGAGCTGCGGCATATCTTCACCAAGAACGGTGGCCGGATTGGCGAGTCAGGCTGCGTCGCCTGGATGTTCAAGCGCAAGGGATATATTGTTGTCGAGAAGGAAAAGGCGGCCGAGGACAGGCTACTCGAGATAGCCCTGGCCAACGGGGCTGAAGACCTCCGCGACGACGGCAGCAACTACGAAATCATCACTCCGCCCGACAAGTACGAAGCGGTCGTCGACGCCCTTAAACAGAATGAAGTCGAGATTGCCACCTCCAGCCTTGGGTATATCCCTCAAAATTATGTCAAACTGGAAGGAAAGCAAGCCCAGCAGCTCCTCCGGCTGATGGATGAACTCGAGGACCATGACGACGTCCAGCATGTCTGGGCAAACTTTGATATCCCGGAAGAGGAAATCGCAAGCTTTTCAGGTTAGAACCGTTAATGAGGGTTCTTGGTATCGACCCGAGCAGCCAGGCCACAGGTTTCGGGATTATTGATTATGACGATAAAACCTGCCGGGTGCTTGCCTTCGGAACCATTAAACCGCGGCGCCGTCTCCCTTTCCACCAGAAACTCAATGAAATCCAGCACCGTCTGGAGGAGCTGATCGCCACCCACCAGCCTGAGGAAGTGGCTATCGAAAACCCTTTTTATGCCCGGAACATAAAGACTGCTCTGACCCTCGGCCAGGTCAGGGGCGCTGTGCTCGTGGCCGTGGCTTCCCGCAATTGCTCCCTTTATGAGTATTCTGCCCTGGAAATCAAGAAAGCCGTCACAGGCTACGGCCAGGCGGACAAGAGGCAGGTCAACACGATGGTCAAGATGCTCCTCAGTCTCGAATCCCTTCCCTTGGAGCAGGATGCCTCTGACGCCTTAGCTGCAGCTTACTGTCATCTCAACACCCGCCTTTTCCAGAGAAAGCTCGAGAGCGGCGGGAAAGGCGAACAGCCATGATCGCCTACCTTAAGGGTCGACTCATTCAAAAAACTCCCCAGGCAGTCATCATCGATGTCGGGGGGGTAGGGTATTGCGCCTCGATTCCCCTGTCCACTTATTTCAAGCTGGGCGAGGAAAACTCGGGTGTCGAACTCCATGTCCACACCCATCTGACGGACAATAGCCTGTCCCTTTTTGCTTTTTTCACTCAGGAGGAAAAAGATTTGTTCCTCAAGCTCATCAACATCTCCGGGATCGGTCCGAAGCTTGCCCTCAACGTTCTTTCCGGGATCGGCCCGGCTGAGCTCGAAGAAGCTGTTCGCCGGAGCGACATCACCCGGATCACTCTCATTCCGGGAATCGGCAAAAAGACAGCCCTGAGGATTGCCCTTGAGCTTCAGGAAAAAATCGAAAAGAAAGATAAAAAGCTCGCTCTCCCCAAACTCGCCACAGAGAGAGAAGAGCTCATTTCTGCCTTGATGAACCTGGGCTTCCGGAGGAAGGAAGTGGAGGCGGTCGTCGACCAGACGCTCCGGGAATTCGGCCTGGAAGCGGGGTTTGAGCAGCTGCTCAGGGAGAGTTTGCGGCGGATGGCCAAACTTTGAGAGAAAAAGGAATGCCCACCATCCTGACCCCGGTGAGGACAAAGGAAGACCTCCAGTTCGAGGACAGCCTCAGGCCCCAGACTTTTGAGGAATTTATCGGCCAGGAAACCGTCAAGGCCAATCTTCAAATTTTCATCGAAGCGGCCAAGAAAAGGGGCGAAAGCCTTGACCACGTCCTCCTCTACGGGCCGCCCGGCCTCGGAAAGACGAGTTTGGCCTATCTCATTGCCAGAGAAATGGGAGTGTCCATCAAGCCAACTTCCGGACCGGTCATCGAGAGGACGGGCGACCTCTCGGCGATCCTCACTAACCTCCAGAAAAAAGAAATCCTGTTCATTGATGAGATCCACCGTCTCCATCCTTCGGTCGAGGAACTTCTCTATTCGGCCATGGAGGACTATTGCCTGGACATCATCATCGGCCAGGGACCGGGGGCGCGCAGCCACAAGTTGCAGCTTAAAAAATTCACCCTCATCGGGGCGACAACCCGGGCTGGGCGGATCACTCCACCCCTGCGGGGCAGGTTCGGCATCATCCATCGCCTGGACTATTACCGGGATGAAGACCTCAAGAAGATCATCCAGAGGTCAGCCGCCCTCCTCAACGTCGCCATCGACGACCATGGGGCAGAGTTGATCGCCCGTCGCTCGCGGGGAACCCCGCGCGTAGCCAACCGGCTGCTCCGGCGAGTCCGCGACTACGCCGATGTCAAGGCAGATGGGGTGATTAGCGCCAAGGAAGCTGCCACTGCCCTGGACATGATGGAGGTCGACTCGCTCGGTCTGGATGAAGTCGACCGGAAGATTCTCCTGACCATCATCGAGAACTTCGGGGGCGGACCTGTCGGGATTGCGACGATTGCCGCGGCCATCGACGAGGAAAAGGACACGATTGAAGCCATCTACGAACCTTACCTGATGCGGATCGGGTTTCTGGAAAGGACTATCCGCGGCCGGAAAATCACCGCCAAGGCCTACGAGCATCTCGGGTTTGCGCCCCCTCACTCATCGCCCTCGCCTCAGAAAAAATTGTTTAAGTAGAAACGCGTGCTCACCTCTGAATTTGATTATTCCCTTCCTCGGGCCCTTATTGCTCAAAAGCCGCTCGCTCGCCGCGATGCCTCCCGGATGATGGTCGTTCGGCGAGGAGAGGAAAAAATCATCCACGCCAAGTTCCGGGAATTTCCTGACTATCTTGACCAGGGGGATGTCGTTGTCCTCAACGCAACAAAAGTCATCCCGGCCAGGGCATGGGGAAAAAACAAGGGAAAAGAAATTGAGTTTCTCTTTCTCAGGAATAAGGGCAAAGACCTCTGGGAAGTGCTTTGTCGTCCGGCCAGGCATGTTCGCCTGGGGGACCGCATCTTTTTCCCGGGTCACGTGGAGAGCGAAGTTACGGACATAGGGGAAGAAGGGAGAAGAGTTTTGCGGTTTCCTGAAACCGATGTCCGCAAGCTTCTTCGAAAAATAGGCTTTGCTCCCCTCCCCCCCTATATCAAACGGTCCAAACAAGAGCGGCGCCTGAGGAATTTTGACCTCCGCCGCTACCAGACTGTTTATGCCCGCAAGGAAGGGGCCATCGCCGCCCCAACAGCCGGTCTCCATTTTACGCCGTCCATTCTCAAGCGACTCCGGCAAAGAGGCGTGACCATCTGTTCGATTGAGCTTGAAGTAGGCTTGGCCACGTTCCAGCCGGTGCGAACCGAAAGAGTCGAAAACCATCGGATGCTTGAGGAGCGTTACTCCATCGGCTTGACCGCGGCCCGAAAAATCAATGCGGCCCGAAGCAAGGGACGGGCTGTAGTTGCGGTCGGCACGACGGTTGTCCGGGCGCTTGAAAGCTCGGTCGAGAATGGCCTCCTAAGGCCGGGCACTGGATCCACCTCTCTGTTTATTTATCCGGGCTTCAAATTCCAAATCGTCGACCGACTCTTGACCAACTTCCATCTCCCCCGCTCGACTCTCCTCATGCTCGTCGCTGCTTTTGCCGGCCGCGACCTCATCCTGAGAGCCTACGCCGACGCGGTCAAGGAGAAATATCGGTTTTATAGCTACGGCGATTGCATGCTCATCCTTTAACCTCAGTAGTTGACTTTTAACCGCTTCTGAAGATAAGCTAACTTTTTGAAAAGGTGAATCCCCCCGAGGATTAAAGGTCATCTTCAGATAAGGAGAAGACAGATGGCCAGTTCAAAATCTGACGACAAAGAAAAGGAAGAGAAACTCCACGATATTCTCTACCCAAGCCCGAAGGCCAGAGAGTTTAAAATTACGCTTGTTTTTGGCTACAAGCCATCTGCCGATTACGAAAAAGCGGTTGAGCTCGCCCGCAAGAACCCCGCTTACAGAGAGGAAGGGACTGGCGAATGGGTGCGGCACTACGCCACCTTCACACCGGCCGAGGTGGATGACCTCTTTTCTCTTTTCAACCTTGTCCATGAATGGGAAACGACCGAAGTCCTGGTCAACCATAAGCGAATCCCCTACGGGCACCAGCTATGGCTACCTTTAATGTGGTTCTACCGGATTCGCTAAGGTGAAGCCTTCCGCATCATTTCTCTCAGTGGTCATCTCCCCTCCCCAAATGGCGATAGAAAATTTCCGTCAAGCGAGGTTGCTTGGACTTTCCTAAGATTTTCAGGCTGGGAAATACTCGATCAGGCTGGTTTGGAAGCGAATGCCGATGGAACCCCTCGGATGAATCTGCGGGCGGTCCTCGATAAATCCGCCACTGTGGTTGACTTTATCATTTTTTCTGATAAAATGACGACTAAAGGGAGTGAAAAAGGAAAAGGAGTTGGCCGATGAAAAAAGCAAGTATTTGTCTTCTTACGGCTTCTTTCTTGCTTCTAGTGTGGACAAGTGCCTGCCAGTCTCCACAGGCACCGACCGCGGTCAGTGAGTCGAAGTCAACTTCTGTTTCCAGCTCGAGCTCAAACTCAGATTCCACCACCCTAACGAACGGGACCTTTCGCTTAGTTCTCAAAGACAAGCCAGTTGAGGAGGCAAAGAACATCTGGATAAAAATAAACAAAATCCAGGTTCATAAGGCCACAGATGAGGAAGGGAGTTTCCTCACCATCTGGGAAGATGCCTCGGGAAGGGAAATCGACCTTCTTGTGCTCAAGTCCACTCCAACCGTTTTGACCGAGGCCACTCTTCAAGCTGGAAAATACACCCAGATTCGCTTGTCCGTCCTTTCGGGAAAAATCGTCTTTGCCGAGGAAGGCAAGCCGGATGCGGAATATCCCCTCGATGTCCCGAGTGATGTGGTCAAAATCCCCGTTCAATTTGAGGTTTTAGCCGACAAAACAACCCAGATCATCCTCGATTTTGACGCCGAGAAATCCATCCACGTCGTCAAGAGAGGCAAGAACGACAGCTATCTTCTCCGGCCGGTCATTCTGGTCGAAGGTATCCAGCAGGGAATCTGAGCGGCGCTTTTTCCTGCGCCCATTCTTCTAACCCATTCTCATTTTCTTCGATTGAGGGCAGCAGAAATAGCTTCATCATCCTGAAGCGCATAAGCTGGACGTGGATGCGCTTCATCAAAAACGCGCATCAGGTCTTCATTTTCTATTACAGCTTGGCTTTCATCTATTCCTTCAAAGCAAGCCGGGTTAGCAATTCTCGCCAGGTCAAGCCCCAGGTGCTTGGCCATGAACCTGTACATCGCTGCTCGCTTGGAAGGCCCATAATCATGGTCCTCGCGCGCCAGGTGAACATTGGCCACGGAATTTTCGGCCCCGTAAAGTCCATAAATCTTTTTTAAGAAAGGAAATTCCACCTGGGGCACGTTTTTCGTCCAGTCAGAACCACAAGAAATAACCAGTTGAGGACGGGGCGCTGCCAGAGCGGCGATCTCCGCGTTGTTGGTCTCGTGGGATAAACTCCGGTGGATGGGCAATCCGCTTTCACAGTTGCATCCGCCAAAGAAGTGCGCCGAAACCATGACCACTGGCACAGAGACTTTGATTCGGCCATCGACCGCCGCTAGAAGAAATGACTGGGTACCTCCTCCGGAAGCGCCAGTGACTCCAATCCGCTCGCTGTCCACTTCCCCCAAAGAAAGGAGGAAATCTACAGCCCGGATGCTATTCCAGAGCTGGAGCGCGAGAACGCGCGGATGATCGTGCCTCGTCTGGGTCGAATCTCCCCATCCCACCATGTCGTAGGCAAAGACGATAGCACCCATCAAGGCCAGGTTAGCGCAACGGACCTGATGGTCAGGTCGAAAGCGGCCGCCGCTTCCCGGGCTGGTAAAATGACCGTGTGGACAGAGAACCGCCGGGAAAGGACCTCGCCCTGTCAAGGGACGGTAGAGGTTGCCGGTGACAAAAAAACCGGGCAGGCTTTCAAAAGCAACGTTAGCCACCGAGTACCCCCGATAGGTGCGCTGACTGTGGACAATCGGGTTCAATGAACATTTTTCCGGAGGGGGCATCAACGCCGCACCGCGGAGAATTCCTTCCCGGACAAGTTGAGCCCGCTCCTTCCATTGTTCAAGAGTCAGAATTTGTCGGGACAATTTCGCCAGTTCGTGCCGTCCGGCGTCTTCGCTCACATAATTACCCTGGCACAGTTCGACTTCGTCCCTTTTTGTTTCTTGAAAACCGAAGCCAATTCCAATCGAAATGCTAACCAAGCCAAGCAGGAGCATCCGTCTGGTCATTGATTCCTCCTCTAAAATCCACTTGTTTTTAATTATTCTTTTGGCTTCCCTCTTAGCACAGGAAAGACAGGTTGTCAAAAACGAACGTCGTTTTTTGACATCAGCCGATAGGCTGTGGTAGACATGATTGGATTCTTAGAACATGGAGGGAGGCGAGCATGGTCAAAGAAAAAATGGCCCTCAGCCGGCGCCATTTCTTAGGCTCTGCCCTTGTCATCGCCGCCGGGACAGCTGGCTTTCCGCTGGTCAAGCCGCTGAGCTTCCTTGATTTGAGCCCGGAAAGGAGAATCCGGCTTGCCCTGGTTGGGACGGGCATTCGAGGCAGCTCTCTGTGGGGAAAGACGCTTCTCGAGCAGTACAAAGACAGAGTGGAAATGGTCGGACTCTGCGACATCAACTCCAAAAGACTCAGCTATGCCCGGAGCTACATGGGCGCAACCTGCCCGGTTTTCTCCGATTTCGACCAGATGGTCCAGGAAACAAAGCCGGATGCCGTCATCGTCACGACAACCGACTGTTATCACGCCAAATATATCTGCCGGGCCATGGAACTCGGCTGCGATGTCATCACCGAAAAGCCCATGGCCACCGATGAGCGGATGGTCCAGGACATCCTGGACACGGAAAGGAGAACGGGGAAAAAAGTTGTCGTCACCTTTAACTACCGCTATGCGCCGGATGCGGCCAAAATCAAAGAAATTCTGGAAACGGGAGAAATTGGCGAAATTCTCTCCGTGGATTTTAACTATTATCTCGATGTCTACCACGGGGCCTCCTACTTTCGCCGCTGGCACGCTTTCAAGCAGTATTCGGGGTCTCTCCTTGTCCACAAGGCCACCCATCACTTTGACTTGATGAACTGGTGGCTGGATGCTGAACCGGTTGAAGTCCATGCTTACGGAGACCTCCGCGTCTACGGGTTTAACGGTCGCTTCCGTGGTGAGCGGTGCATGAACTGCCCCCACAAGACAGAATGCAAGTTCTTCTGGGATATCACCGCCGACGAACACCTGATGAACCTCTACGTCCGGGCTGAATCCGAGGACGGCTACATCCGGGATGCTTGCGTCTTCCGGGAAAAGATCAACATCTGGGACACGATGAGCGTCCAGGTGCTGTTCCATAACGGCGTGCCCATGAGCTACTCCTTGAACGCCTTCATGCCTTACGAAGGCTGGGCGGTTGGCTTCAATGGCTCGGCCGGCCGACTGGATGTCCGTGTCTACCATAACCAACCATGGAAGGTTGAGCACCTGGCCGAGTTCAGGATAACCCGAAGTTTCAAGGACAGCCGGACTTTTTCCTTGAAGCCGGCTGGAGAAGGCCACTGGGGGGCTGACCAGGTCATGCAGGACCACATCTTTGGGTTGCGCAAGGAGGACCCATTGAAGCAGCGGGCGGGAAGCCGGGATGGAGCGCTTTCAGCTCTCATCGGCATCGCCGCTCGCCGGAGTATCGAACAGAAACGACCCATCAAGGTCGAAGAGCTCATCAAAATCTAAAAATCTTAATTCTTCTTATTGAGGAGGTAGGATGAAAAAAATACCGCGCCGGAAATTCATTGCCGATTCTCCCAAGGTCCTGGCCGGAGCTGGAGCGCTCTGGTCAAGCTTTCCATCGTTCGCGCCAGCGTCTTCAGGCCCCCAGAAGAGGGTGAGTCCCAATGATAAAATCTCGATTGGCCTGATCGGGTGCGGAGGTATGGGAAAGGCAAACCTTAACGCTTTCCTGGTTCTCCCCGAAGTGGACTGCCTGGCTATCGCGGATGTGGATGAGAAGCATCTGGCGGAAGGAGTCGAGATGGTCGAAAAAGCAAGGCAGAAAAAACCTGACGGTTACAAAGATTTTCGCCAGATTATTGACCGCGAGGATATCCACGCCGTGGTGGTTGCCACCCCAGACCACTGGCACGCCCTGCCAACCATCTACGCTTGTCAGGCCGGGAAAGATGTTTATGTCGAGAAGCCTCTGGCGACTACGATTGAGGAAGGCCGAGCCATGGTCCAGGCCGCCCGAAGGTATAACCGGGTCGTTCAGGTGGGAACCCAGCAGCGAAGCGCCAGACATTTCCAGAATGCTGTCTCCTTCGTCAGGTCTGGCCAACTGGGGAGAATCCGCATGGTCAGGGCCTGGGCTTATCTCGACTGGAAAGGGAGCATTGGCTACCCGCCAGATGAATCTCCTCCCCCTCACCTGGACTATGATTTCTGGCTCGGTCCAGCACCATGGCGTCCGTATAATCCGATGCGGGTCCATCATAATTTCCGCTGGTTTTGGGACTATGCCGGAGGGCTGGCAGCCGATTGGGGCGCCCACATGGTCGATGTCGTCCTCTGGGCAATGAACGAAGAGCCGACCGGCGCGGCGTCAGTAGGCGGAAAATTCGGTTTCCCTGATGACATTCGGGAGACGCCCGATACCCAGCAGGCCCTGGTCCATTTCTCGAGTTTCTCGATGGTCTGGGAACATATGATTGGGTGTGGAGTTGGCCCCTGGCAAAGAGAACACGGCGTCGAATTCCACGGCGAGAACGGCATCTGCGTTGTTGACCGGGGAGGTTGGGAAGTTTACTCCGAAACAGACAAATTCAAACAGACCGAGCGCGTTTTCCGTCTCATGCCCAGGCCAAGGCAAGGAGTGGAGGAGGATTTTCATCTGGCCCATGTTCAAAATTTTATCGACTGCATGAAGACCAGGCAGAAGCCTCTGGCGGATGTGGAAATCGGGCACAAGGCCATTGCTGTCTGTCATCTGATCAACATCTCCTACCGCGTCCAGCGAACGATTCGCTGGAATGCAGAAAGGGAAGAAACCGTCGGCGATGAGGAAGCCCAGCGCCTCGTCGGCCGCGTCTACCGGGAGCCTTGGGTTTTGCCAAAAATATCCCTGTAGATAGGGAGAAGGAAGGGGAAAATGAAACGAAGAAATTTTTTGAAAATTTCCAGCATCCCCATGATTGCCTCTCTTTCCCCCCGTTGGGGAGGCGAGTTTAGCCGGTCTGGAGCTCTGAACCAAAAGCCAACCCGACCTTTCAGCCTGGGTCTGGCTTCTTACACTTTTCGAGAGTACAGGCTCGAAGAAGTGTGCACCATGACCAGGAGGCTGGGCCTGGAGAAAATTTGCGTCAAGAGCTTCCATCTTCCCCTGGAGGCTTCAGAGGCAGAAATCAAGGAAATCGCTCAGAAGATAAGGACAGCCGGGCTTGATCTCTATGGAGGCGGAGTCATCTACATGAAGAAGGAAGAGGAAGTTGACAGGGCTTTTGAATACGCCCGGGCAGCGGGCATGAGAGTCATCATCGGCTCCCCCGACCCTTCCCTCCTTGGTCTTGTCAACAAGAAAGTGCAGGAATACAACATCCAGATGGCCATCCACAATCACGGTCCAGAAGATTCTTCTTATCCAACTCCCCAGAGCGTTTATGAAAAAATCCAGGGCCTTGACCGCCGCGTAGGGCTCTGTCTCGACATCGGCCATACCCAGCGCAGCGGAGTCAGTCCCTCCTTGGCAGCAGAGGCCTGCGCTGACCGACTCCTCGACGTCCACATCAAGGATGTCACTGCCTCCTCCGCCGCTGGTGAACCGATTGAGATTGGCCGGGGAGTTATCGACATCCCCGCTTTCCTTCAGACCCTGACTAAAATCAATTATGCCGGCGTCGTTTCCCTCGAATACGAAAAAGATGCCAAGGATGCTTTGCCGGGAGCCGCCGAATCCGTAGGCTATGTTAGAGGAGTTCTGGCAACTCTATGAGGCGGGCGAAAAACCAGGTCTTCTTTTTTCTGCCTCTCTTTCTTGTCTTCGCCTCTTGCTCAAAGGGTAAAAATCCTGGCCAGCTTAAACTGGCCCATGGTCTCAGCCCATCTCATCCTGTCCATCAGGCAATGGTTTTCTTTGCCGACCGCGTCAGGCGAGAATCGAACGGCCGACTGAAAGTGGACATCTATCCGAGTGAGCAGCTGGGCTCAGAAAGGGAGTGCCTGGAGCTCCTCCAAATGGGAACTCTGGATATGACGAAAGTCTCGACCAGTGTGCTTGAAAATTTTGTCCCGGCCATGGGGATCTTCAGCCTCCCCTATCTCTTCCGCGACGAAGAGCATCGTCTGAAGACCCTCGAAGGCGAAGTTGGTCAAGCGCTGCTCGAAGAGGGTCGGGACAAAGGACTTCTCGGACTCTGTTATTATGATGCTGGAAGCCGGAGTTTTTACACCAAAAACAGGCCTATCCTTCAGCCTTCTGACCTTAAGGGGCTCAAGATTCGCACTCAAGAAAGCCCGACCTCGATGAAGATGGTTCTGGCTCTGGGCGGAGCTCCAACTCCTATATCCTGGGGAGAACTCTATTCAGCCCTTCAACAAGGAGTTGTGGACGGAGCCGAAAACAACCCGCCCAGCTTTTATTTCTCCCGTCATTACGAAGTCTGCAAGTTTTACTGCCTGGATGAGCACACCACAGTCCCCGATGTGTTGTTAGTCAGCACCAGAAGCTGGGCACGACTTGATCCGGGAGAAAAGAAAATTCTGGCAGAAGCAGCGCGCTTATCTGCCGATTACCAGAAAAAATTGTGGGCCGAAGCCACGCGCCAGGCGCTGGAAGAGGTGGAGAAAAAAGGAGTCAGGCTCCTTCATCCCGAAAAGCATTTGTTTATCGAAAAAGTAAAACCGATTTATGAGCAATTCAGGGCAAACCCCAAATTTGCTTTTCTCCTGGAAAGAATCTCCGGCATCGAATAATGCTTCGCCGCATTAAAGAAAAAGTCAATCGAGTCCTGGAGGCCGGGCTCGTCTTCCTCTTCGCCGGGAGCGTCATCAATGTCCTCTACCAGGTATTCACCCGCTTTGTCCTGCGGCAGGCCAGTTCTTATACAGAGGAATTGGCCCGCTTCCTCCTTATCTGGATCGGCCTGCTCGGCTCCAGTTATGCGGCTGGAAAAAAGATGCATTTAGCGATGGATGTCGTTTTAACCAAACTTCCTCCGAAAAGAGCGATTCAGGTAGAGATTTTCATTCAGACAATGATTTTGATTTTTGCGGCGCTGGTAATGGTCTACGGGGGGATGCGCCTGGTCTTTCTCAGTCTAAGGCTTGGCCAGATTTCCTCCGCCCTCCGATTCAAAATAGGATATGTCTATCTGGCTCTTCCCCTGAGTGGCTTCTTCATCGCCTTCTTCTCTTTGGTCATGGTCATCGAAAACTTTCAGGCTCTGAAATCTCAAACCAAGAAAAGCTAAAATGGAACTTTTGATTGCCCATCTTTTTTTCTTGCTGGGCTTTGGTCTTCTCCTTGCGCTCGGCATCCCGATTTCCTTCGCTCTCGGGATAGTCACTCTTTCCCTTCTTGTTCTCAAAATGGAAACAGGTCCCGCTCTCTCAACCCTGGCTCACCAGATGACGACGGGCATCGATAGCTTTGCCCTTTTGGCCATCCCGTTCTTTATTCTTTCTGGAGAGCTGATGAATCGAGGCGGGGTCGCCAGGAGGTTAGTGAATCTCGCCAAATTTCTTCTGGGGCGGTATCCTGGTGGCTTAGCTTTTGTCCACATCCTGGCCGCCATTCTTTTTGGGACGATTTCTGGCTCTGCTGTCGCTTGTGCGGCGGCCATCGGCGGTTTCATGATTCCGATGATGAAAAGAGAAGGTTATGACCTGAATTTCAGCACCGCGGTGAACATCAGCTCTTCGACCATCGGCCTTCTAATTCCGCCCAGCAATATCTTGATCGTCTATTCTCTGGCCAGTGGGGGAGTTTCCATAGGAGCCCTTTTTCTGGCTGGATACTTGCCCGGGATATTGGTTGGCCTTCTTCTGATGGGTGTGGCTGGAGTTATCGCCTCCCGGCGCGGCTATCCAGTGACAGCGCCGCTCCGGCTGCGGGAAGGCCTGCTCAAGTTTCTCGATGCCCTTCCGGCTCTGTTCTTAATTTTCCTGGTCATAGGCGGAATTGTCGCCGGCTACTTCACTGCTACCGAGGCGTCCGCTGTCGCGGTGCTCTACACTTTTCTTCTTTGCGTTTTCATTTACAGGGAAATCAAGTGGCGGGAGCTCCCCCGCATCCTGGTCGGCGTCGCCACCACGACATCCATCGTCATGCTCTTGATCAGCGCTTCCATGGCCATGTCCTGGATTCTGGCCTATCTCAACATTCCCCAGAAAATAACCGCCTCTCTCCTGTCCTTCTCCCAGAGCCCGATTGTCATCCTGCTCCTTATCAACCTCATCCTCATCGCTGTCGGCATTTTCATGGACATGACGCCAGCCGTCCTCATCTTCACGCCCATTTTCCTTCCTGTGGCCCTCAAACTCGGCCTCAGTCCGGTCCATTTTGGCATCATCATGGTCCTCAACCTCTGCCTGGGATTGTGCACCCCACCGGTCGGGAGCGTCCTGTTTGTCGGCTGCGCCATCTCGGGAATCAGCATTTCTCGGGTGATCAAGCCCCTTCTGCCTTTCTTCCTTGCCCTGCTGACCGCCCTTCTTTTAGTGACTTTTATTCCCGAAATTTCGTTGCTCGTCCCTCGTCTCTTTGGCTACTGACGCCTGACCCGATGTGGCAGGGCTCAAACTCCTTCACATCAACCCCATTCTCAACCACCTGAAGTTGACCCGAAATTTGCCGATAGAATCACCCGACGGGTCCTGTCGCGGTTCACCCCCGGCGCCCCTTCGCGATCGATCTTGTTTATTT
>FWPV01002490.1_pt1 | contig 15815 bp, 18 predicted proteins | sample 2228371 | NCBI WGS metagenome assembly FWPV01 (sample SAMEA103939776, study PRJEB20133) | metagenome | reverse complement strand
TCACGAAACACCGGCTGCTCGTCGGGCTGCTTGAGGCGAATCGGCGGGCTGAAAAGATCGGCCATGCTGTCAGTCCCTCACCGCAATCGCCTGGATCGGGCTCGTCGGCGGGTTCAACCGCTCGTACCACCTCAGCATTTCCTCTTGCGCGCGTCGCCGTGAACGATTCTTCAGCCACTTGTAGGTGGCCCACGCGGACAATCCGCCAGCACCGAGCATTCCCAGACCGACGATCCCGCCACCATAGTTCAAGTAGTCGATAATGTTCTGCCAAATCCCGGCAGTCTTCAGGCGACGATACTGGTCATAGGCATCGTCGAGCGTTGCGTCGCCCGCGGCGCTTTTCGTCATATCGAGCCGCGCGGCCAATGCGTCGCGATACTGCTGTTTTGCCTCCTCCAGCTCCTGGAGCTTTTCGGCACGACGATGGCGCTCAAGAATCCATTTGACCAGATTCCAGCCGCCGACCAGCCCTGCTGTCGCCGTCGCACCGGCCGCTGTCAGCCCTACCGGCGTAAACAACAAGTCGCTCGCGCCGGTGTCAGGCAATTGGCGGGCGATCGGCTCCATGATATACGGACGAACAAAGTGCTTGTCGAGCCAGCTCGGCGGCGACGCCGTCTGCTGCGCAAATTTCGGCAGCATCCGCCATCGAGAGGATGTGTCTTCCGGCGCGTTCGCCGGCGCGTTCTCCTTCTCGTCCTCTTTCGCCGGTACGATGATCTCGATCTGCGTCGCCGGCGACTTGGTGTGCGGGAGCTGCGCAGCCTCGTGCATCCGATCGAACGGCTCGATGGCCGCACGGAGTGCACCCCCAGCGCCCAGCCCAATCAGACCCATCTGAAGAATACGACGCACCACGTCGATTTTGTGCTCCAGCATCGGGTCCGTTGCCGCCTTGATCCGCTGCTCCGTCATAGAATTCCGTTGCGTCGATTCGCCCACGTCTCCATCCTCCATGTCTTTTCAGTCGCTGGCTATTCGGTCACTTACACTGCGCCTACGCCGTCATGACGAAACACGGTTTGACGTTTCGCCGGGTCTGTTACCGCCGCCCGGCGCCGCGGCACTGGCGTCCAGCCGGTCGTGCTTCAGCTCCCCGTACATCTGCGCCCACTCCAAGTAGATCAACAGATGCTGCTCCTGCTCGACCCAGTGCTCATGCCGGTACAACTTCACATACCAGCCCTTGACGATCCGATCCATGACTTCCTGATACTCTTTGTTCTCCTCCTCGATCCAGAGGCGGAACTTCTTCGCATGGAAATCAGGAACGGTCTCAATCCGCTCTTCCTGCTCAGTCGGCGTCAACAGGGGGACGTTCGCCCCTCGAAACGGAAATCCATCAATCGTGCCCGGCCAGGACAGGAGGCCCCCATGTTCCGGCCCGCCGCGTTCGCTGTAAAACTTAGAGAGAAGCCCCATTCGCGCGACCACTCCTTTCGTCGGATCAACGGAGCGACAAGGTCGGCGCCTTCGGAACCGTAGGCTTGCGCAACGCATACCGGGATTTACGTTTCAACTGCTCAGCTTGCTCCTGGTATGCCTTAATCAGCTCGCGCCGCTGCACTTCCGAAAGGTCGATCTCCGGGTCGCGCGCGGCATGCACCGAAGCGCCGATCCCGGCGCCGGTCGCAGCGCTGACCCCTAACAGACCCATGATGATCGCCGCCGGGATCGACAACCAGCTGGCATACTTGAGAGATCCCGCCGCGCGGATCCGCTCCTCCGTCTGCTCCGGCGTCAGTCCCTCGTCCGCACAGCGCAGCAGGAACCCCAACTTGAACAGCAGCCGGCTGTTCTTGTCTTCGCCGTCGGTGGCGACGCTTCCGTCACCCGCCGCTCCTTGCTTCTGCTGCGCATAGTGCGTCCGATAATACTCTAAAGCCTCTTGCGGCGTCATCGTCGTCGTCCGGTTCTGGTAGTTGGCAACATACTGGTCGCGCAGCGCTTTCGGGATCGAGCGATACCCTTGCAGCCCACGCCGCATCAGAATCATCTGCGCGTCTTCGGGAGACGGCTGTTGTGCCACGCGACGCACATACTCCTCCGCCTCAATACGAGCACGATCGCCCAACGGGCGTGTTTTGGAGATATCATTCATCCGCGTCTCAACAGCACGCATCGCACGCAGGCCGCCATACGTTCGCGGATCCGTTGCGCGGCCCCTGCCGCTGCCTGTCATCCCGGGAATCGAAGGCGTCGTGCTAGGCGTTTGCGTGTTCGCGGCACGGCCCTGGTCGACGCCCGCTACCCCGGGAGCCGCGGGCGGCGCGCTGTTTGTCCGCGCATAACGACGCTTGTAATACTCCAACGCCTGCGCCGGCAGCATCTGCGTCGTTTTCCCGTAGTTTTGCAGGTATTGCCGGCGCATGGCATCGGGAATCTGCCCGTACTCCCCCAACCCGTGGACCATGCTGATCAACGCGCGCTGGTCCGAGGTCGGATTCCCTGCGTTACGCTGGTACAGGATTCGATTCCACGCGGGAGGCAACGGCGCGCCAGACGCCCCGGCGGAAGGACTCGGCGACGTTCCTGGATACGTCGACCCCGTCGCGCGGCTGCGCGTCCCGACTTTCGGCGGGGTCGACAGCTTCGCCGTGCCGCGATTGGTATTCGACGGCGCTTTCGAGGTCACGCCGATATCCAGCCCCGCCTGCTTGGCCTGCCGCCCGTCAGGAATCTCCATTGCGTATCTCCTTCGCTACTCACTGACGATGATCTTGCGATCCGCGGGCGCCTGACGGTCCATCGGCACCGGAGCGATGTCGCGCCCTACGACGTATTGAGGCAACTTCGTTCCAGGCACGGGGCTCGACGAAAGAAGCGGATATCCGTGGACATCAACCAGATGATTTCGCGATGCCATGCTGGCCGAGCTTCGCCGCGACGCCAAGTGCCGACGGATATACTCCGCGACCTCCGGATCGCTCGGATCCCCCATGTGCTTCGCTTCCATAATCGCGTTCAGCGCGTCGTCGCGCAGCTTCACGAACGCCCGCCACTCGTCCCGTTCGTGGCCCCGTTGTGAGCCCCGCATCTTCTTTGCATAACGATAGAGCGCCGCCACCCGCGCCTTGAAGTCGTCCGGTGTAATGACGATATAGCTATCGTCACGAGCGTCGTGCATCGCAATCAGCCCTTCGCACGCATAAAACGACAGCCGCCGGAAATGATAGACTTTTCCGCATCGCGGGTTGACCCAAGCTGGTTTCATCGCCATGTTCCCTTGTGTTCTCAGATGACCGCAATCAACAACGGAAGCATCTCGACCAGAATCGGCAAAATTTCCTTGATAAACTCCAACAGAGTAGCCCAGTCAATCGACTCCACCGTGGCCCCCGCCGGCAACGGCGTGTTCATGCTCGTCGCCATGGTCAAAATCATGTCCGCAACATGCTGCCCGACGGTATCGCCCGTCATCCGGTCAATATGCCGCCACACCCTCGGCCGCGTTACATACCGAATGTATAGAAAGTCCAGCCGGTCGATCTTCTTCTCGGCAAACGCCTGTCGGCCCAAGTCCAGCAGTATCCCTCTCAGATCGTCAAGTCCTTGCGCACTCATCGTACTGCCACCCTTTCACTACAAGAATTACAACCCGATCCCCGATAGGGTTATTTTGCAACGAGTTCCACACTAGCAGCAATACCAGTTCCTGATCGCACGGAGCCCGCGCATGATCCACGACCCGCGACGCCGACAGGCACCATCCGTCGGCCAGAAGCCGTGGTCGATAACCCACGGCGTCAGCAGCGTAAACTCATAGTCAAAAAACAGCGACCACGTCAGATGGTTCGGCGTCACATAGTAAGGCGGCAAGCGAAGTACCGGATCGACCTTACCCCCCATCTGATACGCCACCGCCGCCGCATGGGAACAGAACGGCCGCGTCGGATACTCGTTTCCGCAAACATCCCGCGTGTCCACAGGGAACAGCCGCCAAACCAACGGAAACAACCGGAGCGCCACGCGAATCACCCCTCGCCACCCGTACTTGCACTCGATCAGCCGCCGCATTACCGCTACACAGCCATCTGGATCGAACACATCCTTGTAAATCCCGTCGCGGCACGGAGAAAACACGTCCACGATGCCCGGCCGTCTACGAAACCCCTCCAACGGATACGCCCGCCCGTCATGCCACTGAAGCAGCTCCAGTAGCTCCACCTGGTCGCCACGACGGCAAAAAACCCCTGTATGAGAGTGGATGCCCATCGTACGATGAGCAATCGCGGTGCCGATGTTAAGCCCGTCCCCGTAGCGAAACTGGCCTAACCATGCATCCTGGATCAGCCTTCGGGCGTCATCCATCGGCACCCATCGAGGGTTGGTGATGTCGAAATCCATCGCGACCTCCTGCGTACTACGAACAACTATCGTCCGCGCCGCTGGCTCCGGAACTCCTCCAAGTGCGCGTTGATCCAGAAACACACGGCGTTGATGGAAGTGTTGTAGAGGAGGCACTCCGAGTCGTCAAAGTCGACCTGTGGCGCTCCCATCCACCCGTCACCCGAATTGGCCCGCGCCGTATTCATCGCCGCGAGCTGCTGCTTCATCGACAAACAGTGCGCCACGAAGTTCGCTGCCAGCTCGACCCACGCCGGAAGCCCGCCCGATTGCGCCGCACCGTCGTCTGGTTGATTGTCTTCCGCGTCGCAGGATGGTACACACCCCAGCTTCTTGCGATAGTCACCAGCGTCGTTGCCGCCGTCATGTTTCGACTCGCTCACCGTTGGCCTCCTTATTCGCTAACCGCCGCGCGGAGAATACTTAGAAAACGACACTACCGTCCGAAAATCGACTTGACGGCCCCGCTTACGAAACCGCCCCACAGCCCCATGTCTTGTAGCTTGTTCTGCGCCTCCGGTGTAAGAATGCCCAGTGCGCCGAGGATCCCGCCCGCCATTTTGGCCGTGGCAAGATTCACCCCAGCGGCTACCAAACCCTTAATCATGTGCTTAGGATGAAGCACACTGGTCCCGCCATACATCGAGCTGATGCCATCAACAATGCCCGTCGCCGCTGCCCCGATCGCGGGAGGTGTGTGCATCGGCTGCTCGTTATCGCCCCACCGGTTCCTAGCGCCGAATGGGTTCGTCGCGGCCGTCATCCCCTTACGGACGTCATTCCAGATGGCGTTATTGAATGCATCCACGGGAATCGAAGGAAGCGTATCCGCCCCCGTCGAACCGAATGCCACTTTCAGGAACGGCCGCGCCGCCCGCACGATCTCCTCGGCCGGTGACGGGATGCCCGCAAGAATCTGCTCCGATAACTTTTCCGTGCCTGGCCGGAAAATGCTTCGATGCTCCAGGCTACGCGGGTTGTCGAGGTCGTAAACCGATTTGAAGGATTCCGTGATCGGTGTCGAAGCATCTGGGCTTAGCAGCGCCTTCAGAAGCCCGGCCTGGCCCGCCTCGGCGCGATCGGCGGCATTCGCATACCATTTCACCGCCGCCGGCCCGGCGCCGAGGACAGCGCCGATCAGCGCGAGCTGCTTAGGAAGGTTCCCGCGTCGCACATAGCGCGTCGGGAACAAGCGTTCCAAAAGCAACCCCAGGCCATAGCCTGACGGAACCATCGCCAGCTCGTTCATTACCAGGGACGCCAGCGGCCCAGAGCCGCCGAACAAGTTCTGGAAACGCTCGTACGCGTTCGTCGCCTCCGGGAGCGCAATGTCCACGTCCTGCGCCGCCTTGAGAACCACGTAACCGTCCAAGTTCGTCGGCGCGGTCCCCACTTCCACCGCGGGTTCGTTTGGCGCATTTTGCGCATTTGTTGGCGCATTTTGCGCATTTGTTGGCGCATTTCGCACACTGTCAGGCGGTCCGACAATGACCCGATTACGCCATGGGTCGAAATAGGCGTATTTGCACGGAAGATCCGCAATCCGGCGATATGCCGCGACGGATTGTTTCACTAGACCCGGGAGCTGCCGGGCGGCCTGACGCCATAAGGCTAATTCCAGCTTGACTTTAAGTTCGGGTGTAAGCATGAGTTCGCCGCCGATCCCAAAAATGACACCGCTGCACGCGCCGCCATACTCCAGTATACCGTATTACGGCGCGCAGAACGACGACGCACGTCATGTCGTGCAGAATAGAGGGTTTGAATCGCTCTGCCACCTACCGGAAAACTACAGCTGCTCGACTGGGGCGCGCTTAAGCCCCCAGACACGATGCCGAGTATACAGGTCGCAGTCACCCTGACGAATGAGGCTACCGCCGATTTGCGGCGTCGTGGCGCGTCCACCGAGCAGGCGGTAGGTAAACGGAGTCTTCAGCTGCCAGCCTGGCGTCACAAAGACGATCCCGTAGCCCAAGCGGGTTGGGACGCGGATCTCCATGAGACGGTGCCGATGGGATCGGACCACGATGTCGGGAGGCGTGTCGCGATTCCGCCCGGCTTCCGTGTACGCCTCGATCAGCTCCTTGAGCACGGCCGTTGATTCATAATGCGACGTGCCCGTCGCGCCGACATGGTGTGTCGCATGGATCAAACCCTCCCCAAGCTGGAGCCAGAGCTCGTAGCGGGCATGCCGTCCTTCGGCGTCAGGAATCGCGCCGATGCTTTTCGCCAGCCGCTCTTCCTCCATACCGCTCGCACCGACATGCGCTTCCGTGCCTCGAATCCAATACAGCCGGCCCTCGCAGCGGTCGCGGAGCGGCTTGAATACCTTCTCGGCAATGAGCGCCTGATCGGCCAGATTGTGTGAGATCTGCGACACCGCATTGTGATGCACGCCGTCCAAGGCGTCCCCGTTCACCAGCACGGCATACGGCTCGTGGTGGCACGCCTCCGGCACCCATTCGCCCCAGAACGTCTCCCATAGCCCCCAGACTTCTTGCTGCGCCTTACTGGGCTGATACACGCCGCCGTCGTCCAGCGGAATCGGACCGGGGCATAGCCCGAGACGGCATCCACAGTGCGTGTCGGAGACGACGACCAGATTATTAACGGAAGATTTTTTGGATTTACGAAACGCGGGAGCCGAAATTAACGCATTCTTCCCCATAGGCGCCTAGCATGGTCGTTGAAGTATCAAGAAACTCCATTTCACGAATGCTATCAACGACACGCGAGCCTATCACGATAGCGGCCCGAAGAAATACTCGCGCATCTTTTCCACACTTTCCTCCAGCGTCGGTTCGTAAAAAACGGGAATGCCGAGCCGCGTCGCGCACGAGATTTCAGCCTGCGTCCCCTGGGATCGCTCCGCGCCCTCCGGAACCACCAGAACGGCATCCGAACGTTCAAGCCACGCCATGCTGCACGCCTTGGCCAGCTCCGCCGGGTACTCCGTGCGCATCGCCAGCAGGCTGTCCAGCCAAGGAAGATATACAGAAAACCCGCTGCGCAAGACCACGGCACCAGCGTCCAGCCCGCGCCGGATGTTCGCGAATACGCCGTCGACGTGGTCGGCACTATAGGCTCCGGCGACATAAACACACGGCATCCGCGTCTGATGCGCGGCGCCACAAGGCGTCGATGGCGTCGTCAAGGGTATCCCAAGATCCATCAAGCGCCACACCGCCTGCATCGCACGCCACCCAACCTTCTTCACCGTGATGAACGCACCCGCAATACGATCGACGACGCCCATGCGTCTCCTCGACATAGACCTGATAACCAGAGCACGAGATAAGAGTCAATTTGGCCGTATCCATCGCAGCATCTCGACTCGTTGCAACTATCCTAAACGATACGGCCCGCTGGAAACAACAGCACTATCCCTCATGCAGCGCGATCAGGGCCGGCGTACGGAGCGCTCCCGACGGAAAGGCGCCCGGGGCGCGAACACGCGCGACACGGCCGATAAAGTCGCTCGGCGATGCCCACATCTCGCGCCGCAGCTCGTCGGACAGCCCGGTCCCGACTTTCCCCGCCGGAGGCCCGCCGGGCGTCAAGGAGTAATAGAACCCGCCCGCTCCCTGACCACGATACTTTCCCTCGCCCGGAAACACATCATGGATGTAGACATCATACTCGTCACGCAGCTTAGCTTTCGCCGGATTGCCTGTTTCCGGGTGCAGGACGATCCCTTCCTGGGTCAACGGATGCTTTCCCGAGGCAATCGCGCGCCACATCCGCACGGCATCTTCAGGCGTCGTCGCGGTAGGAGGTTCGTGGAACTTCTCCGCGGGAAGGTGCCGCAACGCCTCGCGAAGCATCATACGGCGCGCGGAATACGGCACCTTCTGGAGATCCACGTCCCGTTTCCCGTACCGGTACACGTCGAAGACGGCCGCGCGGAGATCCACTTGGTCGGCCATCTGCTTCGCCCACGACTTCTGAAGATCCGAGTTCAATAGACCGCCGAGCGTTTGAGGCGGAATGGCCTTGCCGGTGCGCTTATCGACCCCGTACAGCTCGCCTCGAAGCACGCTCCCTACGAGACGCGACGGGATCTCGAAGACCGGGCGCTCCCGGAAGACACGCTCGCTGTGAACAATCGGTCGGCCGGTTTGCCTCGATGTCCGATAACTTGTAATCTCAACCCCGTTCCTGAGAAGCGTGATGAAGCTCGCTGCGCCGTCGATTTTGGCGGAAGCCGTCGTGCCCGGCTTCATCGACCGGAGGATCGGCTCGATCTCGTCGGCCCCGATCACCGTATAGCGTACCTTGGAAAACTCCGCCGGCTTCGTCGGCGTGACGTTCATCAGCAGCCAGTCGCGGTTCTTCCATTTCGCCGGCTTGATGAGTACAAATCGTTCGGGGTAGCGCGTATCCGCCGTAGTAAACTCAATTTTGCCCGGCTCGGCGTGAGTCACCAGAATCCTGCCGTGCGAATACTTAGAAACGCGACCCGCGCCGTACTGCCCCTCGGGAATCTCACCCTCGAACTGGCTGTATTCAGGCGCGTGTGCAGGTTGCTGGACCGCCAGATACCTCTTGCCGGGCGGCGGCAGCCCTTTTCGCAACGCCCACGACAATAATTGCCCCGTCGAATCGTCGCCCAGCCGAAGGTCGTAATGCCTCCCAGCACGCCGCGCATCATGCTGCTGAAGCAGCATATCCACGAATTGCCCAGCGCGAAGCCGCGACAGATCGCCGAAGTCCGCACGATCTGGAATCCCGAGCGCCGAGGTTTTCGACGGTTTCGCCGCCATGCTCGCGACCTAATCCCCGGTCGTCACCCGAATCCCGAGCGATCGCCTGCGACCCAGCCCTGGCGCCACCGTAACCGCCGGGCCGGTCGAAACACGCGCAATCGTGGGCGGTACGATCTTCGCAGGCGCATGGATCCTGAACCCCGAACGATGCGTAAGCCCCACGTAACGCCCGCGCCCCGAGTCCACAACGAACTGCGACGGGACGCGCTGCAACAGCGCACGAATGATTGTCGCCTTGTGCCTGAATTGCCGCTTGTCGGAAAGCTCCTTGGCCTTGTTCAACAGATCGATCACGTCGCGCGTCGACATCATATAGTGGTCCAGCAAACTCCTCGTCGGCACATCGCTGTCCGCTTGCTTCACGGAGGTCCGCAAGAGAGCTCGCGCCTCCTCCGACGCGTGTTTCCGTATCTCCGATGCGCGGCGCGTCGCCTGGAGGCGCTCGGCCACCTGGTGAATCCGAAACTCTTGAACGTCAGGCGTCGTCAGGCGAGTCTCCGAAAGATGAACGGCGAACACACAGTGAAACGGATGTTTGCCGTCGCGCGGCAGCGACGACAACCCGTAACTCTTCCGGATCCGCTCCAGCTCCGGAGACCGAATCTCGATGAACCATATCCGGCGTATCGCAGGCCACGACGTCGGGCGTACCGTCCGCACCGGACCCAAACTGTACCGGACCTGTTTGCCGCGCTCTTTGATCTTCGCTGGCCCGCCAATCTTCTCGATTTCCGCTGGCCGCATGACAACCACATGGGCGTTGAACTGGCCCCCATCCGGGCCAGGCGGCAGCTTGGCGCCCGGCACATGGAGCGCATCAAATGCGCCACGCGCCAGGGCGTTCGGCACGGCCATCATCAAACCGCCGCCGCGGCTCAGGTAGAGTGCGCCGTGCAAGTCATAGCTCAGCTCAGCATCCTGAGCGGCCTTCGACATCAGAACAATCGCCTCGCCGAGGGCAGCGTCGTCGATCTCACTCATAGCGATCCTATTTGGGTCGAACCGTCGTGACGGGCGGGGTGGGGTGCAATAACCTCCGGAGTCATCACGCTACCGTGGACACGCTTCTCCAATAAGTCCAGTCGTGCTTCTCCAGCGGCGGCGTGCTGTAACAGCGACTGGATCGTGTATTGCATCTCGTCCATCCTGGCGTCGGTTGTCTGCTGGTGCATCGAAAGCAGCCGATCCAGGCCATCGCAGCGCTGCTGCACGACTTCCTGCACATGGCGCTGGCCGGAGTAGAGCGGCGATACCGCCACGCCGCCCAGAACCGATACGATCAACACGATCGTCGAAATCCCCGCGATCACGTTGGCCCAGTTCGTGCGGCCGCATGCGGAAATACGGTCATAGAGGTCGCTGATCTGCTGACCGCGCTCCTGGTTCAAGTCCTTGAGGGACTGCGACAGATCTCGCTGCTGCGCCGTCTGGGTCGTGACGATCGTCCGCTCGAAATCGGCGAGCATGTTCTTAAATGACTCGCCCTGTTGTTGCAGCATCAGCCGTAGATCGCTAACGGCCTGCGTAAGCGTTGACACATCGTTTGTCAGCGCCTGAAGATTCGCCTCCAGTGCGCCCACACGTGTTTCTAACTGCGCAGCCATGACCGGTGCCCCGCATAGTGTTGTGGCGGATCCTGGAGAAGAAGAGGGAGGACAAGTTAATTTACGCGACGCCACCACGACCTCCGTGTCACCCAAAAAGCCAGTCGCCCCGTATCCGATTTCATCCGTCGCTACAAGCCCTTCGGATCCCCTACCCGAAGTCCGTCATACCCTCATATATGAGGATACTAAAGCTGTAGTCCTATGTGTAATGCGCCCTACAGCTCCACCTCGTGCCAGGCCCGCCGTCTAGCAACCTGCCACACCCAAACCCGTGAGCATTCCCTGCTACTCAGATTCTCTAACCGAGCGGCGCAGCGCCCAACTTGCAGCGACACTCTTAGTGTAGCGGATCCCGGGGCACTTTTCCAGAAAAGAGAGGGGGCGGAATACTTAGAAATCGAAGAGGGTGGGGCTAGGTTTTGCCAGAGCACTCGCTCGTAGCGCTCTTTGCCTCGCGTAGGGTCCAGGAAATCCTCCGGCGGGACAAAAATGACCAGGCAGCAAAACCCGGAGCAGCAGGGCTTATACCGGAACTTCGCATAGGCGGCACCTGCACCACACAGAAAACCCACCATTTGCGAGGCCGCTCAGGCCGCATCGAAGCATGAGAGGATCGCCGGCGTTCGATGCGGCCTACGAGGCTCAGCACACTCGGCAGGGCACCCCCGCGCCTGCCGGCGGCCCGCTGAACCTCTCTCACCCCAACCTACACCCGTAGCTCACGTCACTGCCCCGTTTGGCGCCGGTGCACCCGGCTTACCTGCCCCTGGCTCTCCTGCGCCTAGCTCTCCCGCTGCCGACGCATCCTGCTTCGGTTGCCCGAAGAAGAATTCGCCGGGTGCTCCCAATAGCTGCGATACGACATCCTTCGCTGTCTGACCGAAAAGGCCCGTTGCACTGCCTGCGGCACCGAGGCCCAACGCGGCCAGCAGCCACCCCAGCGTCCCGCCTTCGCCAGCCACTGCCTGCAACAAACCGAGCGCACCGAGCGGTACCCCAAGGACCACCGCCACGCGCTGCCCGGTGTCCAGGCTGTGCCAAAAGTCGAGGATCCTGTTCTCAGGAACCCCTTGAGCGCGGAGCTTGTCCTCCGCCGTCGTCGTGAGCTGACCCGAGATTGCCGTGTTCACGGCACGGCTAACCTCATCTGGGTTGCTGTTCTTAAGATTCGTGTGGATATCCTGTACGATTCCCTGCGCCGCCCTCTCGTCCGACACGATCTTGTCGAGCTCTTCGGGAGTCGCAAAATCAGCGGGATTCACCACCAACGGAACGATATCTCGGCCGTGTTGCGCTGACTGGGCAGCGTAATCAGCATACTGTTGCGCAGTGGTAATCGGCTGATCGGGAACATACGGCGTACGCTCCATCGACTGGCGGGCCCGGTTGTAGAGCACGTCGGCTGTAGACGACGCTATAGCTACGGGCAGGGTGCCAGAGCTCCAGGCGACCAACGGAACTACAGACGCTGCCGTATCTGCTATTCCGCGAATCGCCGCGTCACTCGAACCCGGATTATAGATCTGCGGGTTATAGTAATACTCCCACGCCATCGCGTCCGGGTTCATCTTTGCCTCAAGGGCTTGCATGGCCCGCGTATTCGCCCGAAACGCCGGTTCGGTCGCGATGCGGAAGCCTTCGAGCGCCGAGTTGTAAAAGGCGCGCTGCCTCTGCTCTGGTGTGAAGTGTGGTGCCCATTTGGGGTCGTTAAGCCGGTGGCCGTAGTGACCCTCCGGCAAATACTGAATCCAAGGCGTCAGCTCGTGCTGCGGCGACGAAGGCGTGAACGGGGCCTTTGCCGGGTCGAATACCTGCATCGGCAGCATCGGTCCCATGTATATCTTCGGCGCAACCGATGGCGGTTCGGGCTTACCGGAAGGCTTAAAGGGCGACGGCTGTTTTGTCGACGGCTGTGTTGTCGACGGCTGTGTTGTCAACGGCTGTTTTGTCGACGGCGGATGCGGTCCGCTTTTGGACGTGCCAAATGGAGCATATCCGGGCTGTGTCGGCGCCCCGGCAGCGTCGCCCGCCTTCACGCGCTGGGCGTCGATGGCAAAGTCCACCGAAAGCGAGGCCGCGATTTTCACCATCGCGGCAATCTCGGAAGCAGCCAGCCGCATGTCGTGGCAGGCTTTCAGAAAGCCGGCGAAACGCGGCGACAAGTGTCCGTCGACCCCACGACACGCGAGCGATTCGCTACTCATAATACGACCTCAACAAAACGGCAAGCCGGTTTTTGCTGCCCGGTCGGGGCGCCAGTGGCCGAGGACGTCTGCGTGCACGGCGGTACGCCAGCCTACGCGCCAGTCGGAGTACCGGGTAAATGGTTCAGATACGTCTCCGGCAGCGTCGAAAGGGCTTTGACGAGCTCCGTCGCCGATTCTATCGGCATGCCGGTCGTCTGCGCCACGATATACGCCGCCATGTCGCGCTCGCCCGGCGTTCGTGCCATCCGGTGGATCTGCCGGATGCCTTCCCGGTACTCCGGTTTAAGGTTCGGGTTCGCCCACACCTCCTTAAATTTCGCCGCGCGGGCTTCTGGAGGCATCTGGATGAAGTTCATCAGATCGGTCAGCATATCCTGCTGGCTTATCTTCCCCGCGGTACCGGGCGCGCCGGGTTGCTGTGCCCCTGCCGCGACGGGTTGCTGTGCCCCTGCCGGGCCAGGTTGCTGTGCCCCTGCCGTGCCGGGTCGCTGTGCCCCTGCCGGGCCAGGTTGCTGTGCACCTGCCGTGCCGGGTCGCTGTGCCCCCGTCTGGGGCGCACCACCGCCAAACAACCACTGCCCAGGGGTCGAAAACAACGTCGATGTCAGCCCAGCGGCTGTCGAGCCCAAGCCGCCGACGGCGCTGACTGCCGTCCCAAGACCCAGCGCGGTGAGGAGCCAACCGAGCGTACTGTTGCCGCCCGCGAATGTCTGAAGCATGCCCACCAGACCCAGCGGCAGCCCGATCAGAACGGCGACCTTTTGCCCATCGTCAAGGCTGTCCCAGAACGTTTTCAGCATGCTCGGCGCAACGCCCTGGTTGGCCAAGTTCTCTGCCGCGGCAGGGGGAAAACCACCGCGTACTGTCGCGTCAACCGCGGCCCCGACCTGTTGGGGGTCTTTGCCTTTGAGCGCCTGAGATGCTGCGTCCCTCACGAACTGCATCTGCTCGCCAGGCGACAGCTCCGACGGGTCGACACCACTCCAATCGCGCGGTTTCGAAGGCGTAATCCCGGGCGGAAGTGCTGGCCCGTACGGCTGCCCGCCGGATGCTGTAGGACCAGGTTTCGGCGCCGGGCCAGGTTTCGGTGCCGGAGCTGGTGCCGGGCCAGGTTGTGGCGCAGGGCCAGGTTTCGGTGCCGGAGCTGGTGCCGGAGCTGGTGCCGGGCCAGGTTGTGGCGCAGGTCCAGGTTTCGGTGCGGGTGCTGGTGCCGGGCCAGGTTTCGGTGCCGGGCCAGGTTTCGGTGCCGGGCCAGGTTTCGGTGCCGGAGCTGGTGCCGGGCCAGGTTGCGGCGCAGGGCCAGGTTTCGGCGCAGGGACAGGTTTCGGCGCAGGGACAGGTTTCGGCGCAGGGACAGGTTGCGGCAGCGACGAAGCCGACGGCGCAGATGTCGCTGTGCTGGTTGTCGTGCTGGCCGTCGGCTTCGACGAGCTGATCGAAGGCGGTGCTGGTCTTACGCCGATTTGTGCAGACTTCGCCGTGTGACGAGCCGCCGACGCCTGGTATGCGTCGGCTATACCAAACTCCTCCGCAACCTCGGGAATCATGATCGAGGCGAGTTTGATCGTATCCAGCACTGCGGCTTCGCTCATGCGCATATCGCGGCAAGCACGCAGGAACCCATCGCAAAACGGACGTCCTTGCATGTTCAACATCCTTTATGCGCACGTCGCGCTAAAACGTAAGTCCAACATCCATTACGCCCCGGTCGGCACGAGCCACGTAGCAATGGTTTCCTCCGTTTCACGACCAGTCGAGCTGAGGCGTCGGCGGAACGACCAACGGTGACTCGCGGCATGCACCGCTTCAAGCGTCTCGGCTTCCGTAAAACGCCGAGCTTGGCAGGCTTTGAGAAAGCCCTCGCAAAAGGGCGTCATCGCGGTCTTGGTCATTATGACCTCCGTGCAGCACCAGATGGCCTCCGCGCAGCACCAGAGGGCCTCCTTGCAGCACCAGAGGGCCTCCTTGCAGCGCCAAACGGGAACACGCCCGTCGGTTTGGTTGTCGGCCTACGGCCCCGCGTGGCCGCAGCCTGCGCCGCAGCCTGCGCCGCCATGTACTGGCGATACGCATACCACAGCGCTAACAACGATGCGATGCCGGCTGCCCCCGCAATCGGAGCCGCCGGCGGTATGCTTGCTACCGTGTCGTACACCTGTTGCCCGCCGCGCTGCGCATAGTCCGAAATGGTCCCCCACGTATCGCCCGCAATCTCGGAAATGCTGCGATCGGGCAACAGCCTCCCCATCGCCTCGTAGGCGCGAGTGCCGCCGCTCTGGATCGCGTCAGAAAGCCGCGCCAGCCACCCTGGAGCATCTTCGTCAGCCGCGGCAGCCGCCTCAACGCTGGTCACAGGGTCCGCCTGCTTGTACCACGCAAGCAACTGCGGCTCATACGCCACAAGAGGTTCCAGGTCGCGGGCGCGTTCCGGCTCGAACGCCAGCACCAGCGACGCTGCCTTATACACATCCGCCTCATCGAAACGGCTGTCGTGGCAGGCTTTCAGGAACCCGTCAAAGAAGGGCGACCCCAGATACAACGGAATCCCCGCGGAGGCCGCCTTCGTCGTCCTTCCGCCGCGCTTCTTGTCGCGCGTCTGCTCGTCATCCGCCATATCGTCGCGGAGCCTCTGCGCCTGCTGCCGCTGCTGATACGCATACAGAAGCGCCAGCAACGCCGCCAGACTCGTCGCGCCAGCCACCCCCTGACTGGGCGTGATCCCCCTGACGGCGCCCCAAATACGGCTGCCAAGTCCGGGCGACGGCGCCGGCGGTGGCGGCGCTGGTGCCGGGCCAGGTTGCGGCGCAGGGCCAGGTTGCGTCGCAGGGCCAGGTTTCGGTGCCGGAGCTGGTGCCGGAGCTGGTGCCGGAGCGGGTGCCGGAGCG
>FWPV01009946.1_pt1 | contig 15816 bp, 16 predicted proteins | sample 2228371 | NCBI WGS metagenome assembly FWPV01 (sample SAMEA103939776, study PRJEB20133) | metagenome | reverse complement strand
TCACTGCGAGGGCTGAACGCTCTTCGTGAAGCCCGAAGCAGTCTCCCGTTGAACGGACATTATCGGGAGACCCAGGGAGATTGCTTCGGCGCGCAAACCGCGCCTCGCAATGACAGTTTACGGCTAAGAAAGCCCTGAGGTAAGACAAACGCTAGCGTTTGCCCAACAAAAGAAACTGTAGAATTATCCGCTAGCCCAGGATTTCGCCACTCCCAAGAGCAAGGTCAAAATTCAAGCGGTTTATGGCGTACCACCACGCTCTCTACCAGCCCAATGGCTGCCATGAGCGACACCAGACCAGAACCGCCATAACTGATGAATGGCAGCGGCAGACCCGTTACCGGAATGAGGCGCAAATTGACGGCAATATTGACCGCCGCCTGGAAGAAAATGAGCATGCCCACGCCGTACGCAATCATCGCGCCATAGGTATCGCGCGCCAGGCGGGCTGCCCGCAAACAGCGATAGACAATGAACGCAATCAGCAGCATGACCAGCACTGTACCAACAAAACCAAACTCGGCGGCCGTGGCAGAAAAGATGAAGTCGGTATGGCGCACCTTGAGAAAGCGCAACTGCACCTGGGTAGATTGTCCATAGCCTTCGCCCAGCCAGCCGCCCGATCCAATGGCAATCAGGGCTTGCTGTACGTTGTAGGTAGCGCCATAACTGGCGTTGGGGTCGGGGAACAGGAAGGTAAACACGCGCTGGCGCTGGTACTCCAGCACAAGGCCAACCACTGCAAAGGTGAGCAGGTGTTCTACCTTAAGCCCATTGACCCAAATCATCAAAAACCACAACACCAAAACCACCAGGGTATTGCTCAGGTTAGGCTGGACAAAGATGAAGAAAGCAATTCCGGCGGCAACCAGCAGACTGCGCCCAATCCAATAGAAATCGCGCGGGTCGTTCATGGTGCGCTCAAAGTAATAGGCCAGCGAGAGAATGGCGACAATTTTAGCCAGCTCGGTTGGCTGAATAGAGATAAGCCCGGCTTGCAGCCAGCGCGTGGCCCCAAAACTGGCCTGCCCAAGCACAAATAACGTAGAAAGAAAGAGAAGCGTAACAACGTACATGGGCCGAATCAGCCCGGCCCAAAAGCGGTAGTCTATTGCCGCAAATATGATAATGGCTAGCAACCCAATGCTGGCAAAGACAATTTGGCGGGTGACCACCGTGGCCAAAATTTCGTTGCCCGCAATTGCGGAGCGAATCATGGCCACCCCAAACACGTTCGCCAAAATTACTGCCCCCAACAGCCAAAAATCAAAATGTCGCCAAATTTCGCCTCTAGTCATAACCAACAGCATTCGCCTGCCGCGCGGAGCAGGACTTGAATCAGATACCGATAAATGTTAGTTGCCGCGCCGACGATTTTTAGAAGCCCGCAAAGGAATATCGGCTACCAGGCGCTGCTCGCGCCCTTCGTATTCCATAGCAATATTCACGCTGGAGGGGTCTACATCCACATGCCGCGAAATAACCGCAATAATTTCATCCTTGAGCGCATCAAGCATAGCCGGGGAAATGTCGGTACGGTCATTGATGAGAACCAACTGCAGCCGCTCTTTGGCGCTGGCTGCGCTCTTTTTCTTTCCCAACATGCGTTCCAGGAATGATGACATGGCTATTTCCTCCCCGTCAGTCCGCGCAAGCGTTCCCATAGCCCACGATTTTCGAGGTCTAAAAACGGCACATGTTCGCCCATAAGGCGGCGCGCAATGTTTTGGAAGGCCTGCCCGGCTTTGCTTTTGCCATCCAGGGTTAGCGGCGCGCCCCGGTTAGAGGCCACAATGACGCTTTCATCTTCAGGAACGATGCCTATTACATCAATGCGCAGCAAGTCATACACATCATCTACCGAGAGCATGTCGCCGCGCTTGATCATATTGATATTCAGACGGTTGATGATGAGCGATGGGGCGGGTTTTTCTTCTGCCTCCAGCAGGCCCACTACCCGGTCGGCATCGCGCACGGCAGACATTTCTGGGTTGGTTACTACCAGCACACGGTCGGCTGGGGCAATGGCGTTCCGAAAGCCGCGCTCGATGCCCGCAGGGGAATCAATCAATATCCAGTCTACTTCTTCGCGCAGTTCTGTGCACAGACGAATCATGTCGCTTGGCGATACGGCGCTCTTGTCGCGCGTTTGCGCAGCCGGGATGAGAAACAACTCCGGCAGGCGTTTGTCGCGGATCATGGCCTGGCGGGTGCGGCAGCGTCCTTCAATCACATCTACCAGATCGTACACAATCCGGTTTTCAAGGCCCATCACCACATCCAGGTTGCGCAGGCCAATATCGCCATCAATGCACACTACTTTTTGGCCGGTTGCGGCCAGGGCCACGGCTATGTTTGCCACAGCGGTCGTTTTACCAACCCCGCCCTTGCCCGATGTTACAGTAATCACCTGTGCTGTCATAAATCAATCCCGTTTTTTTTAGTCTGTCTGCCAGGGTTCTGCCTGCAGTCGTCCGTCACGTATTTTTACCACTTCAGGGGTGGGTTTGCCTTGCCGTTTTGGGGTAATGGCAATTTCTTCGGCAATGCGCAATTGGGTTGGGGAAAGATCGAGGGCGCACACTACCGCCTCGCGCTGTCCATGCGCTCCAGCGTGCACCACGCCGCGCAGGCGTCCCCAAACCACCACGCTTCCCCCGGCCACAATTTCGGCGCCGGGGTTGACATCACCCAACACCACCACATGTCCCGGGTATTCGACGCGCATGCCTGAACGCAGGGTTTTCTGCACCCACAAAGCAGCGTCCTTGTTTTGCGCTTCGGCAGGGGCTGGGCGCGCGGGTTCGGGCTTGGGCTTGGAAAGGCGGGTGGCCAACCCAAGCATTTGGGCCGTAGATTGCGTCAGCGGCGATTCGCTCACGACCGCCCACAGGGTAATGCCTTTTTCCGAGAGGGCATCGCGCAGAGCAGCCAGTTCGTTAACATGCAGCGGCTGTGGGCCCACATCCAGGGCAACGCGCGCGCCATTGAAAAAGGCCTGCTGACTTTCTACCTGGGCAAAAAGCGCGCTGGTCAGGTCGCGCCAGGGGGCGCTGCCCAGGGTAACCAACAACCCATCACGAATGCCTTTGATTTGAATAAGGTTAGATTGGCTCATACCCGGCTCTCACGTTGGAGAAATTATACCTGCGGCGCGGTAAAAAAACGTGTTTTTCGCATAACAGCATCGTAGATTTTATGCGCATCTCACCCGCCTGGCTGAGAGAGCGCCAGGTCTATGGACTTGAGTTCAAAATAAGCGTCAATGATGTAGCGTGCAATTGGGCCAGCCACGCTGGCGCCTTCGCCGCCGTTATAGGCAAAGGCAACCACGACAATTTCGGGGTCGTCATAAGGGGCATACGCCAGCGTCCACGAGTGGGTGGGCCAGGCGCCAAAATCGCAGCGATTGTTTTTGAGGGCTACGTCGTCACAATATTCGGCGGTGCCGGTTTTGCCAGCCACGGCAATAGGGTCGCCAGCGAATACCTTGTTGAGCGTGCCGCGCGCATCCAACACGGCCAGGCGCATCCCTTGTTGAACGCTTTCCAGTACCCAGGGCTGCACGGTTTTCATTTGGCCTGTTTCCTGGCAAAAATCGCCCACACAGTTCCAATCTTTAATTACAGGGTCCACAGTAATGTCCCACTTCATGCGCGGGGTAAATGGCGTCACTACGTTGCCTTCGCTATCCAAAATCTCGCGTACCAGGGTAGGCTGCATCAGTTTGCCATCGTTGGCAATGGCTGCGGCAGACATGAGCACCTGGAGCGGCGTGGCCAGCACATAGCCCTGCCCCACGCTGGCAATGTAGGTATCGCCAGTGGACCAGTTTTCGCCCTGGTTGATGCGCTTCCACTGTGGGGTAGGAATGAGTCCGTCCTGCTCGCCGGGCAGTTCGATGCCAGAGACCTGCCCGTACCCCAGGGCGCGGGCATATTCATACAGACGCAGCGGACCCAGCCCGGTAGGGATTTCATCTTTGTAACCGCCGCCTAATTTGTAAAGACAGACATTGCTGGAATAGGCGATGCAGCGCAAAAAATCTATTGTGCCAAAGCCTTCGGGGTTTTTGTCATAAATCCAGTCTACAAAGGGGCGCTCGCGGCCAGGGTCATTGGGCGAAAACTTTTCGGTCAAAATCAACCGCCCTGGGGCCTGGATAATCTGATTCAGCGTGACCACGCCTTCGTTTAGCGCGCCTAGCGTAGTTGCCAGTTTGAACACTGAGCCGGGTGGATATTCGGTGGAAATGGCCGTGTTGAGCAAGGGACGGCGGGGGTCTTCGGCAAGTTGCTGGTAGTAATAAGCGGGTATAAAGCGCGCCAGGCGGTTATTTTCATAGGTGGGCCAGTTGACCATGGCCAGCACCTCGCCTGTTTTTGGGTTCATGGCAATTGCTACGCCGCTAGAAATACGCAGTTCGCCCGTGTTGCCGTAATAAAAGCGATTCCAGCCATTAATTTCGCCTACCAGGGCGGCTTCGGCGGCTTTTTGCAGGCGCGTATCCAGGGTGAGAACAATGTTAAGCCCTGGCGTGGGTGGAATGGGCGCTTCCAGGTTGCGCAAAATCTTTCCGGCAACGTCACGTTCTACCACGCGCTTGCCGTTTTGCCCCATCAATTCGTCGTTGAACCAGGCTTCGATGCCAGAGTAGCCCACCTTGTCGCGCCGCGGTACAAAGCCACGCTCGCGATAGGCTTGCTCTTCACGGGCGGGAATGGGGCCCAAAAAGCCGATCACATTGGCGGTAAGCGCCCCGGTGGGGTAGTCGCGCACGGGTTCAATTTCCACGCCCAGGCCGGGCATGTCCACCGCCATTTCGCGCACGATACGGGCAACTTCTTCGCTCACGTTACATTTCAACTTAACCGGGCTATAAGGCGCCAGTGAGTCGCCCAGGTCCACCAGTTGGGCAATACCAGGTCCGGGCACACATTCGGCAAAGTTTTTGGCTTCTTCTACCGTGCCCTGGTTGACCGGTACATCAATAAGGGGCGAAATGCGGCGGTAAATTTCTTGCACGTCGGCTTCGTCATCGGGCAGGTAAGCGGGGGTGATGACCACGTTGTAAGAGGCCACATTGCGCGCCAGCACAAACCCATTGCGGTCATAAATGATGCCGCGCTGGGCCGGGTCATAAATGATGCTGGTGCGGTTTTCGGTGGCTTGCGCCATCCAGGTATCGTATTGCAGTACCTGCAGGGTGAACAGACGTGTTATCAAAATGCCTAGCGCCAGCACCGCGGCGGCATATACCAGTACAACACGCCACGCCTCAAACCGGGGCGCAAGGGGGTTGGTCGTATCATTAACGCTCATATCATTCGCTCCACATCATACAGCCAGGTAGCCAAATCACGCATAGCGGTATAAGCAGGAATGGCCAGAATCATATTGATAAATAAACTGGGCAAAGTAACCAGACTAAAGGTATCTTCGACGGGCAGCACCGTTCCTGAGAACAGCACACCCGCATAGTTCAAAAAATGCATCCACAATGTGCCTGCAAACGTGACCAGCAGCATTGCCAAAATTGGCGTCTCCCACACGCGACGCTGCACCAGGCGCGCCAGCCCCACCACCCCCAAATAGCCCGCAACCACAAACCCGGCTGGCATTGCAGAAATGAAGCCAAAAGCCAGCCCAAACAGCAGCGCCCAATGCCAGGCTGTTTTGGCATGTTTGTGCAACGCCAGGCTGGCCAATACCAGCATGGCCAGGTCAGCAAAACCGGAAAGCAACACCAGACGGCTGACCACTGCCGATTGCAACACAATCAGCACCAGTAAAATTGGAAAAACCACCAGGTTTTTCATGGGACAACCGAAGGAATAAGCGGACTGATATCTACCGGGCGGAAGTTGACGATGACCAGCACAATATCCAGGCGGCTGAAATCCACCACGGGCTGCACAGTTGCCTGTTGAAACAGGTCTGCTTCGCGCTTGCGCACATTCAGCACCTGTCCCACCAGCAAATCGGCCGGATACCCACCCCCCAAGCCAGAAGTTACGACCACATCGCCAGGTTTTACAACCGCGTCTTGTGAAATCATATCCACAATCACATCGCCCGAAACAGAGCCTAACAGCATAGCATCGGTTTCGGCATTTTGCAGGCGCACATTCACCGCTGAAGCCGGGTCGGTAATCAGTTGGACGCGCGCGGCGTTGCCGATGACCGCATCTACCCGCCCCACCAGACCCTGGTTGGTAACCACTGGCATGCCGCGCCGAATGCCGTCGTTGGCGCCTACGTCAATGATGATGTACTGCAAAAACGGGCTGGGGTCGCGCCCAATGACCGAAGCAGCGCGGTAGGTGCTCTCTGGGTTGCTGCGCGAAAAAGAGACCAGCGCTGCCAGGGTTTGCGTTTCGGCAACTTGCTGTTTCAGGTCAATGATTTGGGTTTGCAGGCTAGAAATTTCAGCGCGCAAAGCGGCGTTTTCCTGGCGCAGGGTGGCTACATCGCGCGGCACAGTCAAAAATTCCTGCACAGCCAGAAAACGCGATGACACCCAGGATTGTACTGCTACTAATCCGCCTTCTGCCCAGTTTGAAACAGGCCCAAAGTAGCCCCCCAGGGCTAGCGCTAAAATACCTGTAACTACCATCAAAAGAATTATCGTTTGTAAAGAATTAGAAGGGGGTTCTCTCATACCATACAGCCATTAAATAGACAGCGCCCATACACGCAGGCGCGGTCCAGCCCGCCGCCAGCGGTTATGGGCGATGCCGGGTGCTGCCGCGCTCCAATCCAACCAGGTAGCGGCGCATATTTTCAAAGTCATCCAATACCATGCCTGTTCCACGTACCACGCACGTCAGAGGGTCTTCGGCCTGCCAAACGCGCAGGTTGAGTTCGTCCGAAAGGCGGTCAGTAAGCCCTAACAGCAGCGCACCGCCACCCGCCAGACAGATGCCCGTATCCATCAGGTCGGCAACAATTTCGGGAGGGATTTCATCGAGTGTATCGCGGATGGTGTCAATAATGACCTGCACCGAGCCAGAAAGCGCCTCGCGTATTTCAACTGAGGAAACCTCGATAGATTCAGGCAGACCAGTAACCAGGTTGCGCCCGCGCACTTCCATTGTTTTTTCGTTGGTCAATGGGTAGGCCGAGCCAATTTGCATTTTGACCTGCTCGGCCACGCCTTCGCCAACCAGCAGATTATATTTGTTGCGCAGGTAGGCGATTACGTCCTGATTCATTTCATCGCCTGCCACACGCAGCGAACGCGACGCCACCACACCGCTCAGTGACATCACTGCTACCTCGGTCGTGCCGCCGCCAATATCCACAATCATCGAACCGCGCACCTCATTGACAGGCAGCCCAGCCCCAAGCGCCGCAGCGATAGGCTCTTCGATAAGGTAAGCCTCGCGCGCGCCAGCCGACATAGCGGCATCGTACACAGCGCGCTTTTCTACCTCGGTCACCCCAGCCGGAATGCCCACCACCACTCGCGGGCGCGGCAATGGCACAATGCTTTGCTCGTGTACCTTGCCAATAAAGTACTCCAGCATAATCTGGGTGATGTCGAACTCAGAAATGACGCCATCGCGCACCGGGCGCACGGCCACCATACTACTGGAGGTGCGGCCCATCATCTCTTTTGCTTCCATGCCAATTGCCACAGGCATGCGCGTGCGCTTTTCAATGGTGACCCAGGACGGCTCATTGATGACAATCCCTTTGCCGCGCACATAGACGAGTGTGTTCGCAGTGCCAAGGTCTATGCCAATGTCCAGAGAAAAGAGGCCCAGCAGCCAGTTGATAGGGTTGAACGCCAAGGAGTGCTCCGTAACTTTCCCAAAATTTTCCTGCGCCGATTATACCATGAGCATTTTTTGACTTATCTGCGCACCGCACGCCGCAGGCACAAACCCGGTTATAGCGACACGCAGGCGCGCAAAAAAGGTTTCGCAAAAGACTTAAGAAGTTGCTGAGAATTTCTGACCAGATGCGTAACAAAAACGCTCCAGGCGGGTTATATGTTTTTAGACCAATTCATAAACTGGAGGAACTATGTCTAAAGTTGCGATTGTTACCGACAGCACCTGCACTATGCCTGCCGAATACGTCAAAAAATATAACATCACCGTCTTGCCGCAGGTTATCATCTGGGATGGCACGACATACGAAGATGGCATAGATATCCAGCCAGATGAGTTTTATGCCCGCCTGAAGACCGCCAAAAACATGCCAACCACCTCGCAGGTTTCTATTGCCAAAATGCAGCAAACCTTTAGCCGTCTGTTGAGTGAAGGCTACGAAGTGCTGGGCATTTTTATTTCGGAAAAACTGTCGGGGACTATTCAATCGGCGCTGCAAGCCCGCGACAACCTGGAAAGCGGTAAAGATAAGGTGCACATTCTGGATTCTGGCACCACCATCATGTCGCAGGGTTTTCAGGTCATTGCAGCGGCGCGCGCGCTCGAAAACGGCGCCGGCATCGAGGGAGCAAAAACGGCTGCCGAAGCAGCGCGGGCGGCTGCGGGTGTTTTCTTTGCCGTAGATACACTGGAATTCTTACATCGCGGCGGGCGCATTGGCGGAGCGCAGCGTTTTATTGGCTCGGCGCTCAACCTCAAGCCGATTCTCACCATTTCAAATGGGCGCGTGGAGGCGGTAGAGCGCATTCGTACCAAGGCCAAGTCGCATGAGCGCATCATTGAACTGGTTGTAGAGCAGTGCAAGGGCAAGTCGCCCATCCGCATTGCGGCTCAGCACGCCGCCGCCGAAGAGGATGCCCAGGACTTGCTGGAAAAAATTAAAGCCCAGGTGGAAGTGACCGAAGCGATGATTGCGCCAGTGAGCGCAGTCATTGGTACGCACGTTGGCCCGGGCACAGTGGCGCTTGCTTTTGTAGCGGGCGTGTAAACGCAAGAACAAAAAAACGTTCCAACACAAATGCTCCTGCTGGGTTTCGCCTGGCAGGAGCATTTGCTTTGAGCGCTGCAAATGCGTGCACGTTTTAAAGTCGCCATCCCATCACGTCATTGGGTCACAGGCTGCTCTGAAGTAAAATTGGCATTTTTGATAGCCCCTGATAGCCGCGCAGGATAAAATAAACAACATAGGAGACTTTTATGCGAGCCGTAGCCATCATTGGAATTGGACAAACGAAAGTTGACGAACATTGGAACTATTCGCTGCGCGAGTTGGCCGGTTTTGCCACGCTGGATGCCATGGCAGATGCCGGGCGCGAAGGAGCAGATGGAATCTTTGTTGGCAATATGCTTTCGGGCATGGTGGATAAGCAAAACAGCCTGGGCATTATGATTGCCGACTGGGTGGGCAACCGGGGGCGCGATGCCGTCAAAATTGAGGCGGCCTGCGCTTCGGGGGCGGCGGCTTTCCGCGCCGCGCTGATGGCGGTAGCCTCTGGCGAGATGGATTCGGCCATTGCGGTAGGCGTGGAGAAGATGACCGACATTCACCCCAAGGATGTAACCGCCGCCCTGGCCACCGCCGCCGACGCCGACTTTGAAGTGGAGCAAGGCATCTCGTTTGTAGGGCTCAATGCGCTCATCATGCGCCGCTATATGTACGAGTATGGCTGGAAGCATATTGACTTTGCGCCCTTTTCGATTAATGCGCACGAAAACGCCATGCACAACCCTTATGCGCGCCTGCACGACCGCATCACCGCCGAGCAGTTCGAAAAGTCGAGCATGGTGGCCACCCCGGTCAACCTGCTGGATGCTTCACCCATCGGCGATGGGGCCGCAGCCGCCTACATTGTGCCGCTGCAAGGGTTGACTCGCGGCGCAAAGCCGCTCATCCGCGTGGCGGGTTCGGCCTCGGCGACCGATTCGATCGCCATTCACGACCGCAAAGACCCGCTCTTCCTCTCGGCGGCGTATCAATCTGCCAGGCAGGCTTATGCTCAGGCTGGGGTGGGTCCGGGTGATATTGATGTCTTCGAACTGCACGATGCTTTTTCGATTATGTCGGCCCTCTCGCTGGAGGCGTGCGGCTTTGCGGAGCGCGGCCAGGGCGTGCGCCTGGGCCTGGATAACGAAATTACACCCACGGGGCGCGTGCCCATCTGCACCCGCGGGGGGTTGAAGGCCCGTGGGCACCCGGTAGGCGCTACGGGCATGTATCAAATCGTGGAGGTCGTCCAGCAATTGCGCGGCGAGTGCGGCCCCACCCAGATAGATGGCGCGCGCGTAGGCATGGCGCAGAACATTGGCGGCAGCGGCGCAACAATTTTGACCCACATCCTGACAGCGGTGTGACGTTTATCTGATCACTTGCGGCGAATTTGTGATAAAAGGCGGTTGAATCGCGCGTGCGTTTTGCCTATACTATACGTTAAGCTGCGTGTACAGGAGTCCGTATGAAAGAGAGACGCGCATCGGAGCGCCGCGATTTCCATTACTACATGCCAGTGATGGATGACAGCACCAACCGCACGCTGGGGCATCTGGCAGATGTGAGCATGAACGGCTTTAAGTTAGATAGCACCCAGGCATTGCCTGTTGGCCGCGACTTCAGGTTGAGACTGGACCTGGAGCGGGATGTCTCGAACAAGCCGTTTATCTCGTTTGTGGCGCGTTCGCGCTGGTGCGCGCCAGACCGGTTGGCCCCGGCCGTGTACAACGTGGGCTTTGAAATTGTGAACATGAACAGCGGCGATATTGGCATTTACCGCCAAATGGTGCAAAAATACGCGTCATAGAACAATCTACACCGTACACAAACTCCCGGCCCTGGGCCGGGAGTTTTTTTGTCTGCGCTTTTTGTATCAAATGACACGAATTTCACGAACTTTTGTGACGAGCAATTTATAATTAGACCCATGGTCACACAAAAAATCATCCGCTTTCTCATTCGACTCATCCTGCCGTTGATTGCGCGGGTAGAAATTCGCGGCGTGGAAAACCTGCCCCAAAGCAGTGGGTTTGTGATTGCCGCCAATCACCTGGGACGGCTGGATACCGCGATTTTGTTCTACGCTATAGACCGTGAAGACATCATTTTGCCTACGGCAGAAAAATACAAAAATCACTGGCTGTTTGGTCCGCTGACGCGCGGCGTGGGCGGTTTTTTTATTGACCGCTTTAACCCCGATATAAGCGCCGTGCGCGAAGTGTTGCGGCGCATGAAACAGGGCGGTGTGCTGGTGATTGCCCCCGAAGGCACACGCTCGAAAACCTGCGCCCTGCAAGAGGGCAAACCGGGCGTGGTCTTTTTTGCAGCCCGCACAGGCGTGCCGGTGGTGCCAGTAGCCATGACCGGCACCGAAGACAGCCTGGTGCTGAGCAACCTCAAACGCCTGCGGCGCACACACATCACGGTGCAGGCTGGCAAGCCATTTATGCTCGCAACAGCGCACGGCAAGCAGCGCGAATCCCTGTTGCAAGACCAGACAGATGAGATTATGTGCCGCATTGCGGCCATGCTGCCCGAATCCTACCGCGGCGTGTATGCCAACCACCCCCGCCTGAAGGCCCTGGAAACGCACTGAGATGCAAACATTCGTCCGCAAACTGATTCGCTTTTTGGTCAACCTGATTGCCGATGTAAAAGTAACCGGCAAAGAAAACGTGCCAGAACATGGCGGCATGGTGGTTGCTTCTAATCACATCGGCATTATTGACATCGTGATGTTCCATTACGTCTTCGACCGTATGGATATGTTTATCCCTGTGGCCGAGAAGTGGGAAAAACACGGCTGGATTCGCTGGCTGGCGCGGCAGTTGAATTTCGTGTTCGTAGATCGCTTCAACCCAGACCTGAAAGCCCTGCGCAAAATGATTACGCTCATGGAAGAAGGCAACGCCCTGGTCATTGCGCCCGAAGGCACCCGCTCGCGGGTGGGCTCGCTCATCGAAGGCAAACCCGGCGTGGCGTTTTTGGCGGCCCGCTCTGGGTTTCCGGTCGTGCCGGTGGCCATTACCGGCACCGAAGATAAGGTCATTTTGGGTAACCTCAGGCGCTTCAAAAAATCACACATCACGCTTACAGCCGGAAAACCCTTCACCCTGCCGCCGCTGCCCGCCAAAGCGCGCGACGCCAAACTAAAGGAGTACACCGACGAAGTCATGTGCCAGATTGCTGTGTTGCTGCCAGAACGGTATCGCGGCATATATGCACAACACCCGCGCACGCTGGCCCTGCTGGCTGCGCAAAGCGACCAGAACATTTTGTAAAAACCCCATGGCGCTCATTTTTGTCGTTATCCTGCTGGCCGCTGCGCTGATCTTGTTCTGGCAAGCGGGCCGTCAGCGCCGCCAGGCAGGCTTGCCGGGTGGGCGCATCATCTACACCGACACGCGCGCCTGGGGGCAAACGCCCAAACCGCTTTACGACCCATACACGGGGCTAACCGGCAAGCCCGATTACCTGGTCGAACAACACGGCTACATCATCCCGGTAGAAGTCAAAAGCGGGCGAGCCCCCGCCGGGCCATACGACAGTCACATTTACCAGGTAGCGGCCTATTGTCTGCTGGTGCACAAAACGTATGGCAAACGACCGCCCTACGGCATCATCCACTACAAAGAGCGTGACTTTGCCGTAGACTACACCCCCGAACTGGAACAAGCCCTGCTCGACGTGCTGGATGACATGCGCCGCGACGAACACCGCACCAGCGTACCCCGCTCGCACGAACAGGCTGCCCGCTGCGCCCGCTGCGGCTTTCGCACCATATGCGACCAGAGCCTGGCCAATGGATGATAGCCAGTCTACCCATCCACATCGCGTATAATCAGAACAAATGGCAGAAAAATTCATTCCCCAGCGCATCGTGGTAACCACCCACCCCAAACTGCCTGCCGCCGTCAACGAAGCGGCCGCCATTGCCCGCTTTTTAGCCGAACAGGGGCACACCGCCCCGCATGGCTCGCTGAACGACGAAGACCTGCGCCGCCGCATAAAAAACCACGAATTCGACATGCTCATTGCCGTAGGCGGCGATGGCACCATGCTGCGCGCGGCCCAACTATGCGCGCCACTGGGCGTGCCCATTTTGGGCATAAATCAGGGGCGGCTGGGGTTTCTTTTTCAGGTTTACCCGCAAGGCTGGCAGCACATGCTTACGGCCCTCTTTGCAGGCGAAGCCTGGATTGAACGGCGCATGATGCTGCGCGTAGAGCACGTTCGCGCGGGCGAATCGCTGGGCGTGTGGCACGCCCTCAACGATGCCGTTGTCAGCCGTGGGCAGTACATCCGCCCGGTGCAAATCAGCGCCAGCGTAGATGGACTGATGCTCACCACCTACGTCGCCGACGGGTTAATTGCCTCGACCCCCACCGGCTCCACCGCCTACGCCCTGGCAGCGGGCGGCCCCATTTTGCCGCCAGAGTTGCGCAACATCCTCCTCGTTCCAATCGCCCCGCACCTCAGCGTAGACCGGGCCGTGGTGCTCTCGGAAGGCTCGGCGGTACGCATCACCGTGCACAGCGATAACACCGTGCTCAGCGTAGATGGACAAACCCCCATTCACCTGGCCGAAGAAGACCATGTGAACGTCTCGGCCGCAGACAACACCGCCCGGTTTGTCCGCTTTGGCGACCCCGGCTACTTCTACCGCAACCTGACCGCCCACATGAACCAGAACCCCACCATTGGACTGCCACGATGACCGAAACGAACCTCACCTACTGCGCCAACCACCCCACCGTAGAAACCGTGCTGCGCTGCCGCACCTGCGACAAATACATCTGCGTCAAATGCGCCGTGCGCACCCCCACCGGCTACCGCTGCAAAGAATGCGTGCGCGACCAGCAAAAAATCTTCGATACCGCCCAATGGTACGACTACCTGCTCGGGTTCATCCTGGCTGGGGTGCTTTCGGGGCTGGCCAGTTTCCTCATCGTTTTCATAGCGGAGTTCATCGGCTTTTTTGCCTTCTTCATCGTCTTCGCGGCCGCACCTGCCGCTGGCGGACTAATTGCCGAAGCGATGCGGCGCGTCACCGGGCGGCGGCGCGCCAAAGGACTCTTCCTCACCATCATCATTGGCGCAGCGCTGGGCGCGTTGCCGCTCTTGTTGATTCAAATTTTCATGTTCGATATTTTTGGCATCATCTTTCAGGGCATTTACCTCTTCACCGCCCTGCCCACCATCTACTATCGCCTATCAGGCATCCAACTCTTCAAATAGCCCATGCTTACCGAACTGCGCATCGAAAACTTTGCCATCATAGACCGGCTGGAACTCGACTTTAGCGCCGGGCTAATCATCTTCACCGGTGAAACCGGCGCGGGCAAATCTATCATCATGGATGCTGTCGAAATGCTGCTGGGCGGCCGGGCCGAAACCACCGCCGTGCGCGCCGATTCCGACCGGGCCGTGGTCGAAGGCGTATTCAAACTGAGCGGGCCAGTCAAACAAAGCGTCCATGCCATCCTCACCCGCGAAGACCTGCTCGACGAGCCAGACTACGTCACCCTGGCCCGCGAGGTACGCCGCGAAGGCCGCTCCATTGCGCGCGTCAACGGGCGCACTGTCAACGTAGCCCTGCTGCGCGAAATTGGCGCCCTGCTGGTAGATGTGCACGGCCAAACCGAACACCTCTCCCTGCTGGATGCCCGCACCCACCTGGGCCTGCTCGACCGTTACGCCGACCACGAACCCGCCCTGGCCGCCTACCGCCAAACCTACGCCCAACTCCAGGCGGTGCGCCGCAGCCTGGCCGAACTGCGCGCCGCCCAGCGCGACGCCGACCGGCGCGTGGAAATGCTCACCTACCAGGCCGAAGAAATCGAAGCCGCCCACCTCAAACCAGGCGAAGAAAGCGAACTGAAAGCCGAACGCGACCGCCTGGCCAACGCCGAAAACCTCTCTACCAACGCACAAGAAGCCCTGCAGCTGCTGGACGAAGGCGCCCCCGAAACCCCCGCCATTACCGACCAGTTGGGCCAGGCCGTGGCCGCGCTCACCGCCCTGGCGCGCGTAGATAAAACCCAATCCGAACTGGCCGCCCGCGCCGAAGCCGCCCTGGAAAACCTCTCCGACATTGCCCGCGACCTGCGCAACTACCTGGAAAACGTAGAATACAACCCCAAGCGCCTCGAACAAGTCGAAGACCGCCTCGATCTGATTAACCGCTTGCTGCGCAAATACGGCGGCAGCATCGAAGCCGTCATCCAGTTCGGGCAAGCCGCGCGCGCCCAGCTCGAAACCATCCACAGCGCCGCCGAGCGCATTGCCGAACTGAAAACACGCGAAACCACCCTGCTCAAAGACCTGGCCGCTCAGGCCCAGGCCCTCTCCTACAAGCGCAAAGCCGCCGCCGAACAACTTGCCAAAGGCATCGAAGCCGAACTGGACGACCTCAAAATGTCTAACGCCCGCTTCGGCGTAGACTTCCAAACCCGCCCCGACCCCACCGGCTTACCCCTGGATGATGGACAAACCGTCGCATTCGACGCCACCGGCTTCGACCGCGTCGAATTTCTGGTGGCCCCCAACCCCGGCGAAGGGCTCAAGCCGCTGGCCAAAATTGCCTCTGGCGGCGAAACCTCGCGCCTGATGCTGGCCCTCAAAAACGTGCTGGCCCGCGCCGACCAGGTGCCCACCCTCATCTTCGACGAAATTGACCAGGGCATTGGCGGGCGCGTAGGCGGCGTGGTAGGACAAAAACTATGGCGCCTGGGACGCCAGCACCAGGTCATGTGCATCACCCACCTGCCGCAACTGGCCGCCTTTGGCGACCAGCACTATCAGGTGCAAAAACTGGTCCACAATGGACGCACCACCACCCAGGTCACACGCATCGAAGGCGACACGCGCCTGCTAGAGTTAGCCGCCATGCTAGGCGAAGTGAGCGAAGGCACGCTCCAATCTGCCAGT
>FWPV01009943.1_pt1 | contig 15818 bp, 14 predicted proteins | sample 2228371 | NCBI WGS metagenome assembly FWPV01 (sample SAMEA103939776, study PRJEB20133) | metagenome | reverse complement strand
CGCGGCGGGCATGAGTGCGGCTCGCTGCTGCGAGTGTAAACTGCCCATCGGCTGCGCGAGTGCGCTGGTCTGCGCGGATTGCGGGCAGCTATTTCATTTCCCCGATGCCCGGGTGGGCGAACGGGGGCGCGAATGCGGGGTTCACGTGATCGGCTTTCGTGAGCTGCTCGGGAGAGACGTCGTTCCGCTCTGCCGCCGGTGCGACATGGCGTTCCGCCTGCGCTACGGGGTGCCTTCGTGAGCGCGGCGCGACGACGTCGACGGGGCCACCAGGGCGCCCCCCAGGCGGGCGCACCATCGGCGCCGGCAGCACCCAGGCCGCTGCCCCTGCCGGAGTGGAAGTGGCGCACCTTCCCGGTCTATTTTGCGTTCGCCCTGGGCGGCTTTGTCGGGCTGTACATGGGGCTCATCGCCGGCGCTTCCGAGGGGACGGCCTGGTTCACCTTCTTCAGCATCTTTTGGGCGGTGCTCCTTGGGGCGGGATTCTCCCGGCTGAGCACGCGCTGGATCCTGAGCCGCCGATGGACTCGCGGGCAGGCGAGGCGCAAGGGGTAACCGAACGCGGGGGCTGCACCAACGTGCAGCCCCCACGGGCGTGTGCGTACGGCGACCGCCAGTTAAGGCGGGCGGTTCGCGGAAGCGGGCCACGGGCGCGTGCGTACGGCGACCGCCGGCTCAGGCGGGCGATTCGCGGAAGCGGGCAACGAGCGCGGAGAGCTCGTCGGCGAGGCGCCGCATCCGCGTGGCGGTATCGGCCAGGTCGCTACTCTGGGCCGCAAGCTGCTGGGTCGATGCCGAGACCTCTTCAGCCGAGGCTGAAGTTTGCTCGCCGGCCGCGGAAACCTGAAGGATCGCGTCGTTGACGCGCCCGGCGCCGGCCTGGACGGTCACCGCGCCCTCCACGGTGCGGGCGGTGCGCTCGGCGACGGCGTCCGAGGTCTCGACGATCCGGCGGGCACCGGTGGCGAGGTCCTGGACGTCGCGTGCGATGGCCTGCATGCGGCCAGCCGACTGCTGCACTGTGTTGATGATGGCATCGAGGGAGCGGCCGGCCTCGGCAGTGATGGTGCGGCCCTTTTCGACATCGCCGACGCCGGCGGCCATGGCCGCGACGGCATCGCGGGTACCCTGCTGGACCCGGGCGATGAGCTCGGCGATCTCCTTGGTGGAGGCAGAGGAGCGCTCGGCGAGGGAGCGGACGTTTTCGGCGACGACCGCGAAACCACGGCCCTGTTCGCCGGCGCGGGCGGCCTCGATGGCCGCGTTGAGGGCAAGGAGGTTCGTCTGGGCCGCGATTTCGTCGATGGTGCGGACGATGTCGCCGATCTGCTGCCCGTACTCCCCGAGCTGGTCGACGGTGTGGCTGGCACGCTCAACGGCGGCGGCGATGGCTTCCATCGACTCGACCGCCTGGGCGACGGCGCGGCGGCCCTGGTCAGCGGCCGAGCGGGAGGCCTCGGCGGCCTCGGCCACGTCGCGGGACGCGGCGGCGACCTGCTCAATGCGCTCCCCGATGCGTGCGGCCTCATCGCGGGAGGCGCGCACCGACTCGAGGGATTCGGTCGCGGCAGCAGCAACCTCGCGCGAAACGCCGGTCAGCCGTTCAACCTCGGTGGCCGACTCCTGGGAGAGGGACGAGAGGGCGACAGCCGAGCGCGTCACATCCTCCATGGCATTGGAGATCTGGCCGGTCGCGGAGGCGAGCTGGCGGGAAGCTTCCTGGAGCGAATCGGCGGCGTCGAGGATGGTGCGCCCCTGCGCCTTGACGGAGGCAACCACCCGGCGGACTTCGCTGAACATGTGGGCGAGCGCGTTGCCCAGCTGGTCATCGGCGCCGCGCGGGCGGACGTCGGCGGTGAGGTCGCCGGCCGCGAAGCGTTCGGCGGCGTCGGCCATCTCGGTGAAGTAGGAGCGCATTTCGCGGAAAGAGGCGGCCACCGTCCCGATTTCGTCACCCGCCTCGTCCTCGACCGAGGCTGCGGCGAGATTGCCGGTCGACATGACGCGGGCGGCGTCAGCGATGCGGCGGGCGCGGCGGCCGAGGCTCCATGCGACGGCGCCAACGATGCCAGCGGCCACGAGTGCGGAGACGACGACGATGACGACCGCGGTGCGCAGCGCGGCAAAGGTGGCCTGGTTGGCTTCGCTCGGAGCCATGCGAGAGACCACCGTCCAGCCGAGCTGCTCGCCGAGCGTGCCGGGAGCGGGCTCGGCATGGTAGCGCCAGGAAGCGCCATCGGGATCACGGTACGTACCACGGGACGCGGTGCGACCGGTCGCGGCGTCCACCAGCGTCTCGGCGAGGGGCGTGCCGAAGAGCTCCGCATCGGGGTGGTAGAGGACGTTGCCGTCCTTATCGAGGAGGACAACGTTGCCGGACTCCCCAAAGGTGAAGGCGGCAAGCTTCTCGAAGACGGCGGTCACATCGATGGTGCTGCGCAGGACGCCAACCACCTCGTTGCCCGCCATGATGGGGGCAGCGACGTTCATGCCCCACTTGCCGGTGCTTTCGTCGTACGAGACGGGCTGGACGATGACGGCGCCCTTCCCGCCGGCGTAGGCGGCCTGCCACCAGCCTTCATCGGCCTGGTAGTAGTCGGAGGTGGGTGCTACCTGGGCGATGTTCCGACCGAGGCGGTCGGTGGCGAACATCTCGCTGTGCTGGGGATTCCTGGCCTGGAATTCGCGGATGAGGCGGGCGCCGGCATTCTGGCTGAAGGACTGGTACAGCTGCTCGGCGCGGCCGCCTGCGCCGCCCTTCTGCCACGCGGTCCACTGCTCGTCGAGGGCCTTGATTTCGGCCTCGGATGCCGCGGCGCGGTTTGCACTGGCAGCGAGGATGGCGAGCTGGTCGGCGAAGCCGAGGGCGGAAGCGCGCGACGTTTCGCGCTCAATTTCGGCGAGGGCCTCGCGCGCGGCCAGGTCGGCCTGGCCCTGGAGGATGGTGCGGGTGGTCTCCGACGTTTCTGAGGTGATGACCCACCCCACACCGACCGCGACCGCAACCGAGAGAACTGCCAGCGCGGCGGCGGTAGCGGCAACGAGCTTCAGGACGATGGACTGGTTCCTCCACAACGACACGTGTTGCTCCGAGATTCGTTCTCGCTCCGTTGTGAGCATCGTGGCGTCGGGGAATCCCGGGGAGTGGGGGATTCCCCGACGAGGCGGCGCGAGTTCCCCGGGAGCGGCCGGCGGAGCCCCGGGAACCGCCAGGCGGGCGGCGACCGAGTTCGTGTCGGGTTGACACGAACGGGTCAATTGGGCACAGTGGAAGCAGGACTTAGTGTTGCATTGACACTAAGTAAGGAGGGAACCCGATGACTGCCACGCTGGCCCCGGCGGGAAAGAGCTACGCAGAGCTGCTGGTGATGTATTCAGACCCGGAAACGTGCCCGGCAGATGCCCTGGTGCCGGTGCCACTTGCCGAAGAGCCGGCGTTTGTCAGCTGGCAGCAGGACATCCCCAGGGCGTACCTGCAGATGGGGCCGGAGGAGCTGGATCACCGGATTGCTGCAGCCCGCGCGAAGCTGGGGTCGAAGCTGGTGGTGCTGGGGCACCATTACCAGCGTGATGAAGTCATCAAGTACGCGGACTTCACCGGCGACAGCTTCAAGCTCGCCCGGCACGCTGCCGAGCAGGAGGGGATCGAGTACGTCCTGTTCTGCGGGGTGCACTTCATGGCGGAGTCGGCCGACATCCTGACCCCGGAGCACGTGCGGGTCATCCTGCCCAATATGGCCGCTGGCTGTTCGATGGCCGACATGGCGGACCCCGACGATGTGTACGCCGCATGGGATGAGATTCACGAGATCCTGGGCGACGGCGCGCGCGTCATCCCGGTCACCTATATGAACAGTGCGGCCAGCCTGAAGGCATTCGTCGGCGAGCGGGGCGGGCTGGTGTGCACATCGAGCAATGCCGACCGGGCGCTGCGCTGGGCGTTCGAGCGGGGCGAGAAGGTGCTGTTCTTCCCGGATCAGCACCTCGGCCGGAACACCGGGTACGCGATGGGCATCCCGCTGGAGGAGATGGTGCTCTGGAACTGGCGGCTGCCGCTGGGGGGAACGACACCGGAGCAGCTGCGGAAGGCGCGGATCATCCTCTGGCAGGGACATTGCAGCACCCACCAGCGGTTCACCGTGGAGCAGATTGAGAAGGCGCGCCGGGAGCACCCGGGCGTGCACGTGATCGTCCACCCCGAGTGCCGCTGGGAGGTGGTGCAGGCAGCGGATGGCTACGGCTCGACAGAGAAGATTGCGAAGACCATCCGCGAGGCGGCTCCCGGGACGACGTGGGCGGTGGGCACCGAGATCAACCTCGTGAATCGGCTCGCGAAGCAGAATCCCGACAAGACCGTCTTCTGCCTCGACCCGGTGGTGTGCCCGTGCAGCACGATGTACCGGATTCACCCGGCGTACGTGGCGTGGACGCTCGAGGCGCTGGTGCAGGGGCAGGTGGTAAACGAAGTTCGCGTTGATCCTGAGACGCGGCGGTGGTCGCTGATTGCCCTAGAGCGGATGCTGGAGCTGGGCTGACCCGGAGGGCAGGGGTCAGTTGGTGACACCGGGGCCGGCGAATTTCTTCCGGCGGTGGGCGATCACCGCGTCCTTGGTGCGCAGGATGAGGTCGTCGAGAACCTCCGCGAGGTAGGCGACGCGTTCCTCTGCGGCCTCCATTTCGAGGAGACGCTGCTTCACCTCTTCGCTCACCTGGAGCCACTCGCCGAGGAAGTTGACCAGCCGGTGGGGCTGCTCTGGCAGGTCGAGGCCGCGCGCCCACTGGTCGGTGAGCGAGAGGACCAGGCGGAAGTAGAGGGGAAAGGTTGCCCGGACCGTTTCGAGCGCGGCCTTGAGGCGGACTGTCATGGGGCCTTCGTCGTCGTTGAGGGGCCGAACGACGCCACACGGGTAGGGGCGCGGCGGGAGCAGGCGCTCGATGCGGAAGCGCCAGGTGCCGCGGGCGGTGAGCATGTACCGGCCATCATCGAGGCGCTCGCAGGATTCGATGCGAGCGGCGGTGCCAACGTCATAGGGGATGGCGCCGGGCCCCACCTCATTGCCCTCGCGGATGAGGACCACGCCAAATTCCCCGCGCGACGCGAGGAGTTCCTGCACCATCACCCGGTATCGCTCCTCGAAGACCTGGAGGGGGAGGCGCATCCCCGGGAAGAGGACGGTCCGCAAGGGGAAGAGCGGGAGTTCCAGCGGAGAGCACCTCGCGGGGGATGCGCTGATTATGTCAGCGGCGGGGCCGGGTGACCAACCCCGGCCGGGCGCGTTGCCCGGCCGGGCAATCGCCGGGAGTCAGTCGATACCGGCGAGCTTGCGGGCAAATTCGAGTGCGCGCCGGCCGTCGTACGCGCGGCTGATCATCAGCTTCTCAGCCTCGAGGGAGCCCTCGGCGTGGATGGCGAGGACGGCGTGGTAGCCGCCGAAATCGCCGGTCGTGAGGTCGCTGACCATGTTCATCGCGCGGGTGCGTACCTCGCCATCGACGCCGGCACGGCCGCCGAGGTATTTGCGCAGGAGGTCGCCGGTTTCGGGGTTGGCGAAGTCTTCGGCGCCGGGTCCGGTGACGAGCATGCCGCCGGCGATATCCTGGACATGCTGGAGCGCCTCGTGGTAGCCGTGCGCGAAGTGGTACTTCGCCATATTGGTGGTGAGGGGGTCGGGTGCGAAGATGCCGTCTTCATCGGGGCGGCCGCGGAGCGCGGCCATCTCGGTGAGAGCACGGAGCGTCTCGGCATACGAGATGAGGCGGATGAGCTTGTCGCGGACATGGGCGGCGCGGGCGATGCCATTGAGGTCGGCCATCAGCAGCGCGGAGCCGACCAGCGCATCGACGAGCGGCAGCTTGTAGGAAACGGCGGTGAAGCGGTGGTACTCGACGAAGCCGAGCGCCAGCGCTCCAGCGAAGTCGTGTTCGCCGGCGAGGAAGACGCGCTCCCAGGGAACGAACACGTCGTCGAAGATGGTGATCGTCTCCATCATCTTGCGGTCGGCTGAGAGCGGGGCATCGAAGGAGTTCTTCGGGGCGCCGCCGTAGGGGCTGGCGATGAGCTTGAGGCCGGGGGTATCCACCGGGATGGCAAAGGCCACGGCGTAGTCGGCGTCCTGCTCGCCCATCGCGCGGGTGGGGAGGACGATGAGCTCGTTGACGTTGGTGGTGCAGCTCGTGTGGATCTTGGCGCCGCGGACCACGATGCCGTCCGGGCGTCGCTCGACGATGCGGGTGTAGTAATCCGGGTGGGGCTGGTCGCGGGGGCCGGCGCTCCGATCGCCCTTTACGTCGGTCTGGGCCACGGAGACGGCGAGGTCGTTATCCCGGCAGTGGCGGTAGAAGGCCTGCACGCGGGCCAGGTACTCGGTCTCGTACTTGCGGTCGACCTGGCGGGCGACGCGGTGGAGGGCGAAGAGTGCGTCGGTGCCGATTTCCTTGACGAGGACGACGAGTGTTTTGCCGAGCGCGGTGGCGGTTTCGATGAGCCTGGAGCGCTGCAGGAGGTCGTCGGTGCTGGTTGGAATCTTGTAGTAACGGGAGTACGGCTGGCCGTCGTCGCCGGTGACGACGGCGAGGTCGCGGTACTGGGGATCCTCCGCCATCTCGAAATCGAGGCAGGCGTGCGCGACGGCCTTCTTGATGACCGGGTGGGTAGTGACATCGGGCACGCGCTCGCCACGGTAGTAGACGGTGCGGCCATCCTTCAGGGATGCGATGTACTGCTCGGGGGTTCGGAGTCCCATCGTGGGCGCTGTCCTCCGGTGGGGTATGGCGCGGGGGCGCGCGTCGGCCATTGTACGCCTAGCCGGGCTTGCGGCCGTGCGGGCGCTACATGCTGCGCAGGAGGCGGATGCGCTCTTCGATGGGCGGGTGGGTGTTGAAGAGGTTGTTGAGGAAGCTGCGGTGTTCGCGCAGGGGGTTGTAGATGTAGAGGTGGGCGGTTGCCTTGTTGGCGACTTCGAGCGGTTCGGGGTCGGCGGCGATCTTTTCGAGGGCGCGGGCAAGGGCTTCTGGATGGCGGCAGAGGAGGGCCCCGGATGCATCGGCGAGGAATTCGCGCTGCCGGCTGATCGCGAACTTGAGGGCCTGGGCGACGATGGGCGCGAGGATGGCTGCGATAACGGCAATTAGGACGAGGATGATCGCGCCGCCACCGCCACGGTTGCGGTTGGAGCGCCGGGCACCCGAACCCCAGTAGGTCCAGCGGAGGAAGATGTCGCTGACCAGGACCACCACGCCGACGAGGAGGGTGGCGACCGTCATGACGCGGATGTCGTAGTTGCCAATGTGGGAGAGCTCGTGAGCGAGCACGGCTTCTAGTTCGATTGGTTCGAGCTTCTGGAGGAGGCCGCGGGTGACGACGACGTGGGCGTGCTGCGGGTCGCGACCGGTGGCAAAGGCGTTGGGCGCGGAGTCTTCGATGACCCAGGTGCGCGGCATGGGCAGGCCCGCACCGATGCAGAGGTTCTCGACGCGGCGGACGTACTCCCATTCCTGTTCTTTGGTCACTTCGTGGGCGCCGGAGATGGAGAGCACAACCCGGGAGGCCATGAAGTAGCTGAACAGCGCGTAGATGATGAGCCCGATGCCTACCACGCCGATAGCCCCGATGGGAAGCCCGAGGGCGAGGACAATGACTGCCACGAGGCCGGTGACGATGGCGACGAAGGCGATCATGAGCAGCCATGTCGCCCGGCGATTGGCGGCGATCCGGTCGTAGATGAGGATGGAGCCCGGTACGGGCGGGTGGCTCATGGGCGGGGGATGCGGCCGGCGCGCCGGCTCAGTTCGTCACGAAGGAGACGCGGACGTCCTCGCGGGCTGCTTCTTCCGCTTCGTAGAATTCGGCAGGTTCGAAGTTGAACATGCCAGCGATGATGGAGCTGGGAACAGTGGCCACCTTCTCGTTGTAGGTGCGGACGTTGGCGTTATAGAACTGCCGGGCGTAGGCGATCTTGTCCTCGGTGTCGGTCAGTTCGCGCTGCAGCTCGAGGAAGTTCTGATTGGCCTTGAGGTCGGGGTAGGCCTCGGCGACGGCGAAGAGGGAGCGCAGGGCGCCGGTGAGCATGTTATCGGCCTGCGCGGCCTGGCCTGGCGTCTGGGCGCGGTCGAGCATTGACCGGGCACGGATGACGTTCTCGAGCGTCTCCTTCTCGTGGGCAGCGTACCCTTTGACCGTCTCGACGAGGTTGGGGATGAGGCTCGAGCGCCGCTTGAGCTGGACGTCGATGCCGGACCATGCCTCCTTCACCCGGATGCGGGCGCGGGCGAGGCTGTTGTAGAGGGCGATGACCCAGAAGACGAGGACAAGCCCGATGGCGGCGATGACGAGGAAGATGATGAGACCGGTCACGCGGTCGCTCCTACGCTTTGCTGGCGTGATGCTACCACAGCGGTGAACGGCGCCGTTGGCGCTTAGACCAGGATCCCCTCGGCGAGCAGGTCGGCGATCTCGTCCATTGAGAGGCCGATGATGCGCTCGCAAACCTCCATGGTGTGCTCGCCCAGCATGGGGGCGGGCCCTGGCACGGACCCGGGCGTGGCGGCCAGGCGGAAGGCGGGCCCGTCATGGGCCTCGCGGCCTGCCTCGGGGTGCTCGACGTACTGGTAGTAGCCGCGCGCCTTCATGTGCGGGTCCCGGTCGAGGAGGTCCTGGGCGTTTTGGACGACGCCGGCGGGAACGCCAGCGGCCTGGAGTGCCGCTGCCACATCCTCGGCGCGGCGGTCGCGCACCCAGGAGCTGATGAGGGCCTCGAGTTCGTCCTCGTTCGCCTTGCGCGCTTCGAAGGTGGCGAAGCGGGGGTCGGCGGCGGCCTCGGGGTGGCCGAGCGCGGCGGCAGCCGCCGCCCATTCGCGGTCGTCGCGGCAGGCGATGACGACCCAGCGGTCGGGTGAGCCGACCGAGCCCGGATCATCGGCGCAGCGGAACGCGCCGTGGGGGCTGTAGTTGAGGCTGCGGTTTCCCATGCGCGATGGGTTGTCGCCGTTGACGAGGTATTCGAGCACGGCTGTGCCGAGGGCGTTGACGACCGATTCGAGCTGAGGGAGTTCGATAAGCTGCCCTTTGCCGGTGCGGTTGCGGTAGCGGAGGGCGGCCAGGATGGCGGTGACGGTATGGCCGGGGTTGATGACGTAGTCGGGGTAGTTGGTGCCGACACCGATGGGTGGCCGGTGAGGGAAGCCGCTCATGTGGCTGATGCCGGTGACGGGGGTGAGGACAGCGCCGAAGCCGAGGAAATCGCGGTGCGGCCCGGTGAGGCCCTGCATGGGCGCGTAGGCCGCGATGATCCGGGGGTTGACGGCGCTGATCTGCTCGTAGCGGAGGTTCCACTTATCGATGACGCGCGGGGTGAAGTTGGTGAGGAAGACGTCGCACTTCTCGATGAGCCGGTAGGCGATCTCCTGGCCCTTCGGCAGGTTGAGATTGAGCTGCATCGAGAGCTTGCCGGTGTTGAAGTTGTTGAAGTAGCCGGAGACGTTGTAGCCACCCTTGAAGGTGCCGTCCGGGTTCATGGCAAAAGGATGGACGCGGCGCAGACCATCGGGGCGTGTCTCGGATTCGACGCGAATCACCTCGGCGCCGAATTGGGAGAGGGTGTTGCCGGCGATGGGGCCGGCGCCGTACCAGGAGAAGTCGGCAACGCGGAGACCTTCGAGCGGCTTCCGGGGCATGGCGTGAACCTCCTACGAGAGCGACGCGAGGATGGCTTCGGTATGTTCGCCGAGGCGCGGCGGCCGGCTGATGAGCGCGGGCGTCTCTGAGAGCCGGTAGGGTGGACCGGGGAATTCGAGCATGCGGCCATCGACCGGCGATTCAATCTGAACGAACCAGTTGCGAGCGCGAAGCTGGGTGTTTTCGGCGATGTCCTTCGGGGTCGAGACGATGCCAATGAGGAGCTGCCGCTGCTGGCCCTCCTCGTAGGCTTCCCGCGCCGTCATGGTGGCGAAGAACTCGTTGATGGTCCGCGTGATGACGGGGAGATGCTGGAGAATTTCCCCGGCCGCGGCCGGGTTCGACATGAGCTGGGTGAGCCACGCCATGTTGAGCTGGTTGATGATGGTGGCGTATGGCTCGTCGTCGAGCGGGCCCTGCATACCCTTCTCGCGCATCCAATCGACGAGGGCGGGGAGGTCCTTCCCGGCGGGTGCGAGGATGTAGAGGTACACGTAGCCGTCGCGGCAGGGGACGGCGCCGGTGGCGGGGAGCGGGATGGGGAGCATGCCCAGCTCGCCGGTACGGGTGCGGTTCCGTTTCTGGAAGTCCCAGGTTTGCATGGCGGTTTCCTGGGCCATGGAGAGCGCTTCCTGTGCCGAGACATCGACGAGCTGGCCTTCGCCGGTGGCCTCGGCGTGGAGGAGCGCCATGAGGGTTCCCTGGGCGGCCTGGATCGAGGCTGAGATATCGGCCTGGCGGCCGTAGATCATGTTCGGCGGGTCGGCCGGTTCGCCGGCGAGGGTCATGATGCCGCCCATTGCCTGGCCGACGATGTCGCTGTAGGCCCAGCCGGCATGAGGTCCATCCTGACCGAAGCCGGTGATGGAGGTGTAGACGAGCGACGGCTTCTCCCGCAGCAGGTCGGCGTGGCCGAGGCCGCGGGCGGCGAGGTAGCCGACGGGGTTATCTTCGATGACCGCGTGGGCGGAGAGGACGAGGCGGCGGGCGGCCGCCCGGCCCTCCTCCGAATCGAGGTCGAGCACGACCGATTTCTTCGAGGTGTTGTGGATCCAGAAGGCGAGGCTGGCGTTGGGGTCACCCTCGTGGCCACGAAGGAAGGGGCGTGCGTGGCGGAGACGGCCACCCCCGGGTGGCTCGACCTTGATGACCTCGGCGCCAAGGTCGGCGAGGAGGCGGCCGCAGTAGGCGCCGGTCTCGTCGGTGAATTCGATGATGCGCAGGCCGTCGAGGGCTCGCTCGGGCATGGGTCAGGACTCCGGGACGGCGGTAACGCGGGCGGGAAGGTCGCGGGCGAGGATCTGGGCGGCCTGGGCCACCATGTCGTGGAGGATTTCAGCGGCAGGCCGGATGCGGTTGAGCATCCCCGAGACCTGGCCGGCGGCGTTCATGAGGAGGTCTTCTCGCCCGGCCTTGCGGAGCGAGTAGACGAGGTCCTGGACGAGGAGGCCCTGGAGGCCCATGGGGAGGGCCTGGATGCCGGAGGCCTCCCAGGCCTCGATGAGGGGGTTGGTGATGTTGCGCATGGTCTTGCCGCTGTAGAGGCGGGTAACACGGGTGTCTTCCTCGGTTGCGGCGAGGATTCGCTGCTTCTGGAGGTCGGGCTGGTTGGCCTCTTCAGCGACGAGGAAGGCTGTGCCGCACCAGACGCCGATGGCGCCGAGGGCGAGGGCAGCGACGATGCCGCGGCCATCGGCGATGCCGCCGGCCGCGACGACGGGCGTGGGCGCGATGGCATCGACGACCTGCGGGACCAGGGCCATGGTGGCGACGCGACCCGTGTGCCCGCCGGCTTCGGTGCCCTGGGCGACGACGATATCGACGCCGGCCGCAGCGACACGGCGCGCATTCTTGACGTTGCCCACGAGGGCCAGCACCTTGGTGCCGTTCGCCTTGAGGCGCTCGATCCAGGGCGCTGGGCTGCCAAGACCACTGGCGAAGACCGGTACCTTCTCCTCGATGACGACCTCCATCTGCTCGTCGGACATGCCGCCGGCGCGGGGCCGACGGGGTTCAGCCGCGGGCTCGCGCGGCATCTCCTGCCACTCGATGCCGAGGTCCTCGACGATTTTCTTGAGGCCTTCGCGGGTCGCAGCCGGGATGAGTTCGCGTGGGTCGCGGGGCATCTCTGCCCCGGCGGCGGCACCCATGTAGTTCGAGGGGAGGAGGAGGTCGACGCCGAAGGGTTTGTCGGTCATCGAGCGGACCTTGCGGATCTCCTCGCGAAGGCGCTCTGCGCTGAACCCGGCACCGCCGATGACGCCGAGGCCGCCGGCGTTGGAGACAGCCGCCACGAGGGGCGCGGTGGCGACTGGTCCGGTGAGGCCGCCGGCCACGGGGCCCATGCCCGCGAGGATGACCGGGTATTCGATGCCGAGCATGTCACAGAGTTCCGTGCGGAGCACGGGACGTCCCATGGCTGTCCTCCAGGTTTCGGGGATCGGCGGGAGTATACGGGACGGGGCCCGATCGCGCAGGGATGGCGTGGACCCGGCGGGGTTTCCACGCGAAACTGGAATCATGCACACGCCTGTAACCCCGTGGGTGCTGGCGGGCCGTATCTTCGCCATCATCGGCATGGCATTTACGGCGGCCTGCGCCATCCTGTTCCTGGTCGCGCCGTTCTGGTGGTGGGCGCTCGGATCGGCGCTGGCGTTCATCCCGTTCTTCCTGCTGATCGTGGTGGTGGAGCGGTACCAGTCGAAGCACGGCCTGATCGGGCCCGAGCCAGCGCCCGCCGACGATGACGAGGAGAGCTGAATCGGCTGCGGCGCTCTTCGCTGCGGCCCTCCTGCTCGCCGCGTGCGGCGCGCAGCGTGCCGGCGGCCCGGAGCTCGACCCGCTGCTGTGCGCCGAGGGGGACCTGCCGTTCGACTTCCTCGAGCAGACACGAGGGGACTTCACCGCCGATGACCTGGGCGGGCTTTCGCGGGACCACGAGGAACGGAAACGGGAGTACGGCGCGGCCGGGATGCAGGGCGGGCGCTTCGTTTTCTGGAAGGAGGCGTTGCCCAGGCCGCCGTTCGATCACCCGGTCAATGTGCTCTGCCAGGTGCTGGTGTTTGGCTCGGCGGAGGAGGCGGCGAGCTGGGTGGAGGGGCTGCGAGTTGCGCCGGAGGTCATCCGCGACACGGGGATGTTGTGGACGCCGGTGACGTCACTGGCGGTTGCCGAGCTCCCGAGCGAGAACGGGAGGCTCTTTCGGTTGGAGGCTGACGAGGATGGCGGGCGAACGACGATTTTCGCGCTGCACGAACCGCGGGGGAACCTGGTGCTGAGCGTGTTTGCAGGTGACCGGGCGGGGCGCGCCACAGCGGAGACTGTGCTCAGGATCGCCGCGGCGCGGGACGCGCGCCTTGAAGAGCCGACGGCGGGCGCTACTTCGGCGTCTCGGTGATTTCGATGGTGGAGATGGTCACGGGCTCGACCGGGCGGTCGCCCTGGCCAACCTGGACGCGCCCGATCGCCTCGACGACGTCCATCCCTGAGATGACTTCGCCGAAGGGGTAGAACTTGTTGGCGCTGGGGTTGTCGTAATCGAGCGAGGGGTTGTCCTTCAGGTTGATGAAGAACTGGCTGCCGAACTGTGACTGGCCGGACACCTTGGCCATAGCGATGGTGCCCTTCTTGTTGCGGAGCTCGTTCGGTTCATCCTGCGTCTGGTAACCGGGGCCGCCGGTGCCGGTGGCGGTGGGGTCGCCGCCCTGGATGACGAAGTTCGAGACGACGCGGTGGAAGATGGTGTTATCGAAGTAGCCCTGCTTGGCGAGGAAGACGAAGCTGTTCACGGTGTTGGGCGCGACATCGGCGAAGAGCCGGACGGTGAAGTCGCCCTTCGATGTTTTGAAGGTCGCGGTGTAGGTGTTCTTCTCAGCGTCGATCACCTGCTCGGCCTTCTCGAACTGCTTGGCGACGGCGGTTGGGCTGGCGGTCGGGGAGGCATCGGGCGTGCCGGTCGGCACGGGGGTAGCGGTCGGGAGGGCGTCGGGGTTGCCCTGGTCGAGGCCGCCGGTCGTGAGCACGGCGGTGACGACCATGGCGACGGCCACGACGACGCCAATGATGGCAAACCACTTGACGTTCCCGAGGACGTTCATCGGGAAGCCGGGCTTGTAGATTTCGGCGGGCGAGGCGTGGCTCACCCGGTAGGTACGACTGCGGGAGGGTTCCTGCCGCAGGTGATGCAGCTCGCGTCGTTTGCGCTTGGGCACAGGGCAACTCCGATCGACGGCTGCGGCACTTGGCAGCCGGCTCCCGGCCAGTATACGGAGGGGGCTGGTTGCAACCAATGGAGCGGCCTAGCCGGCCGGAAACGGGAGGTTCAGCCGCGGTAACCGAGCCGCGCCAGCTCCTCGCGGGCCACTTCCCGGTCGTCCCAGGGGATGGCTGTGTCGCCGTAGACGATGGATTTCTCGTGGCCCTTGCCAGCGATGACGACGATGTCGCCGAAGCGTGCCATGCGGAATGCGGTGGCAATGGCTTCGCGACGGTCCTCAACCTCAAGGAAATCGGTGCCGCGCTGGCGGCCGGCGCTTTCGGCGTGGCGGCCGATCTCGCGGACGATTGCGGCAGGGTCTTCGGAGCGGGGGTCCTCGCTGGTGAAGATGGCGAAGTCGGCGCCTTCGGCGGCGGCGCGCCCGACGCCGAAGCGGCGGCCGGGGTCACGCTCGCCGGCCGCACCGACCACGATGATGAGGCGGCCCTGGCAAACGTCGCGGAGCACTTCGAGTACTTTGCGGACAGCATCGCCGGTGTGGGCGTAATCGACGATGACTTCGAAGGGCTGCCCGGCCACGATGCGTTCCATGCGGCCAGGCACGCCGGGACATTCGCCGAGCCCCCTGGCTACGGCGGCGAGGTCGGCGCCAACGGCCAGCGCGGCGGAGGCTGCGGCGAGGGCATTCATGACGTTGAAGAGGGCTGGAAGGCGGAGCGAAACCTCGGCCATGCCCTGGGGGGCCACGATGCGGAAGCTGGTGCCATCCGGCCGGAGGATGATGTTGCGCGCGACGACTTCGGCATCGCGGGCTTCGAGCCCGAAGCGGATGGGAGTGGCCCGCGTGCGGCCGAGCATGTACTGGGCCGACGGGTCATCGGCATTGACGACCGCGTGCTTGGGTACGCCCTTCTGGGCTGCGCGGTCGAGGGCTTCGAAGAGGCGGGCCTTGGCATCGCGGTAGGCTTCGAAGGTCCCGTGGAAATCGAGGTGGTCGCTGGTGATGTTGGTGAAGACAGCGACGTCGTACTCGACGTGGTCGAGGCGGTGGAGGGCCAGGCCGTGGCTGGTGGACTCGACGATGGCGTAGTCGCAGTGCGCATCGGCCATGCGGCGGAGGAGACGCTGGACCTCCGGCGCCTCGGGGGTCGTCATGCGGGCGGTGACGTGGCCCGTTTCCCCGGGGAGGTAGGTGTCGACGGTCCCGAGGCGGCCGACGCGGGCACCGGCAGCTTCGAGGGCGCTGGTCAGAAGGTGCGAGGTTGTCGTCTTGCCATCGGTGCCAGTGACGCCGATGACCACGAGCTCACGGGACGGGTGGCCGTAGAACCACGCCGACGCGGCAGAGAGGGCAGGGCGGGTGGCTGGCACGCTGACGACGGCCAGGCTACCGGGCAGTGCCGGAAGCGGATGCTGCTCATCGACGAGGACCGCGGCGGCGCCCGCCTCGGCGACCTGGGGGAGGAAGGTGTGCCCATCGACATTGAACCCCCGGATCGCCACGAAAAGGCTGCCGGGGCCTGCCAGGCGTGAATCGTGGTGGACGGCAGAGATGACCGCGGAGGGGTCGCCCTGGAGGAGACGGGCACGCGGAAGCTCGTCGAGCAGGGAGGCGAGAGGACGCGGGCCGGGGGAGGATTCGGTTGGCACGAGTTGATGGTAGTGCCGACGGGCGCGGCTGTCGCCCCGCGTGTCAGTCCAGGGCGCGGAGGAGGTCGAGGAAGTTGCCGAGCATGCGAGCGGTGGCACCCCAGATGAGGTCATCGCCGAAGCGGTAGGCCTGGAAGACATACTCGCGGCCGTTGATGATGCGCCGATCGGGGACGAGGTTGGCGGGGTCGCGCAGGTGCGACAGGGGCACCTCGAGCAGGTAGGCAACTTCCTGGGAGCTGAAGCGCCACGGGTAGGGGTAACGGTCGAGCCAGCCGA
>FWPV01009942.1_pt1 | contig 15819 bp, 11 predicted proteins | sample 2228371 | NCBI WGS metagenome assembly FWPV01 (sample SAMEA103939776, study PRJEB20133) | metagenome | reverse complement strand
CGTCGAGGCGGCGCTGCGGGCGCGCGCCCCGCAGCGCGGCTCGCTTCTGCTCGTGATCGACGAGGCCCAGCGGCCGGTAGCGGCGGCCCTCGACGCGCTGCGCCCGCTGCTCGCGCTCGAAGGCCCGACCGGACCGCTGCTGCGCCTCGTGCTGGTGGGCCGGCCGGAGCTGCGCGAGCGGCTCGCGAGCCCGGCGCTCGCCGGGCTACGCGAACGGGTCACAACCTCCCATCGCTTGGCACCGCTCGAGCCCGAGGAGATCGGCGCCTATGTCGAGCACCGGCTGGCCCGCGCCGGCTGGCAGGGCGATCCGCGCTTCGATCCCGAGGCGTTCCGGGCGCTCTGGCTGGCCACCGGGGGCCTGCCCCGGGGCGTCAACCAGCTCGTGACCCGGGTCCTGGTCCTGGCGGCGCTCGACGGCCGCCACGAGCTCGGGGCCGAGGCGATCGAGGAGGCGTTGGTCGAGCCGCGGGCCGAGCCGTTTCCCGAGCCGGATGCAACCGTGCTGGTCGCGGCACCGGCGATCGAGCCGGCCGGGGCCGACGAGTCCGGCCTCGCGGCCGAGCTTTCGGCCCTGCGCCGCCGGCTCGACGCGCTGGATGCGGAGCTCGCCCGGGAGCGTCGGCGGCGGGCCGTGGCCGAGGCCGAGGTGGCCCGGCTGCGTGCCGCCCTGCGCCGCCTGGCCGACCAGCCGCCGGGTCTCGGCGACGGTCTCGAACCGCCACCGCAGCTTTCCGCCGCGGGCCTCGAAGCGCGCACCGGCTGAGCGCCCGTGAGCCCGCCCTTCCCGCCCGAGACCGCGCCCGTCCACGCCTTCACCATCGACGTGGAGGAGGCGTTCCACGCGCTGGCGCTCGCCCGCTGGTATCCGCCCGAGCGCTGGGACGGTCTCGAGAGCCGGGTCGCCGCGAGCACCGGCCGGCTGCTCGATCTGTTGGCCCAGGCCGGCGCCCGGGCCACCTGCTTCGTGCTGGGCTGGGTCGCCGAACGCCAGCCGGCCCTGATCCGCCGGATCGTGGCCGAGGGCCACGAGCTCGCCAGCCACGGCTACGGCCACGCACCCTTGTGGGCGCTCGATCCCGCCGGCTTCCGCGAGGACGTGCGCCGGGCCAAGGCCATCCTCGAGGATCGCGGCGGTGTCCCGGTGCGCGGCTACCGGGCGCCCAACTTCTCGCTCGGACCCGAGACGGCCTGGGCCTACGCGGTGCTCGCCGAGACCGGTCACGGCTACAGCTCGAGCGTCCATCCCGTGCGCTCGTGGACCTATCGCAGCGGCGCCGGCCCGCACCGCCCGACGCGCCGGGAGGGAGTCGTCGAGATCCCGATCACCGTCCTGCCGGCCGGGCCACTGGGAGGCCTGCCCTTCGCCGGGGGAGCCTGGTGGCGCCTGTTGCCCGAGGGCTGGACGACCCTCGCCACCCGGCTCGCCGAGCGCCGAGGCGGCGCGCCGATCGTCTTCTACCTCCATCCCTGGGAGATCGATCCCGATCAGCCGCGCCCGCCCGGCCTGGATCTGCCCACCCGGCTGCGGCATTTCGGCGGCCTGGCCCGGACCGAGGCGCGGCTGCGCCGGCTGCTCGCCCGGGCCCGTTTCGACCGGCTGGACCGGGTGCACCCGGCACTGCGGGAGGCGGCCGAGTGAGCCCGCCCGATCCGGTGCTGCGCGTGCGCGCGGCGACGCCCACCGACCGAGCGGCCTGGGACGCCTTCGTGCTCGCCCACCCGCTGGGCACCCCGTTCCATCTGCAGGGCTGGCTCGAATCGGTGCGGGAAGCGCTCGGCCATCGCTGCCCGGCGCTCCTGGCCGAACGGGCGGGGCGCACGGTCGGGGTCCTGCCGCTCGTGGCGGTCGAGAGCCGGCTCGTGGGCCGGGCGCTGATCGGCACCGGCTTCGCGGTCGAGGGCGGGCCGCTGGCGGCGAGTGCGGAGGTCGCCCGAGCGCTGGTCGCGGCCGCCGAGGATCTGGCTCGGACCGAGCGGTTCGCGCGGCTGGAGCTGCGTTGCCCGCCGCCCGAACGGCCGGGCTGGTGCGCGGTGAGCGGCCGGCATCTGAGCTTCCGGCGGGCGCTCGACCCCGACCCCGAGGTGAACTTCCGCGCCCTCGACCGCAATCAACGGACCGCCGTCCGCAAGGGCCGGCGTGCCGGCCTGGTGATCGAGCCCGATCCGGGCTGCCGGCGGTTCTGGCCGCTCTACGCGGCGAGCGTGCACCGCCTCGGCACCCCGGTTCTGCCGCGGGCCTGGTTCGCGGCTCTCGAACGGGCGCTGGGCCCGGGCTTCGAGGCGCTCGTGGTGCGGCACGAAGGTCGGCCGGTGGCCGGTGTCGTGAGCTTCTACTTCCGCGACGTGGTCATGCCCTACTACGCCGGCGGGCTGCCCGAGGCCCGCAGCCTCGCCGCCCACGACTTCATGTACGACGCCTTGATGCGCCGGGCGGTGGTCGAGCGCGGCTGCCGGGTGTTCGACTTCGGCCGCAGCAAGGTCGGCTCCGGGCATGCCGAGTTCAAGCGCCACTGGGGCTTCGAGGGCGAGCCCGTGGTCTACGCCCACTGGTCGCCGGCCGGTCGCCCGCCGCCCGATCTCGACCCACGCAGCCCGCGCAACCGGCTGGTCGTGGCCGCCTGGCGACGTCTGCCGCGAGCATTGGCCGACCGGCTGGGACCGCGCCTGGCCCGGCTGTTGGCCTGAGCCCTTGGCCGAGATCCTGTTCCTCGCCCACCGTGTCCCCTGGCCGCCGGACAAGGGCGACAAGATCCGCTCCTACCACCTCCTGCGCCATCTGGCGGCTCGCCACCGGGTGCATCTGGCGGCGTTCGTCGACGATCCGGCCGACCGGCAGGCGGCGGCCGCCTTGTCCGCGCTCTGTGCCGACATCTTCGTGCGCCCCTTGGGGCGGGTGCGGCTCGCGGGCCGGGTGTTGGCGGGCCTGCTGCGCGGTGCGCCGCTCTCGGTGGCGGCCTTCGCCGACCCGGTGATGCGGCGCTGGCTGGGCGAACGTCTGGCGCGGGTCGATCTGGCGATCGCCTATTCCGGGCAGAGCGGCGCCCTGCTCCTGGAGGCCGCACCCGAGCGGCCCTGGCTGCTCGATCTGGTCGACTGCGACTCCGAGAAGTGGCGCGATTACGCGCGCCGCAGCCGTGGCCCGCGCCGCTGGCTGTTCACGCGTGAGGCCGACCGGCTGCTCGCCCTGGAGCGTCGGCTGGCCGGGGCGGCGGCGCGCACCTTCCTCGTGACCGAGGCCGAGGCGCGGCTCCTGGCCGACCGCGCACCCGAGCTTTCGGGACGCCTCGACGTCCTGGAGAACGGCGTCGATGCCGAGCGGTTCGATCCCGCCGCCCCGCTCGGACCCGATCCCTGGCCGCCCGGCCCCGGGCCGCGGCTGGTCTTCACCGGGGTCCTGGACTATCCGCCCAACGTCGACGCGGTCGCGTGGTTCGCGCGCGAGGTCCTGCCCCGGCTGCGCGGCGAGCTCGGCCCGGTGCGCTTCGCGATCGTGGGGGCGCGACCCGTGGCCGCGGTCCGGGCGCTGGCCGCTTCGCCGGGCGTGCTGGTGACCGGCCGGGTGGCCGATGTGCGCCCGTGGCTCGGCCGGGCGGAGGTCGCGGTGGTGCCGTTGCGGATCGCCCGCGGCGTGCCCAACAAGGTCCTCGAAGCCATGGCCATGGCCCGACCGGTGGTGGCCACCCCCCAGGCGGTGGTGGGGCTGCACGCGCGACCGGGCCGTGAGCTCGTGGTGGCCGAGGACGCGGCCGGCTTCGCCGCGGCGATCGCGGCGCTCGTGCGCGATCCGGTGCGGGCCGCGGCGCTCGGCCGCGCGGCCCGCGCGCACGTGCTCGCACGGCACGACTGGGCGGCCACCCTCGCCCCTCTGGATCGGGCGATCAGCGCGCTCCTGGAGCCGGCCGGGCCGAGGGTTCGATCGGACTCCTAGCCTCGACGCCCAGGGCGGCGGCCGCCTCCTCGACTTTCCGGGCGTTGGCGTCCCAGGTCAGATCGCGGGCCTCGAGCGTGGCCCGGGCCGCCGCCCCGAGCCGCGCCCGCAAGGCCGGATCGCCGGCCAGCCGGTCGAGACCGGCCGCGAGCGCGTCGGGCCCGACCAGCCAGGCGTCGTGACCGTGGGTCAAGATCTCGCGGATGTTGGGCGCATCCGGGGCCAGGATCGCCAGGCCCGCGGCCATGTACTCGAAGAGCTTGAGCGGCGAGGCCCAGGCCACGACCGCAGGCTGCAGCGCGATGTCGAAGGCCCGCAGGAGAGCCGGGATCCGCTCGCGTGGCACGATGCCCGGAAAGCGCACGCGCTCGGCCACGCCCGCGGCCCGTGCCCGCGCCCGCAGCTCGGGCAGCGCCGGGCCGTCGCCGGCCACGACCAGCACGGCCTGCGGGAAGGGGGCCCGGGCCAGCCAGTCGATCACCGCGGGTAGCCCGTGCCAGGCTTTCACGAAACCCACGAAGCCCAGCACCAGCCGATCCTCGAGCCCGAGGGCGCGCCGCACCTCCTCGCGCCCGGGCCCGGCGTCGAGCCGGGCGAGGTCGACCCCGTTGGGGGTGAGGAGGATCCGCTCGGCCGGCACACCCGCCGCCTGGACGTGATCGGCGAGCACGCCGCTCACCACGAACAGCCGATCGGCCCGCCGCCAGATCGCTCGCTCGACGCGCCGCGCGAGGCCGGGCAGGGCCAGGCCGTCGAAGCGCGCCCGCTCTTCCGCGAGTGGGGCGTTGACCTCGAGCAGCAGAGGCGGCCCGCCCAGCGCGCGGACCAGGGCGCCGGCGGGCGTGTGCAAGCTGTAGCGCTCGTAGATCAGATCGGGGCGGATCCGTCGGGCCGCGCGCCACAGGCGCAGGCCGGCGAACAGCCCGTAGGCCAGCTCCGCGAGCTCGTAGACCGCGGCCGGCAAGGTGCGCTTGAGCCGATCGACGACGCCCCCCTCGGCGCCGAACGGCCGATCGGCGTAGAGCGGTGGGGCCAGCACCACCACCTCGTGGCCGCGCCGCTCGAGCGCCCGCACGAGCTCCTCGACGTGGACGAGCTGGCCGTCCTTGGAGGCCAGGCGGTGGTGGTAGAGGATCTTCACGTCGGCGCTCCGCGCAGGCCCGTCCGGGCTGCCAACACCTCCTCGAAGAGCGCGAGCTGGCCCTGCGTGGTGGGCTCCCAGCCGAACCGTTCGGCGTAACCGCGGGTGGCGGCGCGCGGGGGTGGATCGGCGAGCAGCGCGCGGATCGCCGCGGCGATCGCCGGGGCGCTGCGCTCGGTCACGAGCCGACCGGCCTGCGGTGCGGCCACCACCTCGGGCGTGCCCCACACCGCGGTCGCCACCACCGGCGTACCGCAGGCCATGGCCTCGAGCAGCACGTTGGCCCAGCCCTCGCGCGAGGAGGCGAGGACCAGACAATCCGCGAGATTGTAGATCTCGGCCAGTCGGTCGTGCGGCAGCTCGCCCAGAAAACGCACCCGGCCGGCCAGGTCCGCTCGCCGCGCCCGCTCCTCGAGGGTGCCGCGCAGTGGCCCCTCGCCCACCACGAGCAGCGTGCACTCGGGCAATTCGGCCAGGGCCTCCAGCACGAGATGGACGCCTTTGCGCTCGATCAACTGGCCCACGGTGAGCAGCACGGGGCCGCCGAGCCCCGCTTCGGCGCGCAGCCGGTCGCGATCGAGCGGGCGGAACCGTTCGAGATCGACCCCGTTGCGCAACACCCGGATCCGGGCCGGATCCGCACCCAGCTCCTCGTAGACCCGGGCGAGCGCCGCACAGACCGCGACCAGCCCCTGGGCGCGGCCGATCGCCCAGCGGATCCAGCGCCGCGGGATCGGCTGCCGGGCGATCAGGTTGAGATCGGTGCCGCGGGCGGTGAGCACGAGGGGCAGGCCGAAGTGGGTGGCGAGGAGTGCCGCCGCCACCCCCTCGGGATAGACGTAGTGCGCATCGATCAGATCGATGCGCGGCCCTTGCGCGAGTCGACGCGCCAGGCGCGGCGCCAGCGCCCGGAAGATCGCCCAGGGCTGGAGCGGCACACCCAGCTTGGGCAGATGGACGTAGCGCGGATAGTGCACGGGAATGCCGTGACGCTGCGCGAAGCGGGGAGTGCGGGCGAGCGGCGCCCAGGCGCGGATGCGGTCGGCACCGGGTGGGCACCAGGGCAGTGGCGCCCAGACCTCGGGGAGGATCCGACCGGTGGCGGCCAGGCGGACGAGCCGGTTCTCGACGAACACCCCGAAGCTCGGCCGCGCCGGGCTCGGATAGAGCCCGGAGATCACGAGCGTGCGCCAGGGCTCGGGTGGCCGACGGCTCACGGGCCGCCCGCGGCGGGGGCGGGCCGGCGGCCGAAACCGGCCGCGAGCCCGGCCAGCTGAACGAGCAGCGTGCGCTCGGGGCCGGGCGGCCGGCCGGCGAGCCACCACGCGGCGAACAGGCTCGCCGCGAACAGCAGCGCACCGCAGCCGGCCCCGACGAGCAGCTGGAGGGCCGGATGGTCGAAGGCCGGCACCGTGCCCGCCACACCCGCGGCCATGACCAGCGTGGCGAGCAGGGTCCGCCAGGTGCAACCGACCAGCCGGGCGGGGCGCAGAGCCAACAGCCGGCTCACGATCACGAGGGCCAGGACGAGGTGCACGCCGGCGCAGATCGTGAGCGCCAGCACCGCACCGAAGACGCCCTGCCGGCTCACCAGGACCACCAGGAGCGGAACCAACAGGGCCAGGTAGAGCGCCATGAGCCCGGGATCGATGCGCACCCGGCCCATGGCCAGGAACACCGGGCTCGTGCTGGTCGAAACCGTGCGGAAGGCGCCGTAGAGCACGAGCAGCTCGACGAGCGGCACCGCCTCCAGCCAGGGCGGGCCCAGAAGGACCAGCACGAGCGGCCGGGCCAACAGGCCGATCCCGGCGGCGGCCGGCAAGCAGATCGCGAGCACGAGGCCCAAGGTCTCGAGATAGCCCTCGGCCAGCCGGCCGGGCTCGTGGGCGATCCGCGCGAAGCCCGGATAGGTGGCGCGGGCCACCGGCTGGGCCAGCTCGCTGGTCGGCAGATCGGCGATCTCCTGGGCGATCGTGTAGAGGCCCAACGCCGCCGGGCCGGCGAGCTTGCCCACCACCAGCGCGTCGATCCGCTCGCGCACGAAGCTCAAGGCGTTGTTGGCCAGCACCCACTTGGAGAAGTCGACGAGGGCGCCGACCCGGGCCAAGGACAGCTTCGGCCGGTAGCGGCTCATGGTGAAGCTGGCCACGAGCAGCACGACCCGGCGAGCGAGGATGCCGGCCACGAGCGCCCGCCAGTCGCGCCAGAGGAAGGCGAGGGCGATGGCGGTCACGAACTGGGCGAGCCGGCCGTAGAGGTGGAAACGGAACTCGCGGGCGATGTCGAGCTCGCGGCGGAAATCGACCGTCCCGATGTTGCCGAGCCCCTGGAGCAGCGCGGCCAGGGCCAGCCACCAGAAGACGACCTCGAGCCTCGGATCGGCGAAGAACGCCGCCGCCGGTGCGGCCAGCAGGAGCAGGACGAGGCCCAACCCCAGGCCCTTGAGGATGTCGAGGGTCCAAGCGGTGTCGTATTCCGGCCGCCCGGCGGTCCGGTCGCGGATGATCGCCAGATCGAAGTTGAATTCGCTGGCGATGTCGAGCAGCGCGGCGATCGTGGTGGCGAGGGCGACCAGGCCGAAATCCTCCGGGGTGAGCAGGCGGGCGAGCACCAGCATGCTGGCCACCCCCAGCACCCGGGAGACGAGGCGCAGCGCCACCATCCAGGCCGCGCCGGCGGCCACCTTGCGTCCCAGGTCCGGCACTCTCGTATGCGCTCCGCGACCCGCCGGGACCGCCCCGGCGATCGTCGGCGAATGGCAGTTGACCGTTCGTGGAAGATGATATCCTTAGGTGCGCCGAGTGGGAACCGAGGAAAAGTCGGCCGCACGGGGGAACGAGCGCCGATGCGTATCTTTCGGCACCATGTCGAGCGCGCCGTGGTTGCTCTAGGGTTGACCGATGCGGTGCTTCTGTTCGCCTGCTTTTATATTGGATACTTTGCGCGCTATGCCGATACGGATTTGATCGCCCAGGAGTTGAAGGCCCACCTCGCCCCGGCCTCGACCTTCGTGCTCGCCACCCTGGCGGCCTTCCTCGCGCTCGGGCTCTACGAGCGGCTCGCGGTGGCCGATCCGCGGATCGCGGCGATCCGCATGCTGGCCGCCTTCCCGCTCGGCTTCGGGCTGCTCGCGGTGATCGTCTATCTGCTGCCGGAGCTGCGGATCTGGCGCTCGGGTCTCGTGATCGCCATGCCCGCGAGCCTGGTCGGTCTGCTCTCGGTCCGCGCGGTGTTCCTGTGGCTGGCCGACCGCGAGGCGTTGAGCCGCCGGGTCCTGTTGCTGGGGGATCCCGAGCCGATCGCCCGGCTGCTCGAGCGCACGCGGACGGTCGGCCCGGCCTCCTACCGGGTGGTGGAGCGGATCGCCCTCGACGAGCCCCCGGTCCGCCCCAACGACCAGGATTGGCTGCTCGAGGTCTGCCGGCGGGCCCAGGTGGAGGAGATCGTGGTGGCGGCGAGCGAGCGGCGCGGCCGTCTGCCGATGGACGCACTTCTGCGCTGCCGGCTGGCCGGGATCCCGGTGAGCGAGGATCACGCGTTCTTCGAGCGGCTGACCGGCCGGGTCGATCTCGACCATCTGCATTCGGGCCGGCTGGTGTTCGCCGACGGCTTCGGCCACGGCCGGCTCGACGCCGTTCTCAAGCGGTCGTTCGATCTCGTGCTGGCGAGCCTGGCGCTGATCCTGGTGGCCCCGCTCCTGTTGCTCGCGGCCTTGGCCGTCAAGCTTGAGGACGGCGGGCCGGTGTTGTTCCGCCAGCAGCGGGTCGGCCGCAACGGTGTGCCGTTCGAGATGCTCAAGCTGCGCAGCATGCGGGTGGACGCCGAGCGCGACGGGCCGCGCTTCGCCGCCGTGGGCGATCGCCGTGTCACGCGGGTCGGCCGGTTCCTGCGCCGCACCCGCATCGACGAGCTGCCGCAGCTCGTCAACGTGCTCAAGGGTGAGATGAGCTTCGTGGGACCGCGGCCCGAACGGCCGATGTTCGTGGACGAGATCACCCGCGTCTTGCCCTGTTTCCCCTTGCGCCACCGGCTGCGGCCGGGTCTGGCCGGCTGGGCCCAGCTCAACCATCCCTACGCGGCCGATCTCGCCGACACCCGTGTCAAGCTCGAATACGACATCTACTACATCAAGAACTGGAGCCTGTTCCTCGATCTGTTGATCCTCGCCCAGACCCTGCGCGTGGTGGTCTGGGGCAACGGCGCCCGTTGAGCCGAGCATGGATCACGGCGACCCGCTCGTGACCGCGCTCGCCGCTCTGGCGTCGGTCACTTTCACGGCGATCTGGCTCCTGGCCGGTCGCTCCGCGATGGTCCGAGCCGGACCCGGTGGCCGCCAGCTGGAGATCGCGCTGCTCGCCACCGCCGCGGCGGCGGCGACCACGGCGCTGTCCCGACCCGTGCCCACCGCCCTCGTCCTCGCCCGGGCCGCGGCGCTTCTGGAGCCCCTGGCCTGGACCGTGGCCCTGGCCGGCTGGGCCCGTTCGTCGACCGCGGGACGAGACCCCTGGCCCCCGGTGGCTCGCCGGCTCTCGGGGCTTCTGGTGGCGGTCGCGATCCTGGCCGCCGCGCTCGAGCTGCCCGGGCCGCGCTTCGGCCACCTCCTGCACGCGGCCCTGGCACTGGCCGGGCTGTCGGCACTCGTGGCCTTGCTGCGTCGGCTCGACGAAGAGGGGTTTTGGAAACTCAAATATCTCTTGGCCGCGGTCGGTGCCGTCCTGCTCGTCCATCTGGCCGCGGCGGCGCGCGCGCTGGGCGCGCTCGCGGGCGGGGCCGACGGGCTCGAGGCCGGCCGGATGCTGGTCACCGTGCTGGCCGCGCCACTCGTGCTGGTGGCACTGGGGCGGCTCGACGAGGCGGCCCTGGCACCGCTGCCCGGCCGGACGATGGCCGCCGGGGCCCTGCTCGCCGCGGCGGTGACCGTCTACGGCGCGGCGGTCGGCTGGCTCGCCTACGAGATCCACGAGGCGTTTCCGAACGCCGGCCCGGGCCTGGCTCTGGCCGGCGGCACGGCGGCGGTGCTGGCGCTGGCCCTGGCGCTGGCCTCCGGGCAGGTGCGCGCGCTGCTCGACCGGCTGGTCGGCCGGCTCACCGGTGAGCGCTTCGACTACGAGCGGGAGTGGCTGCGGTTCATCGACACGGTGGGCGCGTGCGAGGCCGAGGAGGGTCTGCCCCTGCGGGTGATCCGCGCCGTGGCCGAGGCGGTCGACGCCACCGGCGGCGCCCTGTGGGTGCGCACCGAGGACGATCGCTTCGAGCTGCTGGCGATCCGCAACATCGACCGGCCGGCGCGCGCCACCGTCGAGGCGCCGGGGCTCGCGGCGGTCCTGGCCGCCGCCGACGGCCCGATCGAGCTCGACCGGCTGGCCGCCCTCGTTGCCGGCGGACCCTGGCCGGACTGGCTGCCCCGGCCGCGGCGCGGCTGGCTCGTCCTGCCGCTGCCTCACCGCGGCCAGCTCTCGGGCTTCATGGTCCTGGCCGAGCCGCGCGCCGGCCGCCGCCTGTCGCCGCAGGAGCGCCGGCTGTTGCGCATCCTGGCCCGCGAGGCCGCCTCCTATCTCGCCGAGGAGCTCGCCACCCGGGCGCTCGCCGAGGCCCGGCAGTTCGCCGCCTTCAGCCGCAAGCTCGCCTTTTTGACCCACGACCTCAAGAACGTCGCCGCCGAGCTCCAGCTGGCGGCCGCCAACGCCCGCCGTCACCTCGACGATCCGACCTTCCGGGCCGATCTGGTGGCGAGCTTGGACGAGGCGGTCGAACGGCTGTACGAGCTCTTGGCCCGGTTGCGCAGCGAGCGGCCGGCCGAGCCGGAGGGCGTCGATCTGGTCCGGCTCCTGGCCGAGGCCCGCGGCTCGCGCCCGCACCGTCGGCCGGCCTTCCGCTCGCCGCTCGCGAGCCTGCCGGTGCGGGTCGAAGAGGAACGTCTGTTGGCCGCGCTGCGCGATCTGATCGACAACGCCTTCGAGGCGACCGGCGAGAAGGGGCCCGTGGAACTCCTGCTGCGCCGCGAAGGGCGGGCGGCGATCGTCGAGGTCCGCGACGGCGGGCCCGGCCTGCCCGCGATGCTCGACGTCGGAGCGGCCCGGCCGTTCGTGACCACCAAGCCCACGGGCCTGGGCCTGGGTCTCGCCGCCGCCCGCGAGACGGTCGCGAGCCTGGGCGGCCGGCTGGAGATCGAAAGCCGGCCCGGGCGCGGCACCACCGCCCGGATCGTCCTGCCCGAGGCGGTGGGGGAGCCGTGAGCGCGCCGCGCCGACTGTTGCTGGTCGAAGACGATCGCGGCCTGCGCCGTCAGTTGCGCTGGCAGCTCGCGAACGTCGAGCTGCTCGAAGCCGGTGATCGCCGCGAGGCGCTGGCCCTCCTGCGGGCCCGCGACCCGGCGGTGGTGTTGCTGGATCTGGGCCTGCCGCCCGATCCGCACGGTGTCGCCGAGGGCTTCGCGGCGCTCGAGGAGATCCTGGCCGCCCGTCCCGCCACCCGGGTGGTCGTGATGACCGGCCGCGACGGGCGCGAGCACGCGCTGCGGGCGATCGCCGCCGGGGCTTCGGACTTCCACACCAAGCCGGTCGATCCGACCACCTTGCAGCTGGTGGTCGAGCGGGCCTTCTTCGTGAGCGCGCTCGAGGCCGAGGTCCGGGCGGCCGAGACGGCCGGGGAGCGGCCGGCCTTGCCCGGGGTGATCGGCGCCGCCCCGGGCCTGCTCGCCGCCTGCCGCTTGATCGAGCGGGTCGCTCCGGCCGAGGTGAGCGTGCTCGTCACCGGCGAGAGCGGCACCGGCAAGGAGGTGCTGGCGCGCGCCCTGCACGCCTTGTCCCCGCGCCGCTGCGGCCGGTTCGTGGCGATCAACTGCGCCGCCATCCCGGCCTCGCTTCTGGAGGCCGAGCTGTTCGGCTACGAGCGCGGCGCCTTCACCGGCGCCCTCGAGCGCAAGCCCGGCCGGCTGGAGCTCGCCAAAGGCGGCACGCTGTTCTTGGACGAGATCGGCGATCTGCCGCTCGAGCTGCAGCCCAAGCTGTTGCGCTTCCTTCAGGAGCGGGTGATCGAGCGGCTCGGCGGCCACCAGGAGATCCACCTGGACGTGCGCATCGTCTGCGCCACCCATCGCGATCTGCGCCGGGCCATGGTCGAGGGCCGCTTCCGCGAGGACCTCTATTACCGATTGGCGGAGATCGAGGTGCACCTGCCGCCCTTGCGCGAGCGACCAGGTGACGCGGTACGGATCGCCCGCCACCTCCTCGAGCGCTACGCCCGCGAGCAGGGCCGCCCGGTGCCGCTGTTGAGCTCGGAGGCGATCCACGCGCTCGACCGGCACGATTGGCCGGGCAACGTGCGCGAGCTGCAGAACCGCATCAAGCGCGCCCTCCTGTTGGCCGAGGGCCGGCGGATCGGTGCCGCCGATCTGGGCCTGGCCCCGGCCGAGCCGGAGGAGACGTCGCTCGAGCTGCGCACGGTGCGCGAGCGGGCCGAGCGCGAGGCGTTGCTGCGGGCCCTGGCCCGAGCCGGCGGCAACATCTCGCGAGCCGCGGGCCTGCTCGGGATCAGCCGCCCGACCCTCTACGATCTGTTGCGCCATCACCGGCTGCGCGACTGACCGGTGCGGGCTCGTCGCCGAGCTCGGCCGCGATCGCCTCGGCCGTGGTCGGCAGCCCACCCCGTTCGCCCAGCACGAAATCGAGCACCGCCTCGACCCGTCGCCGCAGCGCCGCGCAGGCCGCGGCGTCGGGCGCGTAGGGCGTGTTGCCCGGGGCCAGCGAAGGGCTGTGCAGCGACAGGCACAAGAGCCGGTGGCCCCGGTCCACGAGGGCTCGGGCCAGGCGCAACAGCTCGGCCTCCTCGAAGCCCTCGGGGGTGAGCGTGATCCGCTCCAACAGACCGGTCCGCGCGAGCGCCCCGCCCAGGCGCAGCCGGGCCCAGGCCGGCCGGTCGAGCAGCCGGACCAGGCGGGGCCGGTCGGCGAGCCGGCCCACGTGACCACAGCTCATGGGCAGTTCCAGGAGCCGGCCCGCGGGGCCGAAGCGGAAGGGTCGGTCGGGCATCCCGCGATAATCGGGTCCGCCGTCGGCCCGCAGGTCGCGGTGCGGATAGCCCGACAGATCGACCCGCAAGCCGAGCGCCTCGAGCGTGGCGGCGGTCTCCGGCCCGAGCCCGTAGCGCCCGGCCTTGTAGAGCCGGGGTGCGCGCCCGAAGGTTTCGCCGATCCGGGCCACGAGCCGGGCGAGCTTGGCCGCCTCGAGCCGTGGCGCCAGATTGCCGGCATACGATGTGGCGGGTCCCAGGGGCTCCTCGAACGGCGGGGTGACCCAGGGGTGCAGATGGGCGCCGATCACCACCGCACCCGAGGCCACGAGCTCGCCCAGGATCGCCCGGCCCTCGGGCGAGGCCAGAAGCGGCCAGGTCACCACGCAACTCGGAACGAGCCGCCAGCGCGCCAACCACGCCACGAAGTCGGGCAGTGCCCGCAGCGCCCTCGTGTTCCACCCGTCGCGGCGGAACGGCCCGCGCCAGTCGAACGACTCCTCGGTGTCGATCACCAGGTGCAGCCGCAGCGGGGTCCCCGCCGGCCAGACGATCGGCCGCGGCGACCCGAAGATCCGCTCGGCCGGCCATCTCACGGCTCGTCTCCGGGCGCGGGGGGCGGCCAGGTGCCGTCGAGGAGGGCGCGCCAGGCCGCCACCATCCGCGCCTCGTCGTAGACCGCGGCGACCCGCGCGCGGTTGGCCTCGCCCAGTCGGCGGCGCAGCGCGGCATCGCTCAGAAGCTGGGCGAGGGCGCGGGCGAGCCCGGCCTCGTCGTCCGGTGGCAGGACGAAGGGGCGGTTCTCGGCCGCCACCATCCGCGGTACGTCGCCCACCGCGGTGGCGAGGATCGGCAGCCCCGCGGCCATGGCCTCCAGGATCGAAAGCGGCATCTGCTCGGTATCCGAGCCGGACAGGAACAGATCGGCCGCGGCCAGGAGCTCGGGGACCTCCTCGCGCGCACCCGCCAGCAGCACCCGATCGCCGAGCTCGGCTGCGGCCCGTTGCACGGCGGCGCGCAACGGCCCGTCGCCCACGAGCACGAGCCGCGGCCGGGTCGCGGGCGGCAACCGGCCGAGCAGGCGGACCAGGCGCAGCGGGTTCTTCTCCGGCCGCAGCCCACCCACCGCGATCGCCACGAGCTCGCCCGGCGCGCGGCGCCACGGCAGCGGGCTCGGCCGGGCCACCCGATAGCGCACCGGATCGATGCCGTTGGGCACGCGGGCGATCCGCTCGGCGGGGATCCGCCAGACCGCGCGGGCCAGCTCCTCCAACGTCCGGGACACGACCACGAGCCGGGTGGGCCCGCCGATCGCGAGGCGCCGGGTCCACACCCGCCGGCGCAGCTGCCGGCCGCCGCTCTCTTCGGGGCCGAAGCCCTCCTCGAGGTGGAGCTGCGGGCAGAGCGGTCGGAACCGGTTGGCCAGCGCCCAGTCGATCGCCCCCCAATTGTAGGTGACGAGCAGATCGGGCCGCAGGGTCCGCAGCACGCGGCGCAGGGCGGCGAGATCGCCCGGCCGGGGGACGGGCGCGTGCGCCCGCGGCACGACGATCGGCCGGACGTGGTGCGGATCGCACAAGGCCAGCGCGTCCATCACCCCGTCGACCGCCGCCACACTGTGGACGAAGCGCGGGCCCCACAGCCGGCTCAGCCGCGCGAAGCGTCGCTGCGGCCCGCCCGCGGCGAAGGTCGCGAACACGTGCAAGACGTGGCGCGGCCGCTCAGGGTTGGCCATCGGCGTGGACCCGGATCGCCCGGGCACGGAAGATTTCGGGATCGGTGGTCGGCCGCCAGCCCAACGCCACCTCGACGTCGCGGGTGTCGAAGCGCGCCCGCAGCCCGCGCGAGCGCAGATCGCGCAGCGAGGGGGGCGGCACGTGCCGACCACCCAGGCGTTTGATCACCCATTTGCCGAGCTCGACCAGCTGCCGGCGCCAGACCGGCCGTGGATGGAAGGTGAAGGGCCGGCCGAGCGCCGCCGACAGCTCGGCCAGGTAGGTGCGGGCACTCCACCGCACCCCGCCCACGAGATTGAACGCCCGGCCGCCGATGCCCGGGGCGTCGAGCGCCAGCCGGATGGCCTCGGCCACGTCCTCGACCAGCACGAAGGGCAACGGATCGGTACCCTCGTTCCAGCCCACGCAGTGCTGCGGCCGCTCGAAGCTGCCGAGCCCGGGGTGCAGCGGGCTCGCCCCCGCTCCCACGACCAGGCCCGGTCGCAGGATCACGAGCTCCGGCCCGCCGGCGGCGGCGAGCTCGGCCAGCCGCAGTTCGGCGGCGGCCTTGGCGCGCGCGTAAGGGGCCCGCCCGGGATGCCGGTCGACCGGCGTGGCGCCGGTGATCACCGTGCGCGGATCGCCCGACCACAGCGCGGCGATCGAGCTCACCTCGACGAACCGCGCCACCCCCGCGGCGGCGGCGGCGCGGAAGACCGCTTCCGCGCCGGCCACGATCGCCTCGACGATCGCCTCCGGGTCCTCCGCACCCCCGGCGTGGGCGAGATCGACCACCACCCGCACGCCCTCGAGCGCGCGGGCGACGGCCGCGGGATCGCGCCGGTCGCCCTCGATCGGCCGCACGCGCGGATCGTCGAGCGGAGAAGGCGGATCGGCGAGCGTACGGGCCAGCACCGCGACCGGCCGGTCGTGGGCCAGGAGCGCCGCCACCGTCGCCCGACCGATGAAGCCGCTGCCACCCACGAGCAAGACGTCGGGTCGCACGGGCGAGGTCGCGGCCC
>FWPV01009941.1_pt1 | contig 15820 bp, 6 predicted proteins | sample 2228371 | NCBI WGS metagenome assembly FWPV01 (sample SAMEA103939776, study PRJEB20133) | metagenome | reverse complement strand
CAACCAGAGCGAAGCCGCTCGCATTCTGGGTGTGAGCCGTGTGACCGTCTGGAACCGCATGAAACGTTATCACATCGACCTTCAAAAGATAATTTCAGCTTAAACTCGGCCGGTTTTCCCAAAACGAAATGACCGACGCGGTTTTCGCAGTCTCCAGGTGCGGCTTATCCAAAATTCCGGACCGTAGCGACAAGCGCCACGACGAGTACGACACCTTGCCCGATCCTCTCTTGCAACTGCGAAAAACGCTTCTCCATGGCTTTAAAACGCTTTACCAATGACACGAGGCACCAACGGACACGTTCCCCACACAACATGGTCACTGATTTTCTTTTTGACACACGATTCTATCCGTTGCTAATCTTTAAATACTTTGGAGCACGTTCGTAACTTCTTCCTGTACGCCGAGACGCACTGACTGCTGGATATGAACTGTGCGGGACGTCTGGCTTTTAATGAAATCCAGGAGAAGGAAGTTGTAATGATACCAGAAGATGTGAAACAAATGATTGATGCAGAGATTGCTCCTCTTAAGAGGAAATTGCATGAATTGCAGATAGCTATTGACACGTTAAGAAGCACATCCACATCAGGAACCAAATTTCAAGCATCACCCAAAAAGACAGAAAACAAGATAAAAATTCCGATCATTCGTGATGAAAACATGGAGCTGTTTACGGGTGTTAAGATTGAAGCATGTACGGCCTTGATTGATAGGAAAGGGACGCTAAATATTATTGGCGAGATAGCATCTGCAAATGCACAACCCATCTCCGATTACGTGGAAATACAGGTCTTGGTTTTTGATTCAGACGGTGATCTTGTGAATCGTCAGTTTACTAACTGGAGTGAGCTTGGACTTCGGCAGTCTTTTGAATTTGAAATAGAACCTGAAACGCTTGCAGGCTCTACACCAACAAAGGTTAAGGTATACCCTGCAAAATAATATCCAAGTTTTTTCCCTTTCAGGAACGTCAAAAATAACAACAATAATGACGTCCTAGCTCGGCTGGCTGCTACGGCGCATCTTGCCCCCGAAAAACACGACCAGACTGAGGCCCTTCGTCCTCGGTGTCCGCCTTGTGACTGTCTGGAACCGCATGAAGCGTTATCAAAACGACACGACATCTCAAGGGTGCTCGCGAGCTAAATTCACCGCTTTCAGTCCAATCCTGCATGTTTTTCGCAGTTTCTCGGGTCCTAACTTTTTAACCGCGTGTGGGACGCTCTTTGTCCTACCAGAGCGGTTAGGTTTAGGCTTCGGCGAGCAAAGGGTCCTTCAGGGGTGTGAAGCGGCTCCGTTGTTGCATCGTGGCAACGGCCCAGAAAGGATCAAAAGCGGGCATGGGAACCGCAAACGAGGCAAAGTTTATTTTGGATTTAAGACTTTAAAGCCCATGATCGGCACCGCTACCTCCATCTATGCGCTCGAAATGAGCGGGCTGCTTCGGGCGGTGTTTTTGGTGCCCTCGATTTTCAACGGGAAAGCAGGCCCATCGTCGTTCTCCGTTTTTTGGTTGATCGCCCGCCGCTCCTGTAGCAAAATGCGAAAGAATGCACGACTAACCGGATTAATGAAAGATACTCTACTTTGTTGTTGGGAAAATTAAACCGCAAGGCGAGTGGTATGGGAGAGTCTCAGCACATTGATGCCTGTATTGCCAAACCGGACCCTGTCATCGTCTTATGATAACGGGTAGTGAAGCATCTGCTGCTTATAGCCTGCACCGAGATCCTGCTAGAGCAAAGGAGGCAACTCGAAGAATTGGACCAAGCTATCAGAATCATCGGAAGGATTGAAATTCAACCAACATTTGAAGTTTTAGAAAAACGCAAGGATCTCCTGTCCCAGGTGAAGTGCCGGAATCGTGTGCAGCAGCAGTCCATACTGTATCTTCGAAAGAAGCTTAAAAGAAACCAAACTGATCTACAGCCCTCATTAACACCAGCTGCACCATCTGCCGGCCCTATGGTGCCACCATTACATAACCATAGGAGTAGAAAGCATCTAAGGTGAGTCTGTTGTCTTTATTAGAAATTGGTTATCTTACCCCGGCAGAAAAGCCAGAATTGAAAGTTAGAGAACGCTGCCATTTTTCGAGGACAGAGTTCAAAGTGGCGCTACGGTAGAGGTTAAGAATCAGGACGTTTAGTTTCCATATAAATCATTGGGCACCGCAGCAACTCAATTGGCTGGGTATCCCTTCACCGGTTGGCCTCATTGGTTCAAGATCAGTACACATGGTAGCTGAACCTGTTTATATGAACTCAGAAAATAGTTTTTACATTTGCGCAACAGTAGGTAGCGCTCCAGGACTCGTAAGAAGATCTGAAACGTTTTAAGAGTTCTGCGCTAAGCTCATGGTTACTTCTTTTGTGAAGCTGCCGAGAACATCCGAATGTATGAAGTAATCTGGGATACGGAAACAGGCGGTATCCTACTGCAGCAGGTGGGGGCTGAGGGTTTAAGCACCCCGGTGAGGCCAGTGTTTCACGAAGAGCTGGATCTGCTAGGATTCCAAGCGAAGTGGAGGTATCCGCGCAGCAAGGCACCTCTTCTTTGGGCTACGACTGTCGGGCGGCGTTATTTTTTCCGGGGAGAGGCCGTCGCCGAAGCTAAAGGTGGCTCTTTTTTTCATCCCCCAACCATCCAGTACTTTCGCGAAGACTTGGAGCTGACACCGATAGATGTGCCTAGAATGCTGGCGAAAAATTGCACCCTAATGAGAAATTTGGCTCACGAAGCCATCGCCTTCATAAGGCAGGCCCATGACCAGAACATGCGACGGGCTGAGATTGCCGCAGTAGCCTTTAGCGGTGGTAAAGACTCTCTCGTCCTCCTCGATCTAGTCCATCGGGCCCTGCGCCCTGACGAATTCGTGGTGGTTTTTAATGACACCCAAATGGAGATCACCCCGACATACGAGGCCGTCAAAAAGGCAGAAGAAACATGGCCTCATCTGCGCTTTCGCACATCTCGTAGCCATAAATCAGTAGAACAAACCTGGCGCGAATTTGGTCCACCCAGTCGCATTCATAGATGGTGCTGTACGGTACATAAATCTGTCCCGAACCTTTTACTCCTACGTCAACTAGCAGGCAATCCCGCTGCCCGAGCTCTCATTTACGACGGCATTCGGTGGGAGGAGAGTCAGGCTAGGGCCGGTTACCAACGAGTCACTTACGGGGGAAAACACGGTACGCAGATAAATGTAAGTCCGATCGTTAAGTGGAACTCTGCAGAAGTTTTTCTCTATTTACTCACTAGGAATATTTTTTTAAATGAAGGCTACAGATATGGCTTCGCTAGAATTGGGTGCGCCGTATGCCCATTTGCCTCTCAGTGGTGGAATGCACTTGTTTGGATGAAATATCCCAAAGATTGTTTACCTTTTCTAGATATCCTAAGCGAATACGCATTAAAACACTACAAGGACACAAAAGAATTTTTGACCAGCGGAGCATGGAAGGGAAGGGCAGGCGGTCGCTTTATAGATGAACAGCCGAGGCTTACAGAACGTAAATTGAACAACAAATTAGAATATATTGTAACTAATCCACAGCTACATTTTACAGAACTTATTAATACATTCAACATTGTTTCGAAAGATTCTGATGGACACATCCTGATGATGATAAATTCTTCATATGTAAAATTAAAAACATTCAAAGATAAAGGTTCGCTGATTGTACACATTTTTAATTACAACATCTACGACCGCTACACTCTCAATCTAATAAAAGGACTGCTCAACAAATTGACCTACTGTGTTTCTTGCAAAGCTTGTGAAGTTGAGTGTCCAAAAGGTGCTATCAGGATTGGTAACAAAACATATGTAGTAGATCATAACAAATGCGTACATTGTTTGAATTGCATTACGTTTGTCGAAAAGGGTTGCTACGTGGCAAAATCATTGCAAATCACTAATGAGGAAAACACAAGTATGAAGGGAATTAACAGGTACCAACACTTCGGGATGAAAAAGGAATGGTTGCATGAATTCTTTCTTGATCCTGCAAAGTGGTTCGTTATCAACAACTTGGGCAATAGACAATTCGAGGCAATGAAGGTTTGGCTGAGAGAATCCGAGATTATTGTTAGGACGGATTTGTCTGATTGTGGACACATATTAAGGCGTATAGGCCTAGAAAACGAACTAACATGGTATGTTATATGGATACATTTGGCACGAAATTCCAAGTTGATAAACTGGTATATTAATAACATTGAATGGAACACATTTTACTCAAAGAAAGATATGATTCAAATGCTTGGTGACTCTTTATCGGTTGCCTCAAGAGACAACGCAATTAAAGCTTTATTTGGGTTATTCAAAGATACGCCATTAGGCGAATCTTTAAATTTAGGCATAGTTACCAAGTTAGATTCCAGGTCGAGCATCATAATCCGAAAGTCAAGGCATGAAGATACGGACTCAATCGCGATTTTATATAGCATGTATAGATACGCAGAAAAAAACGATAGATACGAATTCTCAATCTCGGACGTCTACAATGGAAGCGAAGGTGTTTATAGTCTGTTTGGTTTACCAAAAGACACGTTTACTAAAATACTCATTGGTTTATCGACAAAGTACAACACATTTCTCTCTGTAGAAATCGTCAGGGATTTAGATAACATATACCTTTTTAGACAGTTTAGCGCAATCGATATATTGAGGAGGTGCTCCAATGTTTAAAAGGAGTGGATGGGCCGCTCATAGTACGTTTGGCCTTCGTAAAGAATGGCTGGCACTGTTTTTAGCTCAACCAGAAACCTGGCAGACGGCAGGTATTCTTGGAAATAAACAGATTGAATCCCTTAGGGTCTGGTTAAAAACTGCGGGGCTAGTAAATCACCAAGGTCAGAGAACGGCGTTGTGGCACCTTTTCCAGGAAGAAGGTCTTGAATCGCTCCTAGGCTGGCAGATTTTATGGATTTATGTCTGCTTTAATTTTCCCACGGCCAGGTGGTATGTTTGCAATTTCCCCTCAGGGACTTGGAAGATAGAAGAGCTAACTAGTGCTCTGCAGAAAGAAGTACCCAACTTATCACCACGGACAGTCTACAACGCCGTCATAGAACTTGTTGGTTTACTCGAGCGCACTCCTGTCGGTAAAGAATTGGGTCAAGGAATAGTTGAACCTGGGCGACCGCGACGGGTTACACGGCTTGGATACTCAAGTCCGCATTGGCAGGCCTCTAGTTGTGCTCTGGATTGCTTGCGTCAGAAGGAGAGTCTCGATGTGTTCAGTTTGTCTGGAAATTTCCTCTGGCCTTGGATTATCTTCGGCTGCGACAAGCAGATCATCATTAAGCAGTTCCTCGTCCCTTCAAACGGGCCATGGAAACTAGTTGACAGGCATGTTTTTTGGGCGCGCAATCAAAGCAGGTGAGTAAGCTTGACACGTATTCCAAAAGCTGCGAGGTGAAGTTTTGCTAGCCGTTTCGTGCCCTTCTGTTATAAAGATGATAGGATCTGTCGGAGGAAGGTATGACATGGATTTATGCTGATTACCTTAGAGTACGACCTGACCTGGTGGATGTCTATACAGCAGAAGTTGATGCTACGTCGCCGCGCCTCTGGCAGGCTTTTATCCCTCATCAGGACATGTATAACCTGTTGTCGCGACTGCTGGACAGCCTAGAACGCAAAGCTAAAGACCAAACAAAATCTTTATGGATTCACGGTGCGTATGGGACTGGAAAAACCTTTGCAGCCTTTGTAGTTAAGCATCTACTGCAGGACCCGCTTCCTGAAGTGGAGGCCTATCTGACGAAATACAATCTCACTCGAAGCCTGTGGCCTCGCTTCCGGGCTTTGCGCGAAATGGGACCATATTTGGTCATCTGGCGGAGCTCCACGGCGGGTTTAGACAGCCAGCTGAAATTTATGTCCGCCTTGCAGCAGGCTATTAAAGAGGAGGTGAAGAAACAGGGACTTAGTTTCAGTTTTCCGGCTGCCCTGCAAGATGAACTTCTTCAAAAACTTACCGGTCCAAACCCAACTATCAATTGGGATATCGTTTTTGAAAAGTACCGATGGGAGGTATTTCCTGATTTCGGGAGTGCGAACACAGTGTTGGGCGAAATTAATAAGGGGAACGGAGAGGTTCTAACTCGTGTTACGGAGGTGCTAGAGCGAGAAGGGGTTGTCCTTTTACTGACGCCGGAAAAGATGAAGGAAGGACTGCAAAATGTTATTGTGAATAATAAACTTCAAGGCATTGTCTGTCTATGGGACGAATTCAGCGAATTCTTTGTGCATAATACGACAGTTGGCGGCCTACAAGAATTAGCCCACGCTGCGGTACGATTACCTTTCTACCTAGTGCTTGTAACACACCGTTCGCCCGAACGGATTTATCGCGACCAGGAGACTATGAGCAAACTATTGGAACGCTTTCACACCATTCATTTTCGTCTACAGCCGGTCACAGCTTATACCTTAGCAGGCAATGCCATAGAGGTGGAAAGGGGGCAGCGTGACGAATGGGAAGACAAACAACTCATCCTTTGGGACAACCTAAAGAATATTGCTGCTCACCTCTTCGATCAGGAGGGGTCACCTCGAGACTTTAAAGCTCTGGTACCTTTACAACCCTATAGCGCTTTTCTCTTGTCCACGTTAGCTGGTGCCTTCAGTTCTAGTCAGCGAACTCTATTTGGTTTCCTCAAAGATCTAAAACCTGGTGGATTTGCCTGGTTTCTGAAGGAATACCCCCGGGAACCTTGGTACTGGCTAACTCCTGATATCCTTTGGGAATATTTTTTCGGAGAAGAGGCTAGGGAGACTGAACTGACGGAGCGGGTGCAAGATGTGGTGAGCTTTTGCAGAGCTCGCATATCCCATCTGGAAAGCGAAGAGGAACAGAGGCTGTTTAAGGGCGTGATGCTGTTTTTGATTTTGTTCCGGGCCATGCGGGCAGGAGATGATCGGCTTAGACCCTGCCGAAGGAATCTTAGCTTGGCATTTGCTGGGACCCCACTACCCGAGAGACTCCCAGCTTTAGAGGAGGCGCTACGATCTAAACATTGCCTAAATCTTTTGCCGGTAGGTCAAGACGACCTGGAGTATGCCCTACCTGTGCATAACGTTGATGAGAAACGTTTTCGGCAGATCCGAGAGCAGATCGAGCGGCAGAACAAGTTCGAAGAGCAGATTAAGGATCCTCGTGGGATTCGTCACTTACTACTAGGAACGTTCCCAGTAAGTTCTATATGTGGTTGCCGCATCGTTCACGACATTATCAGCACTCCTGAGCTACAACGGTACCCGGAAAAAGTACAAAGGTCTCTAAAGCCCTATCAAATTGGCTTAGTGTTCATTGCCAGCCTCACTGATGACCACGTTGAACAGGCCGAAAGTGTGGCAGCGCAATATGCCCCTAAAACAGACCGGCTCATCTATGTGATACTGCAGACGCCCTTTACCGAGCGGCGTTGGAACCTCTGGTTAGAATACCTCACCCATAAAGCATATTGTCAGGAGATTGGCGATACTTCTAACGTTTCCTTTTATCAGAAACAGCAAGAAAAACTTGTTAAAGAGTGGCTAGATACCGTCAAAATCCAACAGCATCATGTATTCTGGCACAAACAAAGATTTACTTACCAGGGATCTGAAAGTTATCAAAAGAAGTTAGAACATATTATAGCTCAGGTCTACCCTGCAGGCCCTGAGAAGATTTCCACCTTGGGCACTATTTACACTGGCAATTATGGTGTTGCGACTTTCAAAATCGGGTTGGGAATCAACCCAAATATTACTAAACAATACAAAGAGCTAGTGGAAAAAATAAAAAATTATGAACAACGTCCAGAAGCCTGTGTACCTTTGAAGGAATTACACAACAAGGTTAAGGAGTTTTTCCAAGATCAGCGTGAAAAACGCCTGCGGGACCTATGGGAGGAGTTGCAAGAGGCTCCTTTCGGCCTTTTCCCAGCCCCGATCTCAGCGGTTCTGCTTGGGTTTTTGCTAAGGGATGTCTCTATTAATCATTATTACTGCGATGGGGTGACCTGTCATCCGCTAAATCCGGATAAGATGGCAGACTTGCTGTTACAAGTTGTGAGGGAGCAGAGGGGTTGTCAGGACATTACCATCCGCAAGAGCACCCCCTTAGCCGAGGAGTTTTGCCGCCATGTTAAAGAAGTTTTTAATATTCCTGAAGCTCAAGGAAATTTCCCCGAAGACTTGAAAGAAATCTTGAGACAGAAAATCAAGACGCTGGGCTATCCTCTATGGGTGCTCAACTATTTAAAGTCTGAGAATGTTTACTCTAATAAGCTAAAAGCCTGTGTATATTTTTTGCAGTGCTTTTTAGGCTCTTCTGAAATAGCTTCAGAGGGTATTGTATTAAGTCAAGAAGAATTGCTAAAAAACGCACAGACAGATATAGACAATTGGAGAAACGAAAAAAAAGAAGAATATTCCTTCACTAAGATATTAGCCATTATAACAAGACTGTTGGGCAGCGAGCGGCTGCGGGAAACTGTCAAACAGACTATTACACGACAAAACTTGGCTAAGAGCATGGAGTATTTCATTCAGGCGCGCCATCCTAATTTGGCTAACGAACTAGCATTACAGGATTTTCCCGTCGAGTGGGTCCTAACGCAACTGCAAGGCATGCTGCAGGAGGAGGTGTGGTTGTGGGACGAGGACGCGCTTACGGCAAAACTACAAGTGGTGCATGGCAATCTGGAGCTCTTGGTGGGACTGAACCGCCTTTGTGGTATGGATGAGAAAGATCCACGAATAGCTGTTGAAAAGTGCCGGAAATGGTTTCTATCAAAATCCAAGCTGCCGTGGCGTTTTTATTGTTACAACGCCACTAGCGAAGAACTAGCTTCACTTTTCAAAGATTTAGAGGATCTTGAGGCTGAACGCCAAGTCGCCCATAAGTCTAGAGGTGAGTTTGGGCGCAGATTAAAGCAGAACTACCTTTTGGTTAGGGACTCGATGCAAGAAGAGGCGAAGGCCCTGATTGCTTGGTTTAAGTGTAAAAGGGAGCAAGAGATCTCCCTTGATGAGGCTCGTACACTTTACGCCGAGTTGCCCTCCCTAGGAGCGGAAAAAGATGATCAGAAGATCGAAGAAAACATTCTGCGCTGTTGGGAACAGATGAAACACCGCGTCCTCGTGCAAACCGTTAGGGACTGTTGGCAACAGATAACAGGGACTGAATCCCCCAGTGAGTGGAGCCGCCAGAGGCGAATTCCTATCAGATGGGTTTTGAGTGATTCTCGATGGCAGAAATTATGCGACGATTTTGACAGGTTGGACTCGTTAACTGATAACATATTGGAGTCCTATCAGCAACTATTATTGGACTACCAGGAAAACCTGAAGAGCTGCTTGGAGAGCGCGCCAGCTGTTAGGCTGGTGGAAATTTTGCTACCGGAATACATTAATATTTTCTATGACGATAATCGCCTTGAGCACTTGCAACAATATATAATAATGCGAATGGGGGACGAAGTGGAGAGGTGGCCTTTCACGTTTGCAGAAGTCCAAGCCACAGCCCGCCAATGGTTGATCGATTACTATCAGAAGGCATTCTTGCCCGAGGTAGAGAAAGTGCTAACTAGCCTGTCTATGGAGCGCGCAAAAATCCTTCTCCAGGAATTGGTTCAGGAACCGGCAATTGGGATCCGTTTCTTAGCAAAGGTGCAAAAAAATGATAGCGGGCATTGAACGTTATCGTAAGATTAGATCCTTGGATGAATTGCGGTGTGAGCTCCGGGAGGATGCCCAGCGTCAGGATCGCTGGCCGACGCGCTTTATCTTAGTATCAGGGCTAGCTTCATGGCAACAGGTCCTAGAGATCCTTCAGGCTGAAGTAGATACTACCATCAACCTCTCTGATTATTGCCAAGAACGGGAGACGTTGCCGTATATTGATTGGAACGAGATGGTGGCCCATTTGAGGCGTAATAGTCTTCAAAGGACCTTATTATTACCTGTTGGCGAAATCCTGCGCCTTCACGAGGCCCAAGGGGGTCAGTTATTAAGGTCCCTCGCTTCATTGGAGTTTACAGGTAAAAGCCGCTGTTATGTACCGTTGTGGCAAGTATATGATCTTTTCGCCAGCCAGGTACAAAAAATTCCTCGGTGGTTAGCCGGTGAACTACCCCCAGCGTGGTCTTTCGACGGAGAGATGGATAAGCTGCAGATATACCTGACGACAGTTTCGCCGAGGGTGAGGCATGGATTTGAGATTTATTCGGGGGTTCAGCCGTATCTGCAACTATGGGAACAAGGGCGCCCTCAACGTCAAAAAATTATTGTGGTAACACGATTTGCGCAAGCGGCTTCGGCTGTTTCGGGATTAGTGGAGCTGCGGGTCTGCCCTCGGGGCTTTAATGCTGTTAGAGAGTTTCTGGCTGAGACAACCGACCTACAAGAAGATTGGGGCACTGTCGGGTTGTGGGACTGGCTGGCTCAAGAGATGACTGTAGAGGAGAGCTTCTCTGAACTAGTAGCGCGCCTTCTAAATGTACGGTGCTATGATTTTATGCAGTTGCTGAGAGCTTGGCGTGACTGGCCCACGGAGAAAAAATGGCTATTCTGGTTGTTCGGTAAATTGAAGCTACGTGGTGGGTATGCCGAGGTAGTCCTGCAGAATTGTACTTCCTGGGAGGATTTCATCAATGCATGCTGGGAGACAGTTCTACAGCCAAACCTCTTCCTTGACACGGAAATCAGGGCTGAGCGCCGCCAAATTTTAGAACTAATGCAAGCTGGAGAACCACCCGCTACGTTCTGGGATAAACTCAAGGGCTTGGTAGATCCAGAGAAACAGCTTCGAGTGTTAACCGGCCTAAGTCGAAAGGAAAGAGAGACGGCCGTTATCCTAACACAACATCTGCTCCGCGAGGGACGACCCATTGCTAACATTAGAGAGGTCTTAGACCTCGCCTACCAGGAGCTCGCTTGGTATCTGGCACCGGTATCAGTGGATGAGGTCGAGCTAAGGGATTATCTCGATTGTTATAGAGAAGCTAGGATCCTCAATGAAGCCACACCGCAGCTATGTGAAGCTGCCCTTCGACTTGGGGAAAACAATTTCCTATACCGTTTCCAAGCTCGTCATAGGGTCTTGGAAAGGAAGCGGGGTTCCGCAGCTGAAGAAATCTGGTTGGATGGGTGCGGCATTGAATGGCTGGGATTTATCGAGGCCTTTTGTCGCTGCCACAACATTCAAGTTGAAGCAACCGTGGCTCGGGCTAACCTGCCCACTATCACTGCCACTAATAAGGATTGGCCAGAGTCTGTTACGCCAGAACGCGGGCTGGATGCTCTGGCTCACAGCTATGACTACCAATTCCCAACGTCCTTTGTCAATGAGTTGGAATACCTAAGAAAACAATTGAAGAATGTTTTAGTGAAGCTCTCCGAACTATCGGCCATAATCGTCACCGCAGACCACGGCCTTTCCTGTTATAGCTTTCACAAGGGTAAATCCATAAGACCGCCCGCGGGAGTTACAGTCGATAAATGGGGCCGCTGCGCCCGCGTCTACAACCTAACGGACGAAATCACCGCGAGTCCCGACTGGCACCATGAAGGGGAGTATATCTGCCTAAAAGGTTACGGACGGTTTCACGGCGGAACTGGCGCGGTTGGGGAAGTTCATGGCGGCGCGACTCCCGAAGAATCCCTCGTGCCAGTGTTGTTGTTACGAGGAGGCGAGATTTCGCCAGAGACGCTTTATCAAATCGAAATCATCAAGCCTTCGCTGCGCTTTGACCTCAAGCGAAGTGCTACCTTTTCGGAGGTGCGGATTGAGCCAGATCCAGGACAGCTCAACCTGCGGACTTGGGACAACCGCGTAATTAATGGACGGCGGGCCAGCCGTGGCTGTTATTCCTTCACCCTTAATGATCTGCAGCCAGGTGAATTTCGTGTTCAGTTCGAAGTTAATGGTAAGTTTGTCGGAGAAGCTAAGGTCAAAATAACATCCGGAGCGCTAATCGAACACGATATGGGTATTTGAGCAATGATGAGAGGCTTTTCTCAAGACGACTATCTTGACAAGGTAAAAAGCATTTTTGCTGACATTGCAGTATATAAGGACCCCAAACGGAATACTTTTATCAACTCATTGGGTATTCCTTCATTTTTGCGTGACTGGCTGGTTCGCCGATTTGCTGACGAAGATGGCAAGGTCGATAACGACGCCCTTCAGCGGTATGTCAACCAATATATTCCACGGAGAGAACAATGGGAAGGCCTGAAGAGCGCCATGGTAAAGGAGGGAGTTAAGGTAAAGTTTCTCGCCAAGGTCCGAGTAGAAATAGACATTAAAACCGGTGAAGGGCTATTCTATCTGCCCGACTTTAGCTTTCCATCGCGTAAATATGAGGCACTTATTTCAGAGCCGCTGCTCGTGGAGAAAAAGCAAGCACTCTTGGACACGGTTGAATCTTGGGGCGTGATCCAATTGGAGTGGCGTTTAGTGATTATCCCTGGTTATAAGAAAGAACAAGGGGCCATTCTTTTGACAGATTTTCAGCCTTTCAAGCCCTATAAAGTGGACTTGGAATTTTACCAAGGGGCCCGAGCTGAGTTCTCGTTGGAAGAGTGGTTGGATACCCTCCTTATGGCTATTGACTATAATCCGCGCGGCTTTCTTAACAAGCAGCAGAAGTTAACCATGATCAGCCGGCTTCTGCCGTTCGTGGAACCTAGGCTCAATATAATTGAGCTAGCCCCCAAAGGCACAGGCAAATCCTATCTTTTTTCCAAAATAAGCAAGTATGGCTGGCTGATCAGTGGCGGCAATGTCACTCGCGCCAGACTTTTCTTTGATGCGAGCAGAAGACAGCCCGGACTAGTCACCAGACACGATTACGTGGCTCTCGATGAAATCCAGACTATCAGTTTTCCAGATGAAGAGGAAATCCGAGGGGCTTTAAAAGGGTATCTGGAAAGCGGTGAATTTCGCGTCGGAGATTACAAAGGCACGGGCACTGCTGGTTTTGTCCTGTTGGGAAATATTCAACAGAAGCTTATGAACGAAGAGAAAAACATGTTCAGGGATCTACCAAGTATCTTTCACGAGTCGGCGCTGCTTGATCGCTTTCACGGCTTTATCCGAGGCTGGGATATTCCCCGCATGAAGGAAAATATGAAAGCCGAAGGTTGGGGGCTAAATGCGGAGTACTTTTCGGAGATCGTGCATTCTCTCCGGCAGGATATCCGCTACAGAGCTCTGGTTGATGAACTAGTGGAGGTCCCCAAGGGGGCCGACACGAGGGATACGGAGGCCATTAAGCGTTTAGTTACCGGATTTCTCAAGCTGCTCTTTCCGAATGCAGTTTTTGCTGGGGCACTACAGACGCCCGATTTCGAACGTTATTGTCTGCAACCTGCCCTCCGGATGCGCCAAACCATTCGTAAACAACTGAATATTCTGGATATCGAATATCCAATTAGTATGCCTGAGATTGCTTGCAAAAACCTGGCTTAGCAGTAATGGTGGTTTGCAATGAAAGCAACGCGACAGCTAATGAAATATATTTATAAAAAGATTCTATGGCAGCCAAAAACCATGAACAAAATCCATACAAGTTAATATATATGGACTAGATAGCACACTTATAGAGAGATGAATATTGACCCTACGCGACAGCTCAGCTTAAATCTCATTACATGCTGATAAATAACTTGTTTAGAATTTGGCAACGATCCTCGCTTTTGGAACATGTATAATAGGACACTTCACTATGGCTAGACGATACATTATTGCTTTCAAGTGTATGTCTTATAGAGTCTATACTGTTATACATGTTCATACAATCAACAAGCCAATTTCAGCCAAGACTCATGCATTAGTGAAGGACTCATGTAAAGAAGAGCAGCCAGAGGTAACTACAGGGTGATGAATCATCTATATGTGAGTGTTTATTTAATCGATGACAGCTTTCTTGCTAATATTCTGAAAGTCCTGCCCTACGGCAAACGGGTCGGTCACACGGTTTATGTGTACCGAGAAGCCCTCCGGCGATGTGCTCCGAAGCTCTCTGAATGGGTTGAAAAGTTGGCCTGGAGCGTTCAGGCGGGTCCTGACTATAACGTCGTTAAATTCACCTTATCCGCTCAATCTGCTCAAGTGGTGAGTTTCCTCTCTTATCCCAATTTCATGGCCGAGCCGCACCCTGCGCTTCGAGCCTCCGTGACCATCCACCTGGCAACAGGGAAGGTAACGTGCCAAGACTATTCCCAAAGGACAAATCCTCCAATCCTTCATCGTAAGGAAACACTCGTCGAAGAGAGCCATCCGCATTACGCGGAGTGGAGGGCCCTGACCGAGATAGAAGAAAAGTATGGCTTGTATGAAAAGCCTTTTCGCATAGGATTTCGAAAGAACTGGGAAGGTCTTCTGGCTCGAAAGGGCTTGCGTTATGAGGGTCATCGCCTGATTGCATGTGAAAAGGCGGCAGAGACTCCTAAGGCCTGCGCTGCCAAGGAAGCCCAGGAAGTCGTTGTGAAACGACACAAAACGGCGCTTGTCCGTTATAGGCCATCGAAGCCGATTCAGTGTCTTCTGAGCCACGGTCTTTTGTCCAAAGAATCTTCACTCCTGGATTATGGCTGTGGCCGGGGCGACGACATTCGCTATCTTACGGCCATGGGATACCGAGCCGTCGGCTGGGATCCGGTGTACCGTCCCCATGGGCCGAAAGAACCGGCCGACATTGTAAACCTCGGCTATGTTCTGAACGTGATCGAAGATCCCGAAGAGCGTGTTGAAGTGCTTCGGGACGCATTTGCTCTGGCTAGATCGCTGCTTGTTGTCTCGGTTCAGACCGTAGGATCCTCTTCGGGCATCTCAGGGCGCCCCTACAGAGACGGCATTCTGACAAACCGACAAACGTTCCAAAAATACTTTCATCAGCATGAGCTGGAGAATTTTATTGAGGAGACGCTTGGAGTGACAGGCATTCCAACGGCCTTGGGGATTTTTTATGTTTTTAAGAATCCAGGTGATCTTCAGAATTTTTTATCCCAGCGCAACCGCAGCCTGTTCATGCCGAGTACATGGGATTGGAAGGCTGTCTTTCATGGTACCGCAGCCGAGCGAGGCTTGGCTGCTGCCAAAAGAGGACGTTGGCAATGGCTTTATGAGCAGAACCAGGAACTCCTGAACGCCTTTTGGCAGAAAAGTCTTGAGCTGGGACGCCTTCCGCTACAAAGTGAATTTGAGCGTTATGGGGCGGTCACAGAGCTTTTCGGTTCACCCAAGAAAGCTTTACGGTTTCTGACGGGTCTTTTCGGAACTGAAGTTCTCGAAAAAGCGGCGGAAAGCCGCCGAAATGATCTTCTTGTCTACATAGCCCTTTCCAATTTTAGAAAGCGCGTGCCCTTCGGCGTTCTTCCCGATGGGCTGCAGGCTGACATTCGGCACTTCCTAGGGCCTTACTCCCAGGCACTCGCCCAAGGTCGGCAGGCCCTTTTTGCCGCCGGTGACAGTGACCTAATCGCGGGGCTTTGCAATGATTCCCCTCTCGGACACAAGGACGATCGGGCGCTGTATGTCCATTCATCGCTCGTGGCCGATCTGCATCCGGTGCTGAGAGTCTATGTTGGCTGTGCGGAACTTTTATGCGGTGATGTAAAGAACGCCGACCTTGTAAAAATACACAAGCATTCAGGCAAACTGACCTTGCTTTTTTACGACGACTTTTTCGGCAAGCCTTTTCCTGAACTGCAGACTCGTGTCAAGGTCAACTTGAGAACCTGCGACGTAGATGTTTTCGATCACCGGTCAGAGCTGAGGCAGGAGCTTCTTTTCTTCAAAGAGCGTTATG
>FWPV01009940.1_pt1 | contig 15820 bp, 19 predicted proteins | sample 2228371 | NCBI WGS metagenome assembly FWPV01 (sample SAMEA103939776, study PRJEB20133) | metagenome | reverse complement strand
AAGGTCACTACCATCGTTTCGGCGGCGGCAAACCCTTGGGCTTTGGCAGTGTGCGCCTGACCATTGAAAATTGTGACCTGCGAACGGCGGATGACCTTCGTGCGAAGTATCGTTCGTGGCACGTGCCTGCCGCTGCCAACGAAAAACCTTGTCAAGAGGCCGTCGCGTGCTTCCAGGAAGCGGTATGCCGGGCATACGGTGGTGCCGGCGGCAAGGGTTCTTTTGAACAGGTCCCCTTCATTGCGGCATTTCAAAGGGCCTGTAAAGGCTTTGATGACGCGCTGCCGATCCACTATCCCCGAGTGACCAAGAACCCCAACCCCGACGGGGAGTCTTTCCAATGGTTTGTCGCCAATGAGAGGCAAGGGGCTCGACTTGCCCTCCGCGATCTCGTGCGGGATCCGGGCCTTCCGATTCTTCAAGATGGTCCATCCAGAGCAGGAAACCATCAGGCAGGGAGAACCCAACAGAGAAGGAGGAACTGATGTCTCGTTTCATTCTTTGCACCGTTGGAACATCTCTCTTGACCAACCGAGATGAACGTCCGTGGGGCGGCTGGAGAAACGATACTCCGCTTCCCGATGCCGGTAACGTGGACCGCTGGTTGAAAACGGCCGACCCAGCCTTGGCATCCGCCGAGACCAATACGCTGTCGAGACTTGACCTGAATGACAGGGACATTCTCGCGTTCCTGCACTCCGACACCCCGGAGGGCCGTTTTTGTGCGGAACGGCTCAAAGCATTTTATGACGGTAAGGTTCGAGACGTACAGATGGAAAAAATCGGCAAACTGGGTTACGGGGCCGATAAGTTTACCGCAGGTCTCAAGGCTTTGGTGGATATTGCCATCCGCAAGGTCCGGGAGGCTGAGAAGATAGGTGCCAACCCGCTCTTTTGCGCCACCGGCGGCTTCAAGGCGGAGATTGCCTTTCTCAACGTCATGGGGGCTCTTTTGGGAATCGAGGTCGTTTACATTCACGAACAACACAGGGAATTGGTACGCCTACCGCGGCTTCCGCTCACGTGGGATGAAAAAATCGTCATGCAGCATGCTGATTTTTTCGAGTGGATCGATGATTCAGAGGCACCAAGGAAGAGCGCCGAGGTGGAATCGTGGCTGCGAGCGGCGCCGGAACTTCGGACATTGGTGGAGGGTGACAACGAGGGACATACTTATTTGTCAGCGGCGGGAGACCTTTTGTACAAGGCGGCTAAGGAACGGCTTGCCATGGGACCGCGGGTGACGTGGCCCTCGGCGGATCCCAGGCCGCCCCGTGAAAAAAACCACGTTTCAGCCGTGGAACACCATCGTCCAGCAGGATCGCAACAGTTAGTGGAGCGGTTATGTGGGATCGACTGTGTGACTTGTGTTCGATACGATCCACAAGCTTTGGGCGCAAAGGTAAAGGTGATGGATGCTGAGAAAGGGGTCATTGGCGTCTGCTGTGGGGGGCGGAACAATCCGTTTCCCCTTCGGGTTGAAACCACGGCTCGCGGCGAGGCACAGACGGAACATGTTGCGGACTACTTCCGTCGTCTCTTGAAGTAAACCAGGGCGAAGCTCCCATTGTGCATCCTGCCTTTCTCGTTCCGGGACATAGGTGGGTTCACGTGCAGCGAGAGTGACGCCTCTGGAGCGGTCTGGTCTTCCTGGATGTTCTTTCAGCCCACAAGGGTGGAGGGCTTCTCACCCAAGATGGTGTCCACGCCCCCCAAAGCTTAGCGTAGGGCGCAGGGGGGGCGAAACCGAAAGGCGCCCCGGTTGCCAAATCCAAACTTGTCAACCGCTTTCAGCCCCTAGCTCTTTTTGTCAGGCACACCACGGGCCGTCATGCTATATGGATTTAAGAGGCACAGAGGGCTTGGTTTGAAACCATTGGTAATCAGGATAACGGAAATCCCGAGAATCACGAGGATCCCAAACCATCATCTTTCGCAAAAACTGCATGGTCGGTGAGTTATCGTTGCGAAAGGACTGTGTCCGTGTTTCGATATAGGCCTTTAAATCGGATCCGCTGAGCACACGCACCTCTTGCCTTTTCAAAGATCGAAAGCGCTTTTCGGGGTTTGGTAAAAGGGTCAGGGAATGCACCTGAATGTGACATGTTCCCGGCCCTTGAGCTTTGCCGTTTCCCAACTTGTGGCGTAAAGGCCCAGAGAGTTTGATGGGAGGCTGGTTTCTCGGCGTTAGGGTCACCTCCACGTGCTCTTCCAGGACAAGGGTATACAGAAGAAGATCCAATTCGTCTTGGGCTAGATTTTCAAAAGGCACGGTAAATTGGAAGGTGTGGCCGGGTAAAAGCATTTCCTTGTTGACGGCTCGATGTTTTAAGTTGTCGGGAATATTGAGAACAGCCTCCGTTCGCCGAGGCTGATGAAAATACATTTTCATCATTTTGTCGGAGTCGCCTCCTGTCAGGGGATGGCGATAAAAAGCCCTGTGTGCACGCTTAGGTTGTCCCTGAATCATCCCCACCTGTTTTCGGCGAACCTGCTGGTCTGGAAGAAGCAACCCGTCACTGGGACTCACCTTTCCCTTGTGGACGTTCCCTTGGTCCAGCATCCCGTACATTCGGCATGCGACACAGAGGTTCCTGCTGTTTCGACATTTTTGTGTGACAGGAAAAGGGAAACACCCGCCACCAACGATTTCCGCCAAGGCGCGTAGCATGCCCTTCAGTGAACTGCCAGGCACAAAAGGCCGCTGGTCCCGTTGGATAAAACGTTGCTGCCCGCTTTGGCCTCCGGCCACCAGCAGCAACGTCAGGTTGGTCAGCGTGCAGTCGATACGACCTGATAAGCCATCGAATCGCTCGTCCGTGATGGGCCGACGACGGTTGATGGTTTCCCGAGCAGGCACAAAGCGGTAGGGATTCCAAAAGGTCTCACCGATTGGCATATCTTTATTCCCCCTCTGTTTCCTCTATGTGGTGAAAACGGCTGAAAACCACGTCTCCACTTTGATCAAGCCATTCCTCCACCACCAACCGAACGCGTCCTCGCGGGTATTTGGCCGTAGAAATCGGATAGACGAAACGATGCGGCACCTGCTGTTCGATCCATTCATTTTCCAAATCCGTTCGCTCCCCCCAGAGGTACCGGTGGCTTTGAACCGGTTTTAACCCTTGAAGCAAATGAGTCGCCTCTTCCAAAAAGCCTTCAGGAAAAGCATGGGATTCCCCCAGATACACCAAGCGCATAAGATCCTTTGTCTTTTCCTGATCCTCGGGTGATGCCGGGATACGTAGACGCCGCCACTGACATTCACCCTGAGGGCAGAAAATGCGCCCTTGATCGGTGCGGCTGAGGAAAGGATCCCAACCGTTGAAGGGACTGAAACAAAAGCTGTCAGCGGCAAAAGCCAAAACAAGTGCGTCCGGCAACCACGTCAAATCGCTCAGGCAGCGTTCAAACTGCTCCAAGGTGAGATCCCCGTTGAACAAAACACTCATGGCTGCCCACCTCCTTGGGCCCTGCGACCTTCCTCATGAAGCCGCCTCGGCCAAGGAACCTGAGCCACATAGTCCACAAGGTCCTGAATGGCCGGTTCCAAATGTTCCTTCCACGTTTCGGTGATGGTGTAAACGTGGCGTAAGCCCTGGCGTTTGGGTTCGGAAAGATCTGGTCCCTTTCCACCCGTCTCGGAAGCCAAACTGTAATTGTGCCGATCCTTGTCGGAACAAAGGGCGGCCAAGCCCACCAGGTGCTTGACCGGCCGACCATAGTAGGCCACTTCAAGGCTTTGGAGCGTCACTTGAATTCGACCAAGGCCCCGGCTTTTGCCCATGCCCAGTCGCACCAGCCCTTCCTCCATATCCGCTAAAACCAAGCCAAGCAGTCCTAGCTGCCAACGTTCGAAATTACGCACATCGATTGTGGTGGTAAATTTCCCTCGCACGAGAACCTTAAGATCATACTTGGCACCGCCGGCAACACCGCCTGTCACTCGGTCAATGGCCACCCCGTCACGCACTTCTTCCAAGTATTCTTTTCCATCGAGATAGGCATCGGCAATGGAACACCGACCTGTAAACTTTAAAGACCCAAACAAACGGCAGGCGGGACACGACAGCGCATAAGCCTTCCAAGACTCAAGGTCTTCCATGTAATGGCCGCAGGAAATTTGCTGTTGTTCTTCGGGTGTTTGGGCTGTACGTTCTTCCATATAGGGAAGGCAAACGGGGATCGGATCGGGACGCAGCGTCCGACATATTTTCTCACAATAGGAACGCACCACACCCTTCAAAGAACTTCCAGGCAAAAAAGGTTGGGAATCCCCATGCCGAAAAGTTCTTACAAAGGACATGTCTGTCCCCGCCACCGTTGCTTGACCTGTCTTGATGAGCAAAGGGTCCAGGGGTGTGATACGCAGCTGAAACCGGGCATGGTTCATGAGTTGCTTAAGCATGGTCACCTCCTGAAGCCAGTACAGCCTGCAAAGCTTCTTGGAGCCGGTTGGGAGCCGGTGTCATTTGTCTTTCCAGAAAGTAGGCCAGCCGTTGGTCTGGATCAGTATAGTTCACTTCACTCACGGAGACATCATGGAGATGGGCCAAACCCAGACCGCGAGATGTCTTACCTCCAAGGCGTACCCCGTGTTCCCATTCCACGAGAACCGCTCCCACTAACGCCAACTCCTTTTGAGACGGGTTCTCAAGATCCAACCGAACGGAAAAAACCGCGGCTGCCGGGACCACCTCAAAGTCAAACTTCAATCCTTCTCGAGCCGTCTCGGAATCGCGATCGAGGCTGACCCCGTCACGAATCTCCAAACTTCCACTCCAATCTTTGAGCACCCCATCGGTGAAATAAATGCGGGAGGCATGAAGAGGAGACCCGAAGAAGGCACACACGTCGCAGACATGGTGAGCGAGCCACCTGAGCTTTTTTTCTTCGTCCTCGAGCTGTTGGAATTCTTCATGGCGGGCTCTGCGATAACTTTCATCGGTGACACAACGCACACCCGAAAGTTTGGTATCCAAAAGACACGCGGTAAGTCCCAAATAACCCGCCAAACGTTCCGCGGTAGCACGAAATTTTCCTTTCAAACTGGACCCTGGAAGAATCGGCCGACCGGTGTCCGGCTCCAGAAGGACCCCCATATCCGTGGCCATCTCCCCTTCCCGGCCGGAACCGATGTGAAAGGCTGTATCAAACGTAAGACTGCCCTGGATGGTCACTTTGTGTTTCAGGATGTGGCGATCATTCATGTGGTTTCCTCTCGAGTCAAGTAAAAGTAATGGCAGGTAAAGTGTTCACAAAAAACAGGCAACACTTTTTCCAGCACTTCCAAGCAGAGTTCCTCGTTCCTCTTGACTTGGTCTTTGCGTTCCTTTTTGTCCGATATGGTTCTGGGATCTGGCAACCCCAAGCGCCGTTCCACAACCGAAATGAGTGTTTCTTCAGTCATCCCCGTGGGACGTTTGAGAAAAGTGAGGAATGTTTGCCAAAAAATTTTGTTGTCCTCTCGAGTATTCTTGTCCGCCTGATTATTTGCCAGATCTTTGAGCTGTGCCAAGCCTCCGGCTTGAACGGTGGCTGGTATGGAATGAAGCTGAGACTTCTTGATTGCTTTGTCCGTCTTTTCCCGGCATTCCTCGGCACAACGGCTGGCCAGTTGCCGCAGGTCATCATCGAGAAAGAGGACAAACTCCGGCGAACTTAAAAACGTGCGAATGCGTTCCCGTTCATTCGACACCCCATTCATGCGTCCCTCTCTAGATCCCTTCGCACTTTTTCAAAAAGATAATGGGCCACCACCTGCTTGATCCACCCTCGAGCCAAGCGCAGTTTGGCATCCAAAACCATCTCGGCATCATCGCCTCCCAACTGGCGCGCCTTGTTTTCGAGGCGATCAAGCTGGCGCAAAAACTCACCGGCCACATTCCGCCACACCGCCGTGGCTCTTGTCTGTCTTCCTGCCTGGTTCTTGATATAATTAGCAATTTCAGAAAAACGACGAGTGGAAACAACCAGGTTTTCCAAACCGCGCATCTGGGCGATTTTCATGTTCGCCCTTGAGGCCCCAGTGCCTAGTTTTTGGGCTTCCCCATAGAAATCCTCCAAGAAGAGGTCGATATCACGCCACATTTGACGAAAACGCACGAGCCGTTCCCCGTTCATAACTCCTCCCGTACGTGCAAGGGTTCACACACACGAATGTCTCCGAAGCCTTCCTGACGTCGTAATCCCACACCGGTCTTCAAAAGTCTGTCTAAGGCCAGGTTCAACGCCTCCGGGTCATTTCCTATATATTGGTAAAGAAACACGCTGCCGCGGTCCAAAGCGGCGTCATTGGGTTTAGGCAATCCCCAGGCGGCTTGCCACCCGCGCACCACCGTCCATTGCACGGACTTGCCCACCAATTTCACGCCGGGAATGGGGAGATCCAGGTCCCATGTGGGACGCAAAAACCGATCCACCAACACGGCAGGGGAGGCGAGACGTATGGAAAAATAAATGCCCGAAGGAGGCGGCGAATTCACGACACCACGGTAGCGTTCCGTCCAGGCATTGGACCACGCCTGCACATCCACGGGCATCTCAGGTCGCTCGATGAGCTCTAAGGCCACTTCCCCACGACCGCGGGCTCGGTCTCCCCCCACAAAAACGGTTTCCTGCTCGATCATTTCTTGCAGCACCTGGAACTGGGCTCTGTTCAACCAAATACGCCCGGTCAGGTACAGAGGGTTTCCCGAAGAATCGACTTCCCGAATGACTTGAGGGGCATAGAACACCTTGGAAGCGACCGTTCCGGTGGAGCGATCGATGCCGGTGTGCCGCTGAAGAAGGCGAACCAGTTCGATCACAACAGGGTTGTCCGGTTGATTGTTCCAAATGCCGGTGAAAAGTTTGAGATCATGTTTGCAGTGAGGGCACTTTCGGAAGGATTCATGCGTTTGATCGGAACCATCCATGCCAAAACGGTTGGCGGCCAACAGGACCAAGCGGTCACGAACGCCATGCTTTTGGCCTTGGTCGCTTTTTTTCAAAAAACCTGGAAAGCGCTTACAGGAAAGGGTCGTCAAGGGAAGGCATTCCGACAGCACGTCGGGGCCTGTGGAAGGAAGCAGGTCAGGAAAGTTCGGACCTTCCGGCCCGAAAAGCAGGCGAAAAGCTTCATCGTCGGCCTGCCCGAGGCAGCGAAGGTACATTCCCGCCAACGCACCCCTCAAGGTGCTTCCGGGCACGTACCCCAGGCTCTCGGGAGCATGGCTTTGGCGATTGGTTTGAATCAGCAAGGGAGCCAAAAGACGGGCGCTGAGCACATACGGTGTCATAGGCCCTCCGTTTCGTCGTCATATTCCCAGATCACGTGAATGTCTTGAATCTGTTGAACGAGTTGTTCCGAAGAAAGCGTTTGTCCATTGTAGATGACACGCGTCCATTCCAGGCGGCACCAACCTTTTCCGACGCTTTTATCTCCTCCCAGGCGCTCCACGGAACGAAGTCCCATGAGCAAAAAGAAATACGCATAGGGCAGGTATTCCGGGGCGAAAGCGGCCAGCTGTTTGTGCCAGGCGCTGATGGATGTGCTCAGGACCATGGGTTGCGCGTATTCCGTTTCAAAAAGGTGTTTTTCCCGCACCGTTCCGAGCCCTCGAGACATGGCCGTGCGGCTGATCACCGCTGAGAGGGTGTTCCAGGGAAGAGACTCTTGCTCCTTGAGTCGCGCGTCCCGAAAGTAAAGGGTGCTTTCCACGTGGCGTGTTCCAAAAAGGAGATCCACCACGGAACGCAGTTGGTCCGCAGGCACAAACCACTCCCTGTTTTTTCCGTGAGGGTTGGAAGGTTCATGCAAGCCCATGGCTCGTGCCAGCCGCTCACATTGTTCTCGCACGACACCTCGCAAGGTGCTGCCCGGGATGTAGGGGCGGTTGAGGGAATCACGACGAATGAGTCTATCGGCCAGAAGCCCGGCTTCGCCTGTTCCGCAATGCCACTGCCCCTCCAAGATGACGTCCACGTCAATGTGCAGGCGGTGCATGGTCGGCTCCCTTGTTTTTTGGCATCAGTTCGCAAAGTTCTATCAAGTCGGTGAGCACAGTCCTCCAGTCCTGACCTTCCTGAATCCACGGTGCTTGGCCTAGACGGCATCCAAAACTTTCCAATGTCTTCCACATGATGTATTTGCGGTAACAAGTGGGATCATTCTCTTTTTCTTTGATACGGCTCAGCAGCGTATAGAACTCCAGATTGGCGTTCACCCAACCTCGGGAAGGGGCCATAGCGAACCGCTTCAACCGGGAACGAGGAATCCCCAAGCCCGCAATAGCCTTGGCCTGATTCCACAGTTTTTTCATATCTTCCAGAGCGTAGGGACGGCTGGTGAGGTACAGCGCATGGGAGGCACCTCCCGGGCGTTGGACCTTGAGGACCTGTTGTTCTTTGCGGCAGTCCAGAGCTCGCACATGATTGTACTGAGCCGCAAAGTGGTAATCGATGTAACTGGGCGTGTAGCCTTTAGAAGAACGCTCATCCAAGGATCCCTTGAGCTTAGCCGATTTGAGCAGTTCTTCAGCTTGGTTCAAAAGCATCGAAAACGGCGTGTTGGATCGGCCAAAGGCCACCCCTAGAGAGATGGTCAACCCTTGGCCGGACAACTTCTTCTGGAAAAACGCTTCGGTCGAAAAGGCGGCCCGCGTCTTTTCTTCGAAAAGGCGTGCAGCATCCATGGCTACAGGTAAAGCGACATCGGCCGTGGTGTAGACGAGCAAATCGTCGCCTCCAAGCATCAGGATCAGAGCGGGAATCAATGTGGGCACTTGTGAGGAAGGAAGACAGTGTCGAACCAAAGCTTCGTAACAAGCTTCTCGAATGGCCGTGTCCACCGTTTGTGAGAAAAAACGAAATGTTTCAGGGGAGTCAATCTCTTGCACCAAGCGCCCCATGGCGTTGCCGTCGGCGTAAATCAGCGCCACATGCCCTGGCTTCGGCCCACAGGCTTTGCCCACGTCCTCGAAATCGTCGGGACGAGCTTTGAGGATGGCGTGACGGTCATAGCCCCGTTTTTCGAGAGCTTGGGCAAAGTCGGCCCATAATCCACGAGCGGCCTGCTGGCCAAAGTGCGTTTTGGCCGCACACACAGGACACAGCCAGTGCACTGTTTCACCATGTTTCACCCGTTCCGCAGCAGTGCCGGAGCAACTGTCGCAGTCTCGAAACAGACCCACATGGCTCTCACGCCGTGGCCAGGGCGGTGATTCTTCCTTACGCCGGCGCAATTCTTGGTAGGCTCGGCGCGTTGCCTCCTTGTAGTTTTCGCCATATTCCACGAGCACCGTGATCATAGGGAGCCCACCGCCACTTTCGGCCCGGCACTGGGCGGCAATGAAGGTTAGAGCCTCCTCGATGGACTTCCTGGGAGCGCGGATGATGAATTGTCCGGCCCCGCCGCCCGCGTACACACATTCCACGGTGTCTTTTCCCAGTTTTTCATGAAGAAGCTTAGGTAAAGTGACTCTGTTGAACTGATCCAGGATTCCGCTTGCCCCGCGGATTTGAACCAAACGCTCCGTGCCAAAGACGAATCGCTTGATGGCGGGAAAATCCACAACAAGCATATACTCTTCTGACGAATGCATGGCCCCTCCAAGCGTAGCCTGTATGCCTATCGACCAAACGAGAAAAAGCCTTAGTGACAGGGAACACTTAACTATATACGCTAGCTCGTGAACTATCTTGCCTCAATCCCCTCACATCGGGGCAACCGTTCGGTCATCAATGAGGTTCTCACATTTTTCATGGATTTCCTCGTAGGCTTCTCTTGTGGGAAGAGTGATGGTTCCGTGCATGTCAGAGTAGTATCCCATGGTTTTACTCCTTCTAGTGATGGTGTCGGTTGGCTTGTTGCTTTTTCAGTTGTCTATCCAAAAGAAGTAGCTGGCTTTGTCTTTGTCTTTGGCTCTTCTTTCAACCCACTTTTGGTTGTAGGGAATGAACTGGACGGCGATGAGAAGGATGAACCAAAGATACCAGTATTCGGCAACGAGGCCGTTGAGGAGGAAGACCGGTATCCAGATGAAGGGACCTCGCCGATAGGCGTGGATAGTTGGTAAAAGTGGGATATAAAGTGCCAAGATGAGAAGGCCGCCCAGCACATTCATGGCTTCTCCTTTGCTTTACGGCTGAGGGGCTGTGCCCTCAGCCTTGGTTTTGGGTTAGAGTGGGCTATTACCAGGGTGCGGTGTCCGACTCATCGTAGTCGGCGTCATAAGCTTTGAAGCCGTTGTCTTAATCCCCTGAAATCGGGGCAAGCGTTCGGACATATACATAGCCGCATTCTAACCAGATTTGACAAGGGTTTCAATCCCCTCAAATCGGGGCAAGCCTTCGGACAAAGCTATGGGGAAAACAGCAGCGAACTCCCTGAAGTCTCAATCCCCTCAAATCGGGGCAAGCCTACGGACTCAAAGATGAGGAGGAAGGATCATGAAGACAAGGATTGTCTCAATCCCCTCAAATGGGGGCAAGCCTTCGGACCCAGGGCATTGCCCCTGGTGTATGGGTGATCAGTTGGTCTCAATCCCCTCAAATCGGGGCAAGCCTTCGGACTCAGAAGAGACGGAACCGCCGTCCTAAATGGGATGTCTCAATCCCCTCAAATCGGGGCAAGCCTTCGGACAACAAGCGTGCCGGAGCCTCACAACCCACTCATCCCGTCTCAATCCCCTCAAATCGGGGCAAGCCTTCGGACTTGGGTCCGTTGTTCATCAACCGCCGGCAGGTGGTTGTCTCAATCCCCTCAAATCGGGGCAAGCCTTCGGACTTATCCCAGCCCCAGAGTCGGGAGACTCCGGAGGTGAGTCTCAATCCCCTCAAATCGGGGCAAGCCTTCGGACCAATTTGCATGGCTCAATTGAAGGCAAGCTGGGAGGAGTCTCAATCCCCTCAAATCGGGGCAAGCCTTCGGACCCAAGCAATCGCCTAAGCAGAAGCGCTAGCTTGCGCTAGTCTCAATCCCCTCAAATCGGGGCAAGCCTTCGGACTCAATCGATTCCCATTAGCGGGCGCTTAGGCGCCCGCGTCTCAATCCCCTCAAATCGGGGCAAGCCTTCGGACCCACAGGGCGGGGCGGGGCTGCTGCAGCCCCGACCCATGTCTCAATCCCCTCAAATCGGGGCAAGCCTTCGGACCGGCATGGGGCCGGCACGGCTTCCTCTTCACAGGAAGTCTCAATCCCCTCAAATCGGGGCAAGCCTTCGGACCGTTGAGGACCAGGTGCTGCCCACCTGACGAGATCCTGTCTCAATCCCCTCAAATCGGGGCAAGCCTTCGGACGTAGCCAGCACGGCCCCAAAGAGGGAGGAAAAAGATGTCTCAATCCCCTCAAATCGGGGCAAGCCTTCGGACAACAACAAAGGGGGAAAGTTATGAAGAAAGACATGGTCTCAATCCCCTCAAATCGGGGCAAGCCTTCGGACGGATTTTTTAACTAAAGAAAGGAGGAAGCTATGAAGGTCTCAATCCCCTCAAATCGGGGCAAGCCTTCGGACGCATTCTTCTCACCCACACACTGCCCATGGTGTATGGTCTCAATCCCCTCAAATCGGGGCAAGCCTTCGGACGGAAGCTATGAAGGACGGAAGGAAGATCATGGGCAAGTCTCAATCCCCTCAAATCGGGGCAAGCCTTCGGACTCGCAAGAGAAACTAAGCACCTCACCCACAGACTCAGTCTCAATCCCCTCAAATCGGGGCAAGCCTTCGGACCACAAATCCACATTTGCCGAAGCTGCAGCTACGCATGGTCTCAATCCCCTCAAATCGGGGCAAGCCTTCGGACAATTATGAAGGCACAATTGCAGATTTGCCGCGAATGTCTCAATCCCCTCAAATCGGGGCAAGCCTTCGGACGGCGCAAAAGTCTTTAATAGGGAACAGCTTTCCGTGTCTCAATCCCCTCAAATCGGGGCAAGCCTTCGGACTTACGAGCACATGGTCGGGACGAGTGTCCCGACCGTAGAGTCTCAATCCCCTCAAATCGGGGCAAGCCTTCGGACTCATGGACGCTACGGCGTCCATGGTGGAAACGTTTAGTCTCAATCCCCTCAAATCGGGGCAAGCCTTCGGACGGAGGGCAGTATGGATTACACCAAACTTATTCGCGAGTCTCAATCCCCTCAAATCGGGGCAAGCCTTCGGACCCTGCCGGAAGGAACCATCCTAGTGGGCTTGAAAGCGTCTCAATCCCCTCAAATCGGGGCAAGCCTTCGGACTCACCAAAATTTTCAAGAATGAAGCAATAGCACAAGTCTCAATCCCCTCAAATCGGGGCAAGCCTTCGGACTTGCGACAATTGTCGCAGATCCGGCAGGAAAGCCCATGTCTCAATCCCCTCAAATCGGGGCAAGCCTTCGGACCGAGACCGATGATTCCGTTGTTGACGAGCTGAACAAGTCTCAATCCCCTCAAATCGAGGCAAGCCTTCGGACCGAGACCGATGATTCCGTTGTTGACGAGCTGAACAAGTCTCAATCCCCTCAAATCGGGGCAAGCCTTCGGACCGATAAATGCGTAGCGACGTGCTACGCAATGAAGGCAGTCTCAATCCCCTCAAATCGGGGCAAGCCTTCGGACCCCCAAAAAGAAGGAGAAAGAAAATGAATCACGATCCTACGTCTCAATCCCCTCAAATCGGGGCAAGCCTTCGGACTCAAATCCCTTCCGGCAGGCACCCTGCCGGAAGGAACGTCTCAATCCCCTCAAATCGGGGCAAGCCTTCGGACTCATCATGGGAAAGACAAAAGAGACGGCGGCTTCGAGTCTCAATCCCCTCAAATCGGGGCAAGCCTTCGGACAGCAGCCCAACGACTGCTGCCGAGCTTCTGAAACTCTGTCTCAATCCCCTCAAATCGGGGCAAGCCTTCGGACTGAGACAAAACACTCATTTGTTCCTTCATGACATTCCCCTGTCTCAATCCCCTCAAATCGGGGCAAGCCTTCGGACACTTTTGATCCCCTACTGTAGAGTTCCTTGCTCAAACGTCTCAATCCCCTCAAATCGGGGCAAGCCTTCGGACAGGTGTTTCCGTCCTGAAATTATTTCCAAACGCCTAGTCTCAATCCCCTCAAATCGGGGCAAGCCTTCGGACTATGAAAGAAGATACAAGCTGCAGGAAGAAGCTTTGTCTCAATCCCCTCAAATCGGGGCAAGCCTTCGGACCCCATAACTTGGGAATCCGGCTGCGGATCCTGGATCCGTCTCAATCCCCTCAAATCGGGGCAAGCCTTCGGACACTGGAGCGGGCGCTTAAGCGCCCGCTTCATCCTAGTCTCAATCCCCTCAAATCGGGGCAAGCCTTCGGACGCCGGCAGGGACCATCATTATGGGCCTTAAGGCCCAGTCTCAATCCCCTCAAATCGGGGCAAGCCTTCGGACCTTCGCTCTTTCGCCAGGATTTGATCCTGGCGAAAGGTCTCAATCCCCTCAAATCGGGGCAAGCCTTCGGACCAAACTTCTCCAGAAGACCAACCTGCCGGGTTCTTCCGGTCTCAATCCCCTCAAATCGGGGCAAGCCTTCGGACTCAACGGCATTGGCGGCCCCATGGGGATGGGGCTAGCGTCTCAATCCCCTCAAATCGGGGCAAGCCTTCGGACTTCAGATTTGCCAATTTTGCGGATTCATCCGCCTTGTCTCAATCCCCTCAAATCGGGGCAAGCCTTCGGACCCATAAACACCTTCCCTTGCAGAAAATGCAAGGGAAAGTCTCAATCCCCTCAAATCGGGGCAAGCCTTCGGACCCTAAGCTCCCCCATGCCATAAACACCTTCCCTTGCAGGTCTCAATCCCCTCAAATCGGGGCAAGCCTTCGGACCTGCAGCAAACTCATTAAAAAACCTTCCGGCAGGGATCGGTCTCAATCCCCTCAAATCGGGGCAAGCCTTCGGACAAAAAACCCAAAAAAAAGGAGCCGCAAGATGATAGTGTCTCAATCCCCTCAAATCGGGGCAAGCCTTCGGACAGATGAACCGACAAGATCCCACCACCCAACGTCTGGGTCTCAATCCCCTCAAATCGGGGCAAGCCTTCGGACCAGATTTGCCAGACATGCGGATTCATCCGCCTAACGGTCTCAATCCCCTCAAATCGGGGCAAGCCTTCGGACACTCACTGAAAAACATGCCGGCAGGCACCCCTGCCTGTCTCAATCCCCTCAAATCGGGGCAAGCCTTCGGACAAAAGAGACAGCAGTGTCGAAGGCTTTCGCGGGCAAGTCTCAATCCCCTCAAATCGGGGCAAGCCTTCGGACTTGGTCGATACTTGAAGCGACAAGTGAGATGGTCGAAGTCTCAATCCCCTCAAATCGGGGCAAGCCTTCGGACCCATTTGCTATGGAAGGAAACTCTTGAAATCCAGCGAGTCTCAATCCCCTCAAATCGGGGCAAGCCTTCGGACAAAGAGAGATGGAAACAGTGGAACTCTTGATTAGTAGTCTCAATCCCCTCAAATCGGGGCAAGCCTTCGGACGATTTATTTTTATGAATTAAGAGAAAGGGGGAGAACGTCTCAATCCCCTCAAATCGGGGCAAGCCTTCGGACTTGATTGTAGCTGCTCCGCTTTGGAGTCACTGGCGGGTCTCAATCCCCTCAAATCGGGGCAAGCCTTCGGACACAACAGAGGATCAAAAGTGTTTAACCGTGATCAAGTCTCAATCCCCTCAAATCGGGGCAAGCCTTCGGACTTCATCCGCCTTACCGCGGATGAAGCTGCATTCGATGTCTCAATCCCCTCAAATCGGGGCAAGCCTTCGGACAATGCAGATTCTCCAAAGAATCGAAGGGAGGAAGAGTCTCAATCCCCTCAAATCGGGGCAAGCCTTCGGACCCTATAATCGGACATGATATAGGCACGGCCAGGGCCACGTCTCAATCCCCTCAAATCGGGGCAAGCCTTCGGACGCATTGTCTCGTTTCAAAGATAAAGTCATCAAACATGTCTCAATCCCCTCAAATCGGGGCAAGCCTTCGGACCATCTATATATGGAGTTTGCCTGCAGGATTAACTTGTCTCAATCCCCTCAAATCGGGGCAAGCCTTCGGACCAAGCCACTCTTGCCCTTCCTTCCTGCCTGCCTTCCTGTCTCAATCCCCTCAAATCGGGGCAAGCCTTCGGACCTTAGCCACAGAAGTGGCTAAGTCGGAATATATCGATCCGTCTCAATCCCCTCAAATCGGGGCAAGCCTTCGGACAAACAGCAATGGTTAGAAGAAAAAATCGTATCACAAGTCTCAATCCCCTCAAATCGGGGCAAGCCTTCGGACTTAACTTGTCCAAATGGAGAAGGATGCGTAGCTACGGTCTCAATCCCCTCAAATCGGGGCAAGCCTTCGGACAAATGCCCCATTTGCTACAGCCGCAAAATCACGCGAGTCTCAATCCCCTCAAATCGGGGCAAGCCTTCGGACAAAGCCATGAAAAGAGTGATAATCTGCATCGATCAAGTCTCAATCCCCTCAAATCGGGGCAAGCCTTCGGACTAACACGTGGATATGAAAGATACGTTGAACAAATGAGTCTCAATCCCCTCAAATCGGGGCAAGCCTTCGGACCGTATGTAGCGGATTTGTACGGTGTTGATAAAGTGTCGTCTCAATCCCCTCAAATCGGGGCAAGCCTTCGGACTTTACAGGGGGAAGCCGTATCTGGATATTCGCCAGTTGTCTCAATCCCCTCAAATCGGGGCAAGCCTTCGGACGAAAAGAGCCCAAGTGGATAAAATACCTCGGGGCTCTGTCTCAATCCCCTCAAATCGGGGCAAGCCTTCGGACACCGGGGCGAGTGGACCCCGGCCGAACGCCCGTGAGTCTCAATCCCCT
>FWPV01009939.1_pt1 | contig 15821 bp, 20 predicted proteins | sample 2228371 | NCBI WGS metagenome assembly FWPV01 (sample SAMEA103939776, study PRJEB20133) | metagenome | reverse complement strand
AGAATTGATAGAAAGTTAACAAAAGTTAGCTGTTCCTAGTGAACCTTTGCTAATTTTTTATCAAATTGCCGCTTGGCGACAGTCCCATTCCAGCTGAAGCCAAAAGTTTGGTTTTGATCGTTGATGACCCGGACGCTCCCGCGGGAGATTGGGTCCACTGGACAGTCTGGAACATATCCGCCAAAACGAAAACAATTGCTGAAAACAGCCTTCCGGAAAATGCCGCGGAAGGATTCACCGATTTCGGAAAACCGGGCTATGGCGGCCCTTGCCCGCCAACCGGAACGCATCGCTATTTTTTCAAACTCTACGCGCTGGATACAACCCTTGCTCTCAACTCTTCCGCCAAAAAAACAGACATTGAAAAAGCAATGGAGGGACATATTTTAGAACAAGCAGAGCTAGTGGGTTTGTACCAAAGGAAATAATTTACGAACTGCGAATTTAACGAAATACGAAATCTTGAAAACGAATAAGATAATGCATTCAAATTGACTCCCCGCAATTTTCGCGTTAAGAGCAAAAAACATCATCTCAAAATCGCTCTTTGCTCCGGAGTATAGTAGCATCTCGGATTGGGGGTTTCATCGTAGTCAGGACAGCAATCCTCATCCACATGCACCGTGCCGCCTTTTTGCGGTTTGTCGTTTTTCTTCCCGCAAACCCGCCGGCCGCCAACACCCATCGTAGTCGGACCGGTCGGCTCCGGAACGCTTCGAAGAAAAGCTTGAAACGCCGCCTCTTGTCTCGCAGCCCTTCGCGCTTTGGCAATCCTCGAAGCTTTCTCTTTCACTGAATTTTTTGCCCCTAGCATAGAACTAGAAAGTTTTTTGCCTTCAAGGGACGCTCCTTCGAAGCTCGAGCCTTCGCTGTCTTCCATTTTCTCAGCCGCCAGAACATCGCTTCCCGCCAGACTTGCGGAAACATTTTTGTCATTATTCGCCATCATAACTCCGCTACCCGCCAAAAAAGCGGCGCTGAAAACTGCGGCGCAAAAAAGGCAACCGGAAAGAAATCTCCGCTGAAAGAATCCCATCTTATCTCTCTGAATAAATTTGCTTGTATTTTTGCAAAATATTCAAACTTCATAGTCCGAAATTATTATACCAAAATATTTCCCAATTGCGCCAACGTTTTTTCATTTTCCAGATCTGTGGTATCATAAAAAATAATCCGCCCCTCCGCCAGCAAGCGGAGGAATAGAAAAGTTTTAATTTTTGCATTTTGATTTTTTCAGCAAAAGGCTGATTCGCCTTTGACGGAAATTTAACATAGATCGGAGGTGACTTATGAATCCGACCTACAACTATCAATATCAGGGCAATGTGCCGCCGGAAGCGGCCGGAGCAATGGCCGCGATTTTTGGTGGAATGTTTTTGTTTTTCTTGATTATTTTCGCCGTCATTTATGTTGTGATGGCGCTGTCGCTTATGAAAATCGCCAAGCGCACCGGAACGGAAAACGGCTGGTTCGCCTGGATTCCGATTTTGAATCTCATTTTGATGCTCCAAATCGCTCAACGTCCAATGTGGTGGCTCATTTTCTTTCTCGTGCCAATCTTGAACATCGCGGGAATAGTGCTGGCTTTCATAATTTGGGTGGACATCGCCAAAAGACTCGGGAAATCTCCAGTTTTTGGAATCTTGGCCGCTCTCATTCCGATTATTTTTATGCCCTATCCGGCTTTCTCGGGAAGCGAATAGCTGATGGCTCCAAATGTCTTCTGTTTAATACGCAATTTGTTCAACGTCTCAAAACACACTCTGACGTTTCTCCAGAGTGTGTTTTTTGTTCGGCTATGATAATATGATTACAGCAAATACACACCAGCAAAAAAATTTGCGCGTCGGTTTTGTATTGGAAATCGCAAAACACAATCCATGAAAAAAGCAATTTTTATCATTCTCGTTGCGATACTTCTGTCTTTGGGATGGTTCTTTTTTCTGAAAGCCAAAAACTCCAAAATTCTTCCTTCTCAAGCAGAAATTGGAAATAATGTCGATCGAAGAACCCTCAATTCTTTTAGGGGAATTATTGATTTGAATTATGAGCGGCCAGTTGTTCAAGCTGATGGAGAAAATGCATCAAACACCATTTCTTCCACTTCAGCTCCCGGTCCGGATAAGCCGAAAAATAACAACGAGTCGCCCGCAGACAGCAATAATCTCACATTTGCCATTTTGGGAGATACGCAATATTTCACGGCCGGCAACACGAAAGGAAATTTTCAAAAGGCAGTGGCGAATATAAGCAAGATGAATCCGGATTTGGTTGTTGCCGTTGGGGACATCATCAGCAACTGTAAAGGAAAAAGTGGCGACGCGCAGGATTACGCCAACTGGAAGAACATTCTTGGTGAACTTTTGTCAAAAACCTATGCCGTTCGGGGAAATCACGACCGGGTTGAGGAAGCGGATAAATGTGATCGGTTTTGGACAGAAGCTTTCAATTTTCCAACCAACGGGCCAAGTGGATTTTCTGAATTTACCTATTCACTGGACATGAAAAATTCGCATTTTGTTTTTTTGGATTCGAACAAGCCGGATGCACATGAGATAAACAAGACTCAAAGAGACTGGTTGGAACAGGATCTTACCAAAAATACCAAAGAAAACGTTTTTGTCATTTTTCATGAACCGGCTTATCCGGTGAGCGACAAAAAGGGAGAAAGTCTTGACGCCAGCCCTTCAGAGAGAAACGCTCTTTGGAAAATATTGGATCGTCACAATGTGACGGCTGTTTTCAATGGACACGAGCATATTGTGAGCCGCCGGAAAATTGACTCGCGCGTATCTTCAGTCGCCAAAAACAACATCTATCAATTTGTTTTCGGAAACACTGATTCGTTTGATCATAATCTTCCCTCTGTTGGAGTCGCCGAATACGCGAGTCAAACTCAAGGAAGTTTTGGCCTTGTGAGAGTGAATGGGAAAGAAATCACCGTCGAAGTATACAACCCTAATGGAAAACTGCTAAACACTTTTACGTTCTCGAAGTAAACATCTCGCCCTCGCGCTATACAAAATTCCGCGATCGCGGAGTTGCATATATGTATAGTGTGTCCGGAAAGCTCTCTATATAAGCATTCTATAACTAAAACTAGTTATCAGATATCAAAATGTGGCAGCATTTGAGCGAAAAATTGAATCCCATTGCCTTTCGTCTCGGCCCGATTGAAGTAAGCTGGTATGGAATTATGTATCTCGCCGCTTTTTTGATTGCCTATTTTTTGGTGAAATACCGAATTCGGAGAAAAGAGACGAACATTTCATTGGATGCAGTCAAGGATTTCATGCCGTGGGGAATTTTGGGACTTCTCCTTGGCGCGCGATTGGGAGATGTTTTTATCTATGACTGGGCTTATTTCAAAAATAACCTGACACAAATTTTTCTCCCCTTTGATATTTATAATCATTGGCAGTATATTGGAATTTACGGAATGAGCTATTTTGGCGGACTTGTCGGACTCGCATTCGCTTTCATATTATTTTCTTTTTTTAGGCTAAACATTGAGAATGGTTTGCTAAGATCAGAACTTAATAAGATTTTTGAATTTTCGGACCTCTTCGCACCCGCTGTTCCTCTGGCTTTTGCTTTTGGAAGATTGGGAAATTTTATAAATGGCGAATTATACGGCCGCGTGACAAATGTTCCCTGGGGAATGTATTTTCCAGCCGACTTTTCCGGTCAGCTTCGCCACCCTTCCCAGCTTTATGAAATGTTTTTGGAGGGAATATTGTTGTTTATAATCTTGTGGAATTTGCGAAAATATAAATTTCCGGTTGGATATATGACCGCGTTCTATCTCATTGGTTATGGAATTGCGAGATTTATTTCTGAATTTTTCCGCGATCCGGACAAAATGTTTCTTGCAAACATAACAATTGGACAAATCTTTTCTTTTTTAGTTATAATCATTGGATTGATTATAATCTTTGGATGGCGGAACAATCATGGAAATCAAAATTCGAAAAGCAAAAAAGTCTGACAGTTCAGCTGTAAGTCAACTCACGAAAAAATATCCTGACACTTTAAACCGCAGTCCGCGCGAGATTGGAAAAATGATCGGAAATTTTTGGGTAGCAGAAAACGAACAAGGCAAAATCATCGGCTGCTGCGGCGCGAAAGCATGGGGACATGACATGGAAATAATTTCCTGGATAGTCGCAAAAAAGTATCAAGGAAAAGGTGTCGCTAAAAAACTTCTTCTCGCGCTCATCAGAAATCTCAAAAAAAGAAAGAGCATCCGGTACATTTTCACTCTCACTATGTCCAAGCTTGCCAAAAAATATTTCCGCCCGCTGGGGTTCTGTCCCACGGGACTCCAAATGTTTTCGGCAAAAGTCATTGAGGAATGCCGGCACTGCCCCAAAAACAGATTCAAAAACGGCCGCTACCAGTGCAACGAAATCGCGCTGGTTTTGAAGAAATAAATTTTATTCGGAAAATATAGCCAATAAAGCTCCCTGCCGCTTAGGCCATCGGATCGATTGCCGCTTAGCAAACGTCCGACAATTGACAGAAAGTGCTTTCCCATGATAGCATTGTCATCGGCAATCGAGTTAGGCGTAGTATCCAAGTATTTTCAAATATTTAGGAATACAAAAGAGTCGTTCGCCTAAATTAGAAGCTATCAAGACCCAAGTTGGTCTGGATTATTTAACAAGTTAGGCGAACCAGAAATGGACTATCAGAACAGACCGCAGCGCCAGATGCACGATGTGTCGGCACTCGACCTCAAGTGCGCGGAGTGCGGAGTGGACATCACGGAGCTTCCGTTTGAGCCCACCAAGCGCGACGACGGTACATATGGCCGGCTTTATTGCGGACCATGCAACCGTAACCGGAGAAAGAACTTCGGAGGCGGAGGCCGCGGATTCGGCGGCGGTCGACAAGACCGATATTAAGTCAAAAAAGCAGCCCCGACATCAAAGTCGGGGTTGTTTTTTGTTCCAAAAATTATCTTCAATTCATCTATTCAATCAGTCAAATGCCTATATGTTATTTACCAGGTTAACTGACATAAGGGAATAATATTGTGGCATTACTTGATTCTTTCCAAGTACTTTGAATTACAAAACTAATTTTATCGGCTAAATCCAGACAACTAGAAAAAATCTAAATTGTTTGGATTTAGCCGATAATTTCTGAATTGTGAATAAGTTTTTCTCACTCTATGAATCTCCCACGAGCTTACGCTCGGGGTTTCTATCTGCTACGAGCAAGCTCGCCGCCTAACGGCGGATCAGCTCCATCTCTCGAGCTTACGCTCGGAGATTTAAGCTCGGAATTGTTAAATCTGTCAGTATACTACTTCCCACTTCTTCCCTCTACTCATTGGTCTCGTCTCAACAATTCTAACCTTATCTCCAACCTTAAACTTGTTCTCCGGATCATGGGCCTTGAATTTTTTCGTCACAAGATATTTCTTCAAGTATTTTGGGTGAGTCTTCATTCTATTCACCGCCACAACAACGGTTTTTTCCATTTTGTCACCAACAACAACTCCTTCAATATATTTTTTTTCGCCCGAGGCAGATTTGCTTTTGGAAGACGTTTCATTTGTATTATTCAAATCACTCATAATGCTTGTAAATAAACATAAATTATTATTTCTTCTCGAAATTCAAAACTGTCAAGATTCTTGCTATCTCCTTTTTGATTTTCCTTATCTCCCGATGATTTTTCATTTGCTTTCCTGAAATGTCAAATCTCATTTTGGTGAGCTTGTTGCGAAGCTCCCCAAGATTTTTTTCAAGCTCTTTCCGATTTTTTTCACGAATTTCTCTTATCTTTGACATGCGAATTCTTGAGAATACTTAAGCAAATGTATTCAAATAAATTCGTTTTATCATTCCTGCCTGCCGGCAGGCAAGCACAACCATTAGCATACTATTTTTCTTCTATTCTTGTCTTGACACCAAGTTTTGCCGAGGCCAGCTTCAAAGCCTGCCTTGCTATTTCCGGAGAAACTCCATCCATTTCAAACATAATCCTTCCTGCTTCAACCACTGCCACAAAATGATCGACTGAACCTTTTCCTTTCCCCATCGGCGTTTCGTCTCCCTTTTTCGTCATAGGTTTTGATGGAAATATTCTGATCCATATTTTTCCGCCCCGCTGGATATATCTGGTCATAGCGCGTCGAGATGCTTCAATTTGACGAGCCGAAACAAGCCCGGACTCAAGAGATCGCAAGCCAAAACTTCCAAAGCTCAATTCCGCTCCTTTTTTGGCTCTTTGGCGCAACTTTCCTCCGCGCTGCTGCTTCCGATATTTTACTTTCTTGGGCATCAACATAAGCTGTAATGCTAATCTACTAATAAACGTTAATCAATTAATTGCTAATCTATGAATATTTCTTTCCGTGATTCGTGTATTCGCAATTCGTTGATTGGCATAAGATTCATTGATTGGCATCATACTACTCAAATTTCTCTCCTCGATAGACCCAGACCTTCACCCCAATTACTCCATATGTCGTTCGAGCAATGGCTTTGGCATAATCAATGTCAGCTCGAAGGGTGTGAAGCGGAAGGGTTCCCTTTGAAAGCCATTCCCGACGGGCAATTTCCGAACCGCCCAGTCTCCCCGCCACTTCAATTTTGATTCCTTTTATCCTTCTTCCTTCCATAGCTTGGTCAAGCGTCCCTTTCAAAACCCGACGAAAGGGAAGCCTTTTTTCCAGCTGTTCGGCAACACTTTGAGCCAAAACCAGGGCATTCTCTTCGCTATGCTTGATTTCTTCAGCTTCAACCTTGAGTTCAATTTTTTGAGTTTTGAAAAATTTGTCCTTGATTGTTTTTCGGAGATCTTCGATACCGCTGCCGCCTCTGCCGATTATCACTCCGGGCCTGGCCGTTTTAACAACAACTCGAACAACGCCAGCTGACCTTTCAATTTCAACTGAACCAACTGCCGCATTACGAAGCTTTTCTTCAACCATTCGGCGAATCCCAACATCCTCGCGAAGCTGTTTGGCGTATTCTTTTTTGCTGAACCAGCGAGACTTCCAGGTATTTGTGATTCCGATGCGAAGCCCTTTTGGATTTACCTTCTGACCCATATGAATATTACAAATTTAACACAAATTTCGGACAAATTTCACGCAAATACACAAATTTATTCACACGAATCTGCGTATCTGTGTTGAATTTGTCAAAAAAATCTGCGTTTAATTTGTCCTTTTTACATTGATTTTCTCCTGAACACTTTCTTGAAAAATCCCGGCCTACCGGCAGGCATAGCCTTCCCGCCTTCAGCTTTTTTCTTCTCATCGGCAAATTCTTTCTCTTCACGTTCCTTCAATGTTTTCCCCTTTTCAATTTCTTCTTTGCCGACAACTTTTTTTTCTTTCACTTCTTCCGGCCCAACGTCTTTTATCTTCAACGTTTTTTCCACTTTCTTTCTGCCTTTTCCTTCAACTTTTTCCGCCAAAATCATTTCGACATGGCTTGTTCTTTTGAGAATAAGAGAGGCCCTTCCATAAGCACGCGGAAGCCATCTTTTCATTTTCACTCCTTCATCAACAATAATATTCTTTATATATAAATTGTTTTTGTTCAACCCAAAATTGTTTTCCGCGTTTGAAACAGCGCTTTTCAGCAATTTTTCAAAACTTGGAACCGACCCTTTAACCAAAAACTTGAGCTGATTTTCGGCTTCTTTCACGTCCATTCCGCAAAGCATTTTCGCAATCAGGCGAACTTTCCGCGGAGATTTTCTCAAATTGTTGAGTTGGGACTTTACCTGCATAAATCAAATATTTAAAAAAAATTTCGGACAAATTTCACGCAAATACACAAATTTATTCACACGAATCTGCGTATCTGTGTTGAATTTGCAAAAAATCCGCATAAAATCCGCTATCATTATTTTTTCTCTCCTCCTTCGGTTTTCTCTGCCTTCGCTGCTTCAGCCGCTTTGGCCGCTTCTGCCATCTCAAGCTCCTTTTGGATTCTTCCTCCATGTTTGACAAATTTTCTGGTAGGAGAAAATTCTCCAAGTTTGTGGCCAATCATTTCCTCCGTAACAAAAACTGAAATGAATTCTTTTCCATTATGAACACCAAAGGTAAAGCCTGCCATTTCCGGAACAATCGTCGAGTTTCTTGACCAAGTTTTGATTACCGTTTTGTCTCCCGGTCTTTTGTCTTTGATTTTCTTTATCAATTTTTCATCCACATAGGGACCCTTCTTGAGACTTCTTGACATTATTTTCTCCTCTTTAAAATAGATTTATTGCTATATTTATACTTCTTTCTTGTTTTTTTGCCCAGCGCCGGCTTTCCCCAAGGAGTTTTGGGATGTTTGAGACCAATCCCTTGTCGGCCCTCTCCGCCGCCATGCGGGTGATCAACCGGATTCATAACCGTTCCTCGAACTGTCGGTCTTTTCCCCATCCACCTCGATCGTCCCGCTTTTCCGATAATTACCGTGTTATGCAGAGGATTGCTAATTTGCCCAATAGTGGCAAAACAATCGCCATTGACCATTCGAAGTTCGCCCGAAGACAGCTTGAGCTGAGCTACATTTCCCTCAATTGACATCAACGTTGCTGACGAACCGGCACTCCGTCCAAGCTGAGCCCCTTTTCCTGGAAAAAGCTCGATCAGACAGATCTGGGTTCCTGTCGGAATATTCTTGAGCATAGCCCTGTTTCCGTTCTTGATTGAAGTTTTCTCGGCTGTCAAAATAGTCTGTCCTTCCTTCATTCCAGAAACCGCAACCGAATATCGCTTTTCCCCGTCCGTGTATTTGAGAAGCGCAATACGAGCACTTCGATTGGGATCTCTTTCAATCCGAATGACTTTTGCGGGAATATTCATCTTGTTCATTTTGAAATCAACTTCTCTGTATTTTCTCTTGTGGCCGCCTCCCTTATGACGCACTGAGATTTTTCCGCCGGACCGTCCTTTGTTTCTTTTTATAAAGTACGTCAAACTCTTCTCTGGTTTCCCAGGGTCTTTTTCAAGCAACGAGCGCGACATTTGCCGCCGACCGGGAGTGGTTTTCTTGTATATCCTAATCATAATGCTAATCTACAAATTTTATGCTAATCAACTAATCACTAATCTACGAATAATAAATATTCGTGATTCGTTGATTGGCGTTCATTCATTGATTCGCCTTACATCTACACGCCTTCAACCGCTCCAATCGTATCGCCCGCCTGCAATGTCACAATTGCTTTTTTGAATCCTTGCTTCCAGCCAATTGTCTGACCTTGAATTCTTTTTTTGGGATGGATTTTCACGATGTTCACGCTCACTACCCCAACTCCATAATAATCCTCAACAGCTGACTTCACTTGAGATTTGTTCGCTCCGGGAAAAACCTTGAAAACATATTTGTTGAGTTGACCCAAATTGGTCGCTTTTTCTGTCATCAGCGGTTCAATGAGAATTTGGTGAGCAATATTGTTTTCTTTTTTGGCAACTTTTCTGATTTTGGATTCTTTTTTTGATTTAGCAACTTTTTTTGTCTTGCCTCTTGGAGTTTTCTCAGCAGAAAAGGGTTTCCTTTTTTCAGCTTTAAAAGGGGCAATCTTTTTCTCTGCCTTTTTGGATTCTTTCTCTTTTTTTCCCAATATTCTGTCTAAAATACCCATATTCTTCCTCTTTAATGCCAAAGCTTATGACTTATTGCTTCATTTTTTCTTAATAATTCGATTTCCATATTTCTTTTCCAGCAGTTTGATTCCTTCTTCGCTTAAAACCAGATGCTTGTGATTCAAAATATCAAAAACATTCAAATTTTCTGTCAAGATATTGTCAACTTTGGGAATATTGCGACTGGCTCGAGAAGAAATCATTTCACTTTTCGAAAAACCTATCAAGATGCTTCCTTTTAGCTTCAAAGCTTTGAGGGCTTGAACCATAACTTTTGTTTTTGCCTCTTCCAGCTTCAAGCTTTCAACAATAGTGATTTCTTTGTCAGTCGCTTTTCCAGAGAGTGCCGTTGCCAAAGCTTTCTGATTCATTTTTTTGGGAATGTCTTTTTTGAAATTGCGATCTTTGGTTGGGCCAAAGACGATGCCTCCTTTTCGCCAAATCGGACTGCGAACAGACCCCGCACGGGCTCTTCCGGTTCCTTTTTGCCTCCACGGTTTTTTTCCAGACCCCGCTCTTTCAGCGCGATCTTTGGTGTGAGCCAAAACCTTTCGGCGATTAGCGTATTGGGAGACATAAATCTGGTGAACCAGCGCGTCGTTTTTCGGCAAACCAAAAACTTTTTCAGATAGCTCGATATCTTTTATCTTCTTTCCTTCTAGATTGTGAACCGGAAACTTTATCATGAATTTATAATTCGGAATTGAGAATCGTGAACCCGCCTGCCGACAGGCGGGTGAGAATATTGAATATGAGAATATTGAATATAGAATTCAGAGAACATAAAAGGTCCTTATTCTGGATTCCTAATTCCCATTCTCAACTCACAATTCTTCATTTGAAATTAAACTATTTCTTCTTTGCGCTGGACTCTGCATTGCAAATTATTTCTACTATACGCCCTCTCACTCCCGGTACTGCGCCTTTGAGGAATAAAACATCATTCTCTTTGTCAATTTCGACGATTTCCAAATTTCGAACCGAAAAACGTTCACCGCCCATTCGGCCAGCCATTCTTTTTCCTTTCATGACGTGTTCCGGAAAACTTGACCCGATCGAACCTGGAGCGCGCCAATCATGCTTGTGTCCATGAGAATGCGGAGATCCTTTGAACCCATGCCTTTTCATCACGCCCTGAAAACCCTTTCCTTTTGTCACGCCAGAAACTTTCACTTTGTCGCCAACTTGAAATTGGTCAATTCTGATTTCATCTCCGACTTTCAAATCTTTTGCTTCAGTTTTGAACTCTTTGATTTTCAAAAAATCTTTTCTTCTTTCTGTTTGAGATTTGGGATTTGGAACTTGGGATTTGCGCAATCCAACTTGGATTGCGGTGTATTTGTCTTTTTCAATCGTCCTGATTTGCGTCACAACATTCGGCTCACACTCAACTAACGTCACATTGAGCGCGCCTTTTTCCTTGTCGTATATGGTGGTCATTCCCAATTTTCGGCCTAATATAAATTTCATAGCTTCCTAACATTCAATGTTGGGACGCTCCTAACTATTGAATGTTAGGAGAATCGCCCGCCAAACAAAAAAGGCTTTTTCAAGCCAGATTTTGTCTATATTTCAAAACATCATCATGGCTAGTCCAGTATCCTTTTAGAATTAGGACTTAAACTAGGTAATCCTTACGAATTACGAACCTTTACGAATTTACGAAAAATCTCTTTTTTTATATTTCGTACATTCGTATCCATTCGTAATTCGTAAGGACTTCACATTTTGATTTCCACATCCACTCCGGCCGGCAAATCGAGATTGGTCAAACTGTCAATTGTTTTGGGTGTCGGGTTGAATATATCAATCAGCCTTTTGTGAAGCCGCATCTCATATTGATCCCGGCTGTCTTTATGCACAAAAGTTGATCGGTTCACCGTGTATTTGCGAATTTGGGTCGGCAAAGGAACAGGACCAGCGATTTCAGCGCCGGTGCGCTCCGCTGTCTCCGCAATCTGACGCGCGCTACGATCAATCACTTTGTGATCATAGGCTTTAATTTTCACCCGAATTCTCGGCTTTGCTTCTTCTTCAGTAGCCTTTTTTGCTGCCATTACATTTTTAAAGTTAATCAGCTTTACGAATTACGAACGCGCTACGCTCTGCAAACATACGAATTGCGAATCCTATACATTTGCATATTCGTACTTGATTTGTAATTCGTAAAGACTACTTAATAATCTTGGTCACCACTCCCGCACCGACGGTCTTTCCGCCTTCACGGATGGCAAAACGCATGCCGTCTTCCATAGCCACCGGCGCCATCAGTTTCACGCCCAAATTCACCGTGTCGCCCGGCATAACCATCTCTGTTCCTTCCGGAAGCGTCACATCACCCGTCACATCGGTTGTGCGAATATAAAACTGCGGCTTATAGCCTTTGAAAAACGGAGTGTGTCGCCCACCTTCTTCTTTGGTAAGAACATATATCTCTCCTTCAAATTCGGTGTGCGGCGTGATTGAGCCGGGCTTTGCCAGAACTTGGCCCCTTTCCACATCTTCTTTCTTGGTTCCGCGAAGAAGAATCCCCGCATTGTCTCCGGCTTGTCCTTTGTCGAGAGTTTTGTTGAACATTTCAATTCCAGTGACAACTGTTTTGGTTGTCGGACGAATTCCAACAATTTCCACTTCCTCATTCAAATTTATAACGCCCCTTTCGATTCTTCCCGTAACCACCGTTCCCCGGCCTTCGATTGAAAAAATGTCCTCGATAGGCATAAGGAAAGGCTTGTCAATATCACGAACCGGCTCCGGAATAGAGTCGTCAAGGGCCTTCACGAGATCAAGAATAGGTTTGGCTGCTTCGTCATCTTTGCCTTTCGCTTCAAGAGCTTTGAGGGCTGAACCGCGAATAACCGGGATTTTGTCTCCATCAAATTCATATTTAGTAAGAAGTTCCCGGACTTCCGCTTCCACCAAATCCACCAGTTCTGGATCATCAACCATGTCAACTTTATTGAGGAAAACAACAATTTGAGGAACGCCCACCTGGCGGGCCAGCAAGATGTGTTCGCGCGTTTGCGGCATTGGACCATCTGTCGCACTCACCACCAAGATTGCCCCGTCCATTTGAGCCGCGCCGGTAATCATGTTTTTTATATAATCGGCGTGCCCCGGGCAATCCACATGAGCATAGTGACGCTTTTCTGATTCATATTCCACGTGAGCAGTTGCAATAGTGATTCCGCGCTCTTTTTCTTCAGGCGCGTTGTCAATATCATCCACCGACTTTTTGGACGCTGTGAGCCCCGCAAGATTCAAAACGTGCAAAATTGCCGCGGTGAGCGTAGTCTTTCCGTGATCAACGTGGCCAATTGTTCCAACGTTCACATGAGGCTTTGTTCTTTCAAATACTGCCGCCATAATTTTCTTCCCGAATTTACCCAAATGATAACCTCGAATTTGTGCAAATTCGCTTTTTGTTAGCTTTTATTAGGTTTTACTATGTTTTATTAATATCTGGAAATTATTATAAATAAATCTTTATTTTTTGGCAAGTCCGACGGCGAAAATCTAACTGGCTTCATCCAAAATACTATTCTGGGATTGTTTCCCCTCATTGTTTTTTCACCCTTCTCCAGCCCGTGAGTTGTATTTCAAAATTAAATTCCTGCTGTCGGACGGACAAGTCCCTTATTTCACATATTCAATGTCTTCCAGTTTTCCAATATCATCAAGAAGTTCTTCTTCCGGTTTTTCTTTGTTTTCCCGCCACATTGCGATGTCGAAATTTATCTTATCAATAAGCTCTTTTTCTGTCAATCCCTGGAGCCTCTTTCGATCGAGAATTGCCTCTTTATATTCGTCAAAATTCATGACAATATATCTTGGTTGTCCATCCTCCACAATAATATATCTGCCGCCAGACAAGTCAATAATCTCTTTTAGTTCTTTGGAAATCATACTTTACGAACTACGAAAAATTACGAAAATACGAAACAAAAATACAATTGCTCGACAAACTACCTCTTGGTATAATTTCGTACTTTCGTATCTGTTCGTAGTTCGTAGAGACTACTTTTTTCCTCCGCTCTTGATTTCTTCCGCGATATTTCCCGGAACTTCTTCATAATGATCAAATTCCATATTATAGCTTGCCCGCCCCTGGCTCATTGAACGGAGTTGAGTCGCGTATCCAAACATGGAAGCCAGCGGCACCAAGGATTTAATTACTTTCACTCGCGCGTTTCCTTCCCCCCGGTCTTCTATTTCTTGGATTTGTCCCCGTTTTGCGTTCACGTCCCCAACAACATCACCCATAAATTGCTCCGGCGTCGTTACCTCCACTTTCATGATTGGCTCGAGAATAACCGGACTTGCCCGCCGGACTCCCTCTTGAAGAGCCATAGAACCGGCAATTTTGAAAGCCGCCTCTGAAGAGTCAACTTCATGAAAAGACCCGTCATAAACTGTTACTCTAACATCAACCAGCGGATAGCCGGCAATCACGCCCCGATCCAGCGCTTCTTTCACTCCTTTTTGAATAGCAGGAATATATTCCTGGGGAATAATTCCGCCTTTGATTTCATCAACAAATTCAAACCCTTTTCCTTTTTCATTTGGCTCGACTTTGAGCCAAACATGGCCGTATTGCCCGCGTCCGCCGGATTGTCGGATATATTTTCCTTCCGCTTCAGCAGTCTGTTTCACAGTTTCTTTGTAGGCTACTTGCGGCCGGCCAACGTTTCCTTCCACTTTGAATTCGCGCTTCATTCGATCGACAATGATATCAAGATGGAGCTCGCCCATACCGGAAATAATAGTTTGACCAGTTTCTTCATCACTTCGAACCCGAAAAGTTGGATCTTCTTCAGAAAGTTTTTTGAGAGCAATTCCCATTTTTTCCTGATCGGCTTTGGTTTTTGGCTCAATGGCAATTGAAATAACCGGCTCGGGAAAAGTGATTGACTCCAGAATGACCGGTTTTTCTGGATCACAAAGCGTGTCACCGGTCATTGTGTATTTCATACCCACCAAGGCACCGATCCCACCAGCAAAAATTTCCTCCATTTCCTCACGGTGATTTGCGTGCATTTGAAGAATTCGACCAATCCTTTCTTTTTCCCCTTTTGTAGAATTCAAAACGTAAGAGCCGGCTTTCACAGTTCCAGAATAAACTCGGAAAAAGGTGAGTTGACCCACAAACGGATCGGTCGCCACTTTGAAAGCTAAAGCCGCGAAAGGCGCATTGTCATCGGCTTTTACTTCGACTTCTTTTTCTGTTTTGGGATCAACCCCTTTGGTTGCGGGTATATCAATCGGCGAAGGAAGATATTCAACCACTCCATCGAGAACCGGCTGCACACCCTTGTTTTTGAGAGCCGAACCGCAAAAAACCGGGAACAATTTCACGTTGATTACCGCTTCGCGCAAAGCTTTTTTCAGCTCTTCAACGGATATTTCCTCGCCTCCCAGAAATTTTTCTGTGAGTTGATCATCCGTTTCAGCGATTTTTTCCACCATTTTTTCACGCCATTTTTTGGCATCATCCAAAAGTTCAGTTGGAATTTCTTCTTCCTTCACTTGTTCCCCTTTGTCGCCTTCGAAATAAATCGCTTTCATTTTCATAAGATCCACCACGCCTTTGAAATCAGATCGCTCTCCAATGGGAATTTGCACAGCAACGGCTCTTGGATTGAGACGGTTTTCAATCGAACTCAAGGAAAAGAAAAAGTCCGCTCCTTCTTTGTCAACTTTGTTTATGAAACAGAGTCGGGGAACGTTGTATTTGTCAGCCTGTCTCCAAACGGTTTCTGATTGCGGCTCCACTCCTTCTTTTCCATCAAAAACCACCACACCTCCGTCAAGAACGCGAAGGCTTCTTTCCACTTCCACGGTGAAATCAACATGCCCGGGAGTGTCAATAATGTTGATTTGGCAATCCTGCCAATAGCAAGTCGTCGCGGCTGAAGTGATTGTAATTCCGCGCTCTTTTTCCTGCTCCATCCAGTCCATTGTGGCCTCCCCTTCGTGCACTTCGCCGATTTTGTGGGAAATTCCCGTGTAAAACAAAACCCGCTCGGTAGTGGTGGTTTTCCCAGCGTCAATGTGAGCAATGATTCCGATGTTTCGATATTTGTCAATGGGATATTGTCGCATATCTTTACGAATTACTAATCTGTACGAATATACGAATTACTTTGAATTACGAAACTCCCTAAAGTTCTCATGATGGTGTAGAATAGAAGAAGTTTAATCAACCATTCAA
>FWPV01009937.1_pt1 | contig 15823 bp, 12 predicted proteins | sample 2228371 | NCBI WGS metagenome assembly FWPV01 (sample SAMEA103939776, study PRJEB20133) | metagenome | reverse complement strand
TGTATTGCCAAGCTGACCAAAGAATACGATTTTCCGCCTGATGGGCAGAAAATAAAGGAAATCTATACTCATGACCTCAATAAACTTTTGAAATCAGCCGGCCTTGATAGAGAAATTGAAAACGATATGAAAGCTGATAAAAATCTGGCAGTTAATTGGAAATTGGTTGAGGCTTGGTCAGAAAAAAAGAGATATGAACAAGGCATCAGTATAAGAGAAGCGGTAGAGATAATCCAAGCATTAACTGATGAAAATGGTGGAATATTACAATGGCTAAAGAGACGTTGGTAAATGAATATATTGAAGAAACCACTGATTTACTGACAGAACTTGATAATAACAATTTTCCCGTCGATGCCGCTTTATGGTATTACCTATCAGAATCTGAGGAGTGGCAATTCTTGATTGCCACTAGCTTAGTTGATGATTTAGGTAAAAAAGCAACTTATCAAAGATTATATGATTTGATTAAATCAAACGATATGTTAAAGACGACTCCTTTAAGAAAAATAACAGTAATCAGCCCAAAAGATCCTCTAATTTCCATCTTACGGTTAGCAATTGGCGGGCCAAAATTATCAAAAATACGCTTTCAAAATAGTTATATTAATAATTATTTTATCGAAGATTCCTTAATTTATCGTTTATAACTCATGAAAAAACCTCTGCAAAATCCTGATAATAGAATACCCCCCCTGCGCCTCCTGGCTTGGGAGACGACCCGGCGCTGCAATCTGGCCTGTGCCCATTGCCGGGCCGCGGCGGGGTCAGGGCCGTATCCGGGGGAGTTGACCACCGCCGAAGGCCAGGCCTTGTTGGAGGATATTGCCGGGCTGGGCCAGGTGGTGGTCATTCTGACCGGTGGGGAGCCGCTGTTACGGGAGGATATCTTTGACCTGGCTGCCTACGGCACCAGTTTGGGGCATCGCATGGTCATGGCGGTGAACGGCACCCTGCTGACGCCGGAGGTCGCCCGGCGGCTCAAAGAGGCGGGCATCCAGCGGCTGAGCATCTCCCTGGATGGGGCTACAGCCGCCAGCCATGACCGTCTGCGGCAGGTGCCCGGGGCTTTCGCCGGGGCCTTGGAGGGCATCCGCATCCTGCGGCAGATGGGGTTGCCGTTCCAGATAAACACTACCGTGATTGCCGCCAACCGGGAGGAGCTGCCGGCCATCTCAGACTTGGCGCAAGAACTGGGCGCCGCAGCCCATCACGTCTTCGTGTTGGTGCCCACCGGCCGGGGAGAAGAGATCAAGGATCAACTGTTGTCGGCTGAGGACTACGAAAAGACGCTGCGTTGGCTCCTGGCCCGGCAGCGGGAAGGCAAGATTCACGTCAAACCCACCTGCGCGCCCCAATATTACCGCCTCTGGCGCCAGACTGCGGCTGCGGCCGGGGAAACGATCAGTCCCGTCACCCATGGCATGGAGGCCATGACCAAGGGCTGTCTGGGAGGGCAGGGGTTCGCCTTCGTGGCCTATAATGGCATAGTGCAGCCGTGCGGCTACCTGGAGCTGCCCGCCGGCGATATCCGGCAGGCGCCGTTCTCCCGGATCTGGACAGAAGCGGAGCTTTTCCGCCAACTCCGGGATCTGGAGGGCTATCACGGCAAGTGTCGGCGCTGCGAATACCGCAAGGTCTGCGGCGGCTGTCGGGCCCGGGCCTATGCCCTCACCGGCGATGTCTTGGGCGATGAGCCCCTCTGCCTGTATGAGCCGAGGACCGCAGCATGAACCAGTCGACCAACGCCCAGCTGGATGCAGTGGACAAGGCCATCCTCAATCTCATCCAGTCTTCTTTCCCCCTTACCCCCCGTCCCTATGAGGTTGTGGGCCAACAGTTGGGGTTGCCGGAAGAGGAGGTGGTGACCCGGGTGCAACGCCTGGTGGAGACCGGCGTCATCCGGCGCATCGGCGCCAATTTCAATTCCCGGCGTCTGGGCTACACCAGCACCCTGTGCGCCGCGGAAGTGCCGCCGGAGCAGATTGAGCAGTTCATCGACGTGGTGAACCAGTATCCCGGCGTCACCCATAACTACCTGCGGCGCCACCGGCTGAACGTCTGGTTCACCCTCATCGCCGCCTCCACGGAGCGGATCGCGGCCATCCTGGACGAAATGCGAGTCCGCAGCGGCATCAAGGAAATCCACAGCTTCCCTGCCAAGCGGATCTTCAAGATACAGGTGGATTTTGCCCTTTAGCAGGGCGGTGGGCCGGTGCTCATCGGGCTGGAACCATACTTCTTGGCCGGCCAGGGTGGGAGAGATCCAGAGGAGGGGCAGGGAGCAACATCCCTCAGCCCCTCACTCTCAGGAATCCTTTTTTAACAACCTGCTGACTTTACTTGGGGATACACAGGACCGGGCAGGGGAGCAGCCGGACTACTTTCTCGGCCGTAGAGCCGAAGAACATCGCTTCGATCTTGCCCCGACCCTTGCGGCCATAGCCGCCCACCACCACCAGATCCACCACCAGGTCCCGGGCCAGCACCGCAATCTCCTGGAAGGGTGTGCCCACGGCGATCAGGGTATCAACCTCCTGCCCAGAGGTATTCCATGTTTTTAAGAAAGCTGCCATGTCCTTTTCGGACTGGCGGCGCAGGTCCTTGACCACTTCCTCTTTGTTCTTGCCCACAAAGGTACTCAGCTTTTCCAGGAAGTTTTGGTCAATGACATGCAAGACGATGAGACGGGCTTCAAAGCGCTGCGCCAGGGTCTGGGCGGCATTGAAGGCCACCCCGGAACAATCGGAAAAATCAGTGGCAACCAGGATTGCATTCATTTCCATGGGGAAACCGTGTCAGCCTCCGAATCGCTGCTTGTGCCGGATGGCAGCCGGCCATGACGGGCCCGGGGAATCGGGCTGCTGCCTGGCCTGACAACTGCCGGCAAGCGGGTTCCTCACCGAGGGAACCGGGGGCCGCAACCCCCATCCTCCCGGCAGCAGGCTGGCCTAGCCGGTTATTTCATTGCCGCGGTCATTTCTTTCAGGAAGGCTTCGGCGTTGTCGAAGCCGCCGGCCTTGGCCAGGAGCACGTCGCCGTTCTTGTTGAGCAAGACAATGGTCGGGGTGCCCATGGGGTTGATGGCTTTGTAGGTCTTAAAATCCGGGTCGGGGATCAACGCAAAGGGCACTTTCAGCTGCTTCTTCCAGGCCTGGACGTTGCCCAGGTTGTCGCCGGCCGCCAGCCCCAGGAGTTTGACCTTGCCGGCCAGGTCGGCGTTTTTCTTGATGAGGCCGTAGAGCTGGTTCACCGCCGGGGCATGGGTGAAGCAGTGGGGGCAGCCGGTGGCAAAGATCTCCACCAACACATAGGGGGTCCCCAATTGACTGAGTTTGAAAGGCTTGTCAGCCGGGACGCCCAACAATTTGGCCTCATCGGGCGACTGGGGCGCCGGGAACTCCAGATCCCCCAGTTTATCTCCCGCAGCCACGACCGCTGCCTGGGCCGGCAGAGCCGCCAGGATGAGCAATCCCACGAACACCATGATTAGGCGTATGCCATGCTTGTGCATGCCGTTCCTCCTTCAGAGTGAATTTGTTCCATCTTAGATGAATTACCGACAATAGGCAAAAGAAAAACGCTCTCTCAGTGGGCTACGGTCAGGAGCCGGGCCGGCGACCAGTCCACCGGCACCTGTACCAGGGCTCCCTTCCGGTGGCTGTAGAGCAGGTAGCCCTGCCGGAGCCCGTGGGCGAACAAGCGGGCCGTCAGTTCCACATCCCGTTGGCAGTAGGCCGTCAGCTCGGCCAGACGCCCTTCTTTGAACAGCCGGAGGGCCATAAGCCCGTCGCCGCTCTTAGCGGCGTTCAGGGTCTTCTCCGCCAGGTGACCCAGGGAGAGCCGGTGCCCCAAGGTCCGGTGCATCTCTTCGTAAATATCCAGGGTGGGTAGCTGCTGCAAATCCACATCGGCATAGGGCTGCAAGACCCGGTAGTCGAACCTTTTCAGGTTGAAGCCCACCACCAGATCGGCCTTCGTCAGGCAGCGGAGGAGATCCTGCACCTGGGATTCGTAAAAAACGTTATACTGTTGGGTGCTCAGGTCGGCCAGAACCGCCACCGCCAGCCGCATCAGGTGGCATTTATGCCACCCTCCCACTTCCTCGGCGGACAATTGGGTCTCGATGTCCAGCACCACGATGTTGTAGGGCTCCAACCCCGGCACCCACAGGTCCGGCTGCCGCTGCAGCTCCAGACGAGGCTCCTGGACCTGGAGCAGCGCTGCCGGCGCCGGCAGGACCTCCTCCTGCCGCCGGGCCAACAGTCCCGCGGCAATCTGGATGGCCGCCGCCTTGTCCAGGGGCTTGTTGCCGGACCCGCATTTGGGAGAGTGGATGCACGACGGGCAGCCGTCTTCACAGGCACAGGTGGCGATCAGCTCCCGGACCTTTTCCAGGAGCGGTTCGGTCATCTCATAGCCCTTGGCCGCCAGTCCCACCCCGCCGGGGTAGCCGTCATAGATGAACACTGCGGCCTGCTGCAGCTGGGGGTGCAGAGGGTGGGAGATGCCACCGATATCATACCGGTCTGCCAGGGCAAAGAGGGGGAACATACTGATGAAGGCATGCTCCAGGGCGTGGATGCCACCCATGAAATGGAGCTGCCGGGCTGCCACCGCCTGTTTGAGGGCATCGGGGATCTTGAGCCACATGCCCACGGTGGTGAAGATCTGCGGGGGCAGGTCCAGGGGCACGACACCCAGGAGCTCCTGGCCCACCAGCCGCCGCTTTTCATAGGCCAGGATCCTCTGGGTGACCTTGAGGCGGCCCAGGTGGACGGTGCCGCCGGGTAGGGCCCGGCTGCCGAATTCCTCCAGGATTTCCGTCTCTTTTTCACTCTGGATGCGGGTGAAGTATTTGGGCTCCACCGGCTGCACCAGGATATTGCGGCGCTCCAGATCCAGCTTCTCCACCAGGTAGGAAGTGGCTTTGTGAAGGTAAATGGCCCCCGGATGGCACTCAGTGAGAGCCCGGTGGCCATCGATGCTGCCGATGGGCCGCTTGCCGCCGCTCTTGAAGATGGCAAAACTCTGCCCCACCCCCCGGATGTTCACCTCCCGCTGGGGAAAACGGGAGCTGGCATACCAGGTCTCCGACGCCGCCGCCCGTAGGAGCTGCCGCTCCTGGTGCAGTTCCCGGATCAGGGGGGCACAGACCTCCAGATCGTAGACCTGTTCCTGCTCCCGACTCAAAGGCAATTCCTGGGCCGCACACGGCAGATGGGCCTTGACCACATAAGGGTTGTGGGGATCCAGGACCGCGGCCTCAAACTGCCGGGAGAAGAACTCCTCCGGGTGCTTCATGAAATACTGATCCAGGGCATCGGGCTGAGCCACCAGGATCACCAGCGAATCCTGCCCCCACCGCCCCACCCGGCCGCTGCGCTGCCAGGTGGTGACCATGGTGCCTGGGTAACCCACCAGGATGCAGACATCCAGGCCACCGATGTCAATGCCCATCTCCAGGGCGCTGGTGGAGATGACCCCCAGCATCTTGCCGCTGGCCAACCTGGCCTCGATCTCCCGGCGCTCCTCCGGCAGGAAGCCGGCCCGATAGGAACTGATGAGCCGCTTCAGGTGGGGGGCCTGACGCAAGGCCCAGAGGTGCATCAACTCCGTCAATTTGCGGGCCTGGGTGAAGCAGATGGTCGCCAGACCATGTTTCAGGGCCTGGACAAAGATCCGGGCCGCCGAAACCGCCGAACTCATGTCCGGGTTACAGAAGAGAAAATGCCGACCAGCCAGGGGTGCACCGGACCGGTCAATGACCTCCACCGGATAGCCGGTGAGCTTCTCCGCCAGCTCCGCCGGATTGGCAATGGTGGCCGAAGCCAGGATGTATTGGGGCGACGAACCATAGAGGCGGCAGAGGCGTTGCAGCCGGCGCAGCACCTGCGCCACATGACTGCCCACGATGCCCCGGTAGGTATGCACTTCGTCTATCACCACGAACCTCAGCTCGGCAAAAAACCGCCGCCAGGCATCGTGGTAGGGCAGCAGGCCCAGATGCAGCATGTCGGGATTACTGATTAGGATCTGCGGCGGCTGCAGACGCAGCTGTTTGCGGACCTCCGGCGGCGTATCGCCGTCGTAGATGGCGGCCTCAAACCCCGGGCCGGGCAGGGCCTGCCGCAGCTCCGCCAAGGTTTTCAGCTGATCCTGTTCCAGGGCTTTGAGGGGAAAGAGATACAGGGCCCGGGCCTGGGGTTCCTGGCAGATGGCACTCACCACCGGCACATTATAGATCAGGGTCTTGCCGCTGGCCGTGGGCGTCGCCACCAGGATGTGGCGTCCTGCCGCCAACAGGTCCAAGGCTTGGGCCTGGTGACTGTACAGGCGGTGGATTCCGAGCGTGGCTAAAGCCGTGCGGAGGGGGGTGCTCAACGCTTGGCGGGGTTCGGCGAACCTGCCCGCCTCGCCGGGCAGATGGTGATAGTACGTAATGACCGGCTGGAGTTCCGGCGTCCCCCGCAATTCCTCCAGGAATGCCGCCAGCTTGGGATTGTTGCCATGAATGGTCATAAAAGACTAGCAGGCTGTTGGAAAACTCCCAGCTACAGTTGATGGTGGGAGGATATCACTAATTTTCAGCTTTTGGCGTAGCCAAAAGCTGCCATTGGGGTTGGGGGAGGGGGCAGGGGGGCCCAGCCCGCAGACCCCTTCCCGAACCCCCGCCTTTGGCCGTGCCGGAAGCTGAACAGCAGCGATCTCCTGCCACCATCAGCGGGGACAGGGAGTTTTTCCACCGCCTGTTCAGGAAGCTTTACTCGGCCAGGAAAAGGGGGACAGTCCGCCAGAGCGGCAGGCAACCAAAAAAGGCGGTTGCCCGTAAGGGCCGCCGCCTTTTTGGTTGCGTCCAAGAAGCGGTTAGACCAGGAATTCGGTCTCATCCCACTCGGGGATGTTCACTTCCTTCAGGTCGTCCATGAGGTAGGTGCGCTCGTTGCGGCAGAGAACCCCCAAGGACAGGCAGATGATGGTCCACAGGTGCACCACGCCGAAGTGTTTGGGGGCATGTTCGGACAGTTCGTGGATCTGCGAATGGCAGTTGTGGCACGGAGCAATGCAGTAATCGGCCCCGGTCTCCATGATCTGGTCCATTTTTTTCTGGCCGTAGGCCAGCCGCTCTTCGGTGTAACCGCTCTGCAGGAAGCCGCCGCCGCCGCCGCAGCAGTAGTTATTGGACATGTTGGGGGTCATGTCCACGAAGTTCTCTTCGCCGACGCAGGATTTGACTACGAAGCGCAGATCACGGGCGCATTCGTCACCGAAGCTTTTGCGGATGATGTTGCAGGGGTCTTGGACGGTGAACTTGATCTTGAGGTTTTTGTTCCAGTCGGAGTTGACCTTCAGCTTCCCTTCCCGGATCCATTTGGCATACCAGGTAAAGATGCTTTGCACGTCAACGGAGGTGGCAATTTTGTATTTTTGCAGTCCGGCCCGGACCGCATAAGTGATGTGCCCTCACTCGGTGTTGAGGAAGACTTTACAGCCCAACTCCTCCGCTTGCCGGATGGATACCTCGGTAATGTGCTTCCAGGCGTCGTCATCGGCCAGGAACATGCAGTAGTTTTCCGCGGCCCAGCCTTTGCTGCCGTAGGTCCAATCGGCGCCGACAATGTGCATGATCTTCCACAGGGGGATCATTTCCTCGGGTTCGTTCACCGGTTCCCGGGAGTTCTGATTCAGGAAGAAGAAGGCGCCTTTTTTGTCAATGGGGGCCTGAATGGTTTCAAAACCAGGTTTTTCCCGCACGGCTTCCAACACATCGTTGACGATGAACTCGAAGTCTTCCGGCCGGGCGCCCATGGCGCTGCAGGTTTCGGTGCTCAAGGCGGCATCGCAGGAACGCAGGATACCCCGGGGGCGTTGCTCCCGGGGCCAGGAAGCCCGCATGTTGAAGACCAAAGCCGGAATGTTGACGTTCATGGGGCAGGCATGGACGCAGCGCATACACATGCTGCAGAACCAGGCCCAGGGGGTCTTTTTCAATTCTTCATCCATGCCCAGGGCCGCCATGCGCACCGCTTTGCGGGGGTCCATACCCCCCAGGCCGGTGGCCGGACAGCCGGCGGCGCAAGTCCCACAGGTCAGACAGGCATTGAGATTGCCGCCGTCCGGCAGCTTCTCCATGACAATGTCTTTGAAGGACTTGCCCTCTTTCTTGGTTAGCACTAAGGGTTCTTCAGCCATAATGTCATCCTTATGTTTAAAATGCCTGAGTTAGTTGCCTTTGCCGAAATTTTGTTTATACCCGTGCACCTATTATACCCATTTTTCCCGGCAAAGTCAACGCTCCGGGTTGTTGATCACCCCGGGCCCCATCTCCTGGGCCCGGGGTTGATCACCACGGCTCGTCACCGCGCCGCGACTCGTTTGCTTTATACCTGCGGCCGTGGGTAGAGACCGGCACCCTTGACCAGTTCGGGGACCTTTTCTTCCCATTCAATGGCCATGACGTGGAAGCCCCGCACGCCGGGAACTTCTTTCAGTTCCTGCATCATCTCGATGGCCATCTTGATGCCTTCCTCGGCCTGCTTTTCCTTGGGCACGCCTTTCAGGCGGGCAATTTGATCATCGGGCACATCCATGCCGGGCACCTTGGTCTTCATGTAGCGGGCCATACCCAGGCTCTTGAAGGGGGTGATGCCGGCCATAATGTAAGCCTTCTCGGCGTAGCCCTTGTCCACCGCGATCTTCATCCACTCCTTGAACTTGGGAACGTTATAGATACACTGGGTCTGGATGAATTCCACCCCCGCGGCGATCTTCTTGCCCAGGCGCAGGGCCCGCAGCTCCACGTTGGGTCCGGCGAAGGGGTTTTCCGCCGCGCCGATGAAGATCTGGGGCCGGACTTTCATCTCAAAGCCGCTGAGCAGCTTGCCTTCATCCCGCATGAGTTTCACCGTCTGGATGAGCTGCACCGAGTCCAGATCAAAGACGTTGGCGGACATGGGGTGGTCGCCGAAGGTCTGGTGGTCGCCGGTGAGGCAGAGCATATTGTGGATGCCGAAGGAGGCGGCGCCCAGAATATCACTCTGCATGGCGATGCGGTTGCGGTCCCGGGTGGTCATCTGCAGGATGGGTTCGATGCCCATCTGTTTCAACCGGATACAGGAGGCCAGGCTGCAGAGGCGTACCACTGAGGTCTGGTTGTCGGTGACATTGACGGCATCCACGTAATCCTTGATCAGGTGTCCCTTGTGTTCGATCTCAGCGCCGTCGGCGCTCCGGGGCGGACCGACCTCCGAGCTGACGGCCAGATGGCCGGCGGCAAAAATCTTTTCCAATTTACTGGGGGTCTTCAGTTCCATGCATTCTTCCTCTCTCAGCTATCCTGACAGAGGCCGCCGCCACCGACGGCCCCTGGCAATACCTCGTTAGTGGGCGCTGCCATGCGCGGGTTCGGCCTTGCGCAGATCTTCCCGGATGATGACCCGGGGGCCGCCGTCCCGGCTGGTCCGCCAGTTCTTGGGATCCACCGGCTGGGTGAACCGGTCCAGTTGGCCCAGTTTTTCCAGGCGCTCATAAATGAGATGCCAGCCGCAAGGGGTATCCTTGCTGATCTCGCACTTGCCGGCCTCGGAGCCGCCGCAGGGGCCATTGAGCATGCGTTTGGAGCAGCGGGCGATGGGGCAGATGCCGCCGGTGCTGGCCAGCACGCATTGGCCGCAGCCGGCACAGCGCTCCTCAAAGATGCCCCGGTCGGCGTTAATCCCCATGAAATGGGTGTCCACACCGGGGAAGACGATTTTATCGTTGTACATCTCCGTCAGATACTGAATACCGCAGCCACAGGCAATGGAGATGACCGCATCGGCCTCATCCACCAGGTCCTTGAGCTCCGCCAGGTATTCTTTGTCGCACTGCCGGGTGATGGTGGTCTCCTTGACTTGATGATCCTTGCCGGCCTGGGTGTAGTAGAGCCGCAGGGCGGAGCCCAGGACTTTGGCCTCTTTCATGCCGCCGGCCTCACAGACCGTGACACAGCCGTCGCAGCCGGCGATCAGGATCTTGTTGAAGTCTTTCACATAGTTGATGATTTCTTCCAATGGTTTCGGTGTTGCCTTAATCATCAGGCTGCCTCCTAAAGCCTATGCGGCTTTCTTTTCATGGGCGAGGCGGATGGGGCTGGGCCCCAGGTTTTTGATCCGCTCGTCAAATTCTCTACAGATTTCGGCCCATCTGCTGCCCTGTCCGGCGGAGAGGTTGTACATCTCCACCCGCTCCCGACCCACACCGGTGGCCGCCAGGATCTCTTTGGCGCGCTCCACCCGTTTGCGGGCAAAGAGGTTGCCGTGCATATAGTGGCAGTCGCCTTCCAGACAGCCGGCCACAAAGACACCGTCGGCACCCTGTTCGAAGGCCTGGAGGATATGGAACAGGTCCACCCGGCCGGTGCAGGGCACCTTGATGATATGGATATGAGTGGGATACTGCAGTCGCATCGAACCTGCCAGGTCCGCAGCGGAGTATGCTCAAAAACTGCAACAGAAGGCGATGATCTTCGGTTCAAACGCTTCCATAGTGACGCTCCTTAGGAAAAGGCTAAAATGCTGGCCGTCAGCTGGTCATCCTCGTAATGCGACAGCTGGATGGTGTTGCCCGGACACTCCGCCGCACAGATGCCGCAGCCCTGGCAGATGGCCTCGTTGATCTCTGAAACGTTGTCTTCGTTGATCTGGGGCACATTGTAGGGGCAGCTGCGGACGCAGACCAGACAGGCAGCGCAGTGTTTGGGATCCACCCGGGAAACCACGCCGCTGATGGTCTGCTTGGTATCCGCCAGGAAGCCGCCGGCCCGAGCCGCCGCCGCCATGGCCTGGGCGATGCTCTCACTGATGAGCTTGGGCGCATGGGCCAGACCACACAGGAAGATGCCTTCGGAGGCAAAGTCCACCGGCCGCAGCTTGGCATGGGCTTCGATGAAGTAGCCGAAGGCGTTGCGCGGCAGCTTCAGCATGGTGGCAAACTTTTCCGTATCGTTGGCCATGACGCCGGCACTGAGGATCAAGGCATCGGGGTTGACCTTCACCGGCAACTGCAGGACGTGATCAATGAAGGTGACGCTCAGGGCTTCGCCTTCCTTGACCACCTGGGGGGCCTTTTCCGGATCGAAGCGGGCGAAGATGACGCCCTTGTCCCGGGCCTCCCGGTAATAGTCCTCCAGGACGCCGTAGGTGCGCATATCCCGGTAGAGGATGACCACATCCATGGACGGGTTCAGCTCTTTCAACTGCAGGGCATACTTGACGGCACCTTGACAGCAGACCCGGCTGCAGTTGGGGTTTTCTTCATTCCGGGAGCCCACGCATTGGATGAAGACCGCCTGATTCCACTTGGCCACTTCGTCCTTGGCCTGATGGATCTTGTCACCCAGTTCCAGTTGGGTCATGACCCGGCTGTCCTCGCCGTAGAGGAACTCTTTGGGCCGATATTCATGACCGCCGGTGGCGATAACGACGACGCCGTGATCGATGTTCTTTTCTTCGGCGCCGATCTTCAGTTTGGTGTTGAAGTTGCCCTTGTAGCCGCCGAAACCCACCACCTCAGCACCGGTATAGAGCTGGATTTTGTCATGGTTTTCAACCCGTTTCACCAGATCGGCCAAGTAGGCGGGCACATCCATGCCTTCGATGGTCTTGTGGATCTTCCGGGCCACACCGCCCAGGTGGGTATCTTTTTCCACCAAGATGGTGTCAAACCCCTGGTCGGCCAGGTTCAGGGCGGCATTCATACCAGCGATGCCACCGCCCACCACCAGGGCCCGGGGGATGATGTTCAGCGGTTTTTCCACCAGCGGTTTGAGCACCGAAGCCCGGGCCACCGCCATCTTGACCAGGTGTTTGGCCTTTTCCGTGGCCGCATCATACTCTTTCATGTGCACCCAGGTATCCTGGTTGCGGATGTTGGCCATCTCAAACATGTATTTATTCAGGCCGGCATCCATGATGGTCTCCCGGAACAGGGGCTCATGGGTGAGGGGGGTACAGGCGGCCACCACCACCCGGTTGAGATTCTGTTCCTTGATGACCTGCAACATCTTGTCCTGGGTGTCCTGGGAACAGGTAAAGAGGTTTTCGTCCACGAAGACCACGTTGGGCAGGGTGGCGGCATATTCCTTCAGGGCCGGGATACTTAACAGGCCGCCGATGTTAATGCCGCAGTTGCACAGGAAGACGCCGATGCGGGGCCGTTCCTGGGAGCGGTCTACCTGGGGCGGCACCTCCTTGGTCTTGGTCATGGTCCACTTGACGTCGCCCAGGGCGGCGATGCAACCGCCCGCGGCCGCGGAAGCCTCCATAACCGACTGGGGGATATCCTTAGGTGCCTGGAAGGTGCCGCAGACATAGATCCCGGGTTTGGACGTCTGTACCGGGGTGAAGGGGTCGGTCTTGGCCAACTGATGCTGGGTCATGTCCACGCCCAGTTTGTGGGCCAGATTGATGACTTCGCCGCTCACCTGGAAACCCACCGACAGGGCCACTAAGTCAAAAATCTCGCTGAGGAATTCCCCTTCCTCGGTAACGTAGTTGACCTTGACGTTGTCGCCTGGGGCCGGATCCAAACTGTGCACCCGGCAGCGCACAAAGCGGACCCCCAACTCCTTGGCCCGGTTGTAGTAAAGTTCAAAATCCTTGCCGTAGGTCCGCATGTCCATGTAGAAGATGGTGGTCTCCAGGGGCTCTTTACTGTGCTCCATGGAAATCACCGCTTCTTTGATGGCATACATGCAGCAGACCGACGAACAGTAGGAGTTGTATTTCACGTCCCGGGAGCCGACGCACTGCAGCCAGGCCATCTTCTTGGGCTCTTTGTGGTCCGACGGCCGCACCAGGTGGCCCTCATAGGGGCCGGAGGCGCTCAGGATGCGCTCCAACTCCAGACTGGTGACCACATTGGGGATGCGTTTGTAGCCCCAGACATCGGCAATGGCGGGATCGAAGGTCTTGGCGCCGGGGGAGAGGATCACTGCGCCCACCTTCAGTTCTACGGTCTGGGGTTTCTGGCTATGATCCACAGCCTTGGGCTGGCAATTGATGGCGCACTGCATACATTCGGAACAGACGCCGCAATTGACGCAGCGGGCCGCCTCGGCCTGGGCCTGCTCCGGCGTGAGACCCAGATTGATCTCTTTGAAGCCCTTGGACCACTCCTCCACCGGGATGTGGGCCATCTGGGCCCGGGGCTGTTTGGGGGTATCGGCGGGGATGGGATTCCACTCACCGTGTTCGTCGTAGCGCAGGGGGAACTCCCGGTCCTCTTTCAGGTCCTGACCCCGGAGATAGCGGTCGATGGAGATGGCCGCTTCCCGACCGGCCGCCACCGCGGCGATGGCGATATAAGGTCCGGAGACCACGTCGCCGCCGGCAAAGACCTCTTCCCGGCTGGTCTGCAGGGTATCCGGGTCGGCCTCGATGAGGCCCCGGGGGGTCAGGTTAATCTTATCGGCTTCAGTAATGAAGCTGAGTTCCGCCTTCTGGCCGATGGCCATGATGACCACGTCGGCGGGCTCGATGCGGGTCTGATCTTCAAAGTACGTCGGCGCGAACCGGCCCTGGTCGTCAAAGACCCGTTCCACGGCCTTGAGTTCAATGCCCTTGACCTTGCCGCCTTCGGCGACGATCTGTTTGACGCCCCAGCGGTGCTCCAGGAGGCAACCCACCTGCAGGGCTTCTTCCACTTCCCAGGGGTTGGCCGGCATCTCTTCCCGGGTTTCCAGGGCGATGATCTTCACTTCGGTGGCGCCGTTGCGCTTGGCGGTCTGGGCCACGTCCATGGCCACGTTACCGCCGCCGATGACCACCACCTTTTTCCCTTGGGTGGGCGAAACGCCGGTGGTGGCGAATTCCTTCAGGTATTCCACGCCCCAGAGGACGCCGTCGGCCTCATGGCCGGGGACCGGGATGCGCAGACTGCCCTGGCAGCCCACCCCGATGAACACCGCCCGGAAGCCGTCTTTGGTGAGCAGACCGTCGATGGTGCGCTCGCCGCCGATGGGGCTGTTGTAGCGGATCTCCACGCCGCAGCGCTGAATGTACTCCACTTCCTGTTTCAGGACGTTGCGGGGCAGCCGATATTCGGGGATGCCGTAGCGCAGCCAGCCGCCGGGTTCGGAAGCCGCTTCGAAGATGACCGGCTTGTAGCCCATCATGGCCAGGTGGTAGGCGCAGGACAGGCCCGAGGGCCCGGCGCCGATGATGGCCACCGGTTGATCGTTCTTGGTCACCTCCGGCACCGGCAGGGTGCTCCAATCCACTTGGTCGGCCACGAAACGCTTCAGGGCACAGATGGAGATGGGCTCATCCACTTCCGCCCGCCGGCAGACGGTCTCGCAGGGGTGCGGACAGATCCGGCCGATGGTCCCGGGCAGGGGCAGCCGGTTCATGATGAGGTCCAGAGATTCCTTGAACTTGCCCACCTTGATGAGCTGCACATACCCTTGGGCCGAGAGGTTGGCGGGACACTGCTGCACGCAGGGGGCCCGGTCCAGCTTCTTGATGCCGAAGGCCGAAGGGATGGCCTGGGGATAAAGGCGGTAGATAGCCTGCCAGTCCCCCAGACCGGCGTTGAATTCGTTGGGCATGGCCACCGGACAGACCTTGGTGCAGTCAGAACAGCCGGTACACTTGGACATATCCACGTACCGGGGCTCTTTCTGCACGGTCACAGTGAAGTTGCCCGGCTCACCGGAGATGGCTTTCACCTCAGACAAGGTGTGGATCTCAATGTTGAGATGCCGCCCACATTCCACCAGCTTGGGCGAAATGATGCACATGGAGCAGTCGTTGGTGGGGAAGGTTTTGTCCAGCTGGGCCATAATACCGCCAATGGCCGGCTTTTTCTCCACCAGGTGGACGTAGAGCCCGGCCTTGGCCAGGTCCAGGGCGGCCTGGATCCCGGCGATGCCCGCTCCTACCACCATGACCGCCCCGGTTTTGCCGTTGCCGCCACTTGCCATAGTTTTCTTTTCCTCTTGTGCCATACACATATCCCTGTAACAAATAATGGTTGAATCCCGCCGGCAAATCCGGGTGTCGATCTCTGCTGCCAGCCCCAGGGACGGCAGCAGCTGACTCAGCCCTGCGCCCTGGCCTCCGCCCCGCTGGCATCCTCAGCGTCTGATCGGCGGCACCCGTTTCCCGGCCGGGGAGTGCTACACGCGCCCGGGGCCGGTTTTTCCCCTCCCAGGCTCCCTGGAGGGCGGCCGGTGTAAATGACAAATATCACAAGGCCGGCCCCCACATTAGCAGACTGGTTTGGATTAGTCAAGTATATGACTACGAAATCCTTCTAATTCCCATCTTTATTTGTATTCATTTTCTTATGCCAGTGCAAGGAAATAATTTCCCCTGGCCGGGGCTCAGGCTGCCCCGGCAATGGGCCCATTATCCGGCCCCGGCGGGGTTGGCGGCACCTCTCCTGTCGGCGCCACCCTCCCGGCGGGGATCGCAGCCGGTGCCCCTCCCATGGTCCTGCCGGCAGGTTGACACAGTACCGCCAGCCGGGCATCGGGCAATGCATGGGGACTCTTTTTAGCAGCCTGAGTATCTATCGGGGGTGTTCAGGGATAGGCAGGCCTTCTCAGCCTTTAGCAGGCTGGTGAAAAACTCCCGGCCACAGTTGATGGTGGGAGGATATCACTAACGTTCAGCTTTTGGCGCCGGCAAGAGCGGCTGACGGGGTTGGGGGAGGTGTTGTAGGGCAGGGGGCAGTAGGCAGAGGGCGGTAGCGGCAGGGCAGGAGAAGGCAGGCGGCCCTGTGATCTCTCATCCCTATTCCCTATTCCCTATTCCCTGACCACTTGCCACTGACCACCGGT
>FWPV01009936.1_pt1 | contig 15825 bp, 8 predicted proteins | sample 2228371 | NCBI WGS metagenome assembly FWPV01 (sample SAMEA103939776, study PRJEB20133) | metagenome | reverse complement strand
GGCCGTCGCTGGCATTTTCTGTGTTGTTTGAAGAAGGTGAAGCCTCGACCGTGCGGGTTACGGGCTATGAACTCGTTCCGGGCGCCGGCGCCGATCGCCTCGACCTCGTTTTGCATTATGAAGCCGAAAAAGAGAGTTTGAGCTTTGCAGTCCGCACCTCCCTGTTCGTCGATTCCGCGAGGCTGGAACGGCGCATCTCGGTGACCAACCGCTCCGGCAGGACACGCAAGCTTGCGGGGTTCCGCCTCGAGCTGCCGGACGTTGCGCTCGGCGACCCCGCCGACTGCCGCCTCGATGCGCCCGGGCCGTGGTTTCCGACCACCTACCTCGGCCCGCAACTGCCCTACACCGAGCTGCTCGCCCGGCCCACCACCTTTCACAGCGCGCCGGAAGCGGGCTTCGGCCTGCTGCTGCTTTCCAATCCCGCCCAAAATTTAGCGATGAGCACCTGGATGGAGACCGGCGGCGAGGTCAATTACAACCCCTCGATCCACGGCGACCGCAGGCTGACGCTTTCATTTACCAACCATCGCGCTTATCGACTGGCGCCGAACATGAGCGTGTCCTCCGATCCGCTGGTGATCGAGTTCACCGAAAGTGATCCGGCACAGGCGTTGGCGCCTTTTCGAGGCATGGTATGCCGACAGTTCCCGCTCGGTCACTCGCCGGCGTGGGTGCGCGAGGCGGTCATTCTCGAAGCTTATCCCGCTTACTACCCCGACGGTTTTCGCGGATTGGCGGCACGCCTGCCGTTCTACCGCGAGATCGGTTTCAACTGCCTTTACCTCATGCCGCACTGGCCGGGCGGTTATTCGCCCATTGACCCATTCGAGGTCGATCCGCGCTACGGCAGCAAAAAGGATTTGCAGGAATTAGTCAAGACCGCGCACGACTTGGGCATGAAGGTGCTGTTCGACATGGTGATCCACGGCACCAACGAAAAGTCGCCGCTGGTGCGGCAGCGCCCCGAGCTTTTCTGCAAGGACGAGCAGGGGCAGATCGTCCGCCATCCGGTGTGGCGCAGCATGACCTTTGACTGGGCGAGCCCAGGCTATCAGGCGTACTTGGTGGAACTCGTGCGCCACGATGTGGAAACCTACGGCATCGACGGCTATCGCGTCGATGCGGCGTCGTACAAAGGCCCGAACTGGGACCCGACGATTCCCTACCCGGCCTACCGCAGCGGTTCCATGGCACCGCAGTTGATGACCGCCATGCTCGAAACCCTGCGCGAGAAAAAGCCCGAGGCCGTGCTGCTGAGCGAGGTGTTCGGCCCGGTGTTTCAAAGCGTCTGCAACTTTGTTCACGACAATCAGACCGAGGCCGCGCAGATGATCATCGAAAAGATCGACGCCGGCGAGGCGACGGCGGAAACCTACAAGGCGCATCTGGCGAACGTGTTCGAGGTGTTGCCGCCGGGCGTCAATCGCGTGATCTATACGCGCAACCACGACACCTCGTGGTTCTATCATTTCAACGGCTACACGCCGCGCTTCATGGCCTTCGAGGCGCTGCACGCGCTGTGCGCCGTTCCGGAGGTCTTCGGCGGCGACCCCAAGCACGGGCCGAACCCGGACGACGACCCGGCGACCTGGGACTATTACCGGCGCCTGTTTGCGTTGCGCTCACGGCACGAGGTTCTGGTCAAAGGCCGGCCGCTGTTCCGCGAGGCGAAGACCTCGAACCCGATGATTTTTTCCTTTGTCAAAGCGTTGGATCATCAACGCATGTTGGTGCTCATTTCTTTAAGCGATCGTCGCGAAACGGCGGTCCTGCATCTCCATCCGTCTGCCGGCAGGTTGGCGGAAGATTTCACTCTGACCAAGCTAAACGGAGAAACCATCCCCGTCCGTCAGGGACGAGTCACTCTCGAACCGTTTGTCGTTGCGGCGGGACCCATTCTTTCACCCCAAAAGTAAAGGACAACTCATGTCTCGAATCAGCCTTACGTTCATTACCTTTTTCTTTACCTCAATCCTTTTAGCGCAGTCGCTCGACTATCAGGTCTCTTGGATCGGCAACAGCTTTTCCGGCAAAACCAAATGGGTGCAGGAGGACATTGCCGATATTTTCGTTACCGGCGACGGCCGCGTGTTTACCAACGTTTATTGGGACGAAAACGGCGGCGAGGTGACCGAGTTCAAGAACGGCGATTTTATCCGCACCGCGCAGAACACCCACGGCTGGGGCTATCACGGCGGCGACGCCATCACGGCGAACTCGAAATATGTCTATTTCGGCTATTTCATCGAAAACGAAGGCGGCGGACTGGTCGATCCCTTCAAGTGGCCCCCAAAAGGCTACGATTGGTACGCCGTCATCCGTCGCATGAAGACGAACATCCAGTCGCAGGCACTGTTCGAAGGCGGCATGGGCGGCAAGTCCAAGGGCAGCTATCTGGTCATCCATGAGCTGCCCAACGGCACCAAAGGCGCGCACATCTCCGGCCTGGCCGCGGACGACGAGCTGCTGTTCGTGAGCTGCCCTTACGACAACAAGATTCGCGTGTACAACGCGCAGACCATGGCCGCGGTGCGCGAATGGACGGTCGACAAGCCCGGCAAGCTGACGCTCGACGGTGAGGGCATGTTGTGGGCGGTCAGCGGCAATAAGATTCTCCGTTTCAACCGCGAGGGCGAACCGCTGCCGCAGCAGATCGTGTTCGACGAGCGCGTTACGCCTTCGGACATTGCCGTTGATAAAAACAATCGCCTCTTTGCCTGCGATCAGGACGTCACCCATCAGATTCACATCTTCGAAAACATCACCACGGCGCCGACGTTCTCGAAAACCTTCGGCGAGCTCTACGGCGTTCTCGCCGGGCCGATGGTCGGCGAGTTCGGCGACCGGCGTTTCAACCACCCCATCGGCGTCGGCGTGGACGACGACGGCAACATCTATGTCGCCTGCCGCGGACCTTTGGGCGGAGGCGGTTCGACGCTTGAATCGTATCGCGAGGACGGGACCCTCAACTGGCGGCTGCTGGGCTTGGAATTCGTCGACTGCGCCGCGGCCGATCCGGCAAGCGAGATCGACGTTTATACCAAAGAGGAGCATTTCGTCCTCGACTACAGCAAACCCGCCGGCCGGCAGTGGACCTACAAGGGCTATTTGATCAACAAGATGAAATACCCCGACGACCCGCGGCTGCACGTCTGGTCGGCCGGGGCCAAGGTGCAGCGCATCCAAGGCAAACTGTTCCTTTTCGTCAACACCATGCACATGGAATCGCTGTTCCAGTGTTACCGCTTTAACCACGAAACCGACGGTGAGACCGCCGTTCCCTCGGTCTTTTTCGCGAGGCGGCCCTATACCGACAAGGGCGGTTGGCCGAACGGTCAGCCCAGGCAGGGCGAATACATCTGGCGCGACGCCGACGGCGACGGCGCCTTTGACGCCGACGAGTACCTTCAAAACCGCAAGCTGGAGGCGCCGGAGATTTGGGGCTGGTCGGTAGATTCCGACGGTACCGTGTGGCAGGCGACGCGCTACGACGGTATCCGCAAGTTCCCCCTGCAGGGCTTTGACGATTACGGCAACCCCATCTGGACGTACGAAAAGATGGAAATCATCAAAACGCCGCTGCCGATCAACCGCTTGGAACGCGTTTACTACGATCCGAAAAACGACGCCATGTTCTTGGTCGGCTATACCCGCGAAAACCCGCATCACGACGGCATGTGGAAAATCATGGGCCGCGAGATCGTGCGCTACGACGGCTGGAGCAGCGGCAACCGAATTCCCACGTGGCGCGTGGTACCCGACTATATCAAGGACGCCACCGGCAACGGCAAACCGGCATCCGTGGCCATTACCGAGGAATACTTGTTCGTCTGCTACGTCATTGAAGAGGTGGTGGACATTTTCAGCACCGTTACCGGCGAATATGTCGGTCAACTAAGCCACACGGCGGCCCTGGGCGACTGCGGCTGGGTGGACATCCCGGAAGGCATCGAAGCTTTTAAGCGTTCGAACGGCGAGTATCTGATTTTCGTAGAGGAAGATTTAAAGGCCAAGGTGATCATGTACCAGTGGCGGCCCGAGACCACCGACGTCGGCTTTAAGTCCTCGGCGCCGCAGGATTATGCGCTGTTGCCGGTTTCGCCCAATCCCTTCAATCCCTCGACGCAGATCAAATTCACCTTGCCGGCCGCCGCCGAGGTGCGCGTGACCGTTTACGACTCCCTCGGCCGCCGAGTGCGCACCCTGCTGCACGGCCGCCGCGACGCCGGCGCACACACCCTCTCCTGGCGCGGCCAAAATGACGACGATCTGCCGGTCGCCTCCGGCCTCTACTTTGTCCGCTTGGAAGCGGACGGGAAGGTCTTCACCCAGAAAGCGCTTTTGGTCAAATAGAGAGGGCTGATCATTTGGAGGTAACTTGAGATGAACCGACGCCAATTGTTGACGGTCTTTGCGGCGCTGACCGCCGGGGCGGCGCTGTTCGCCAAATCACAGCGTCAAAGCCCTGCGGGCCGCAAACCTTCGCCCGCCGAGCGTAAGAGCCGCCGACGGCTCTATCAACTGCTGGGCGATCTGCCCGACCGACATCGACCCATTCAGGCGGAAACCGTTTCCGTCGAACGACGCGAAAAATATCAGCTCGAAAAGCTGCGGCTCGACCTGAACGGTGAAGAGATCGTGCCTGCCTATTTCGTCAAGCCGCTCGACGCCCAGGGCGCCTTGCCGACGGTTCTCTTTAACCACTCCCACGGCGGCAAGTACTATCTCGGCAAGGACGAGCTGCTGCAGGGCAACAGCTACATGGCAACGCCGCCCTATGCCGAAGAGCTGACCCGCCTCGGCTGCGCCGTGCTTGCCGTCGATCACTGGCTCTTCGGTGAACGCTCGGGCCGCGAAGAGATCGATCTGTTCAAAGAGACGCTCTGGCGCGGGCAGGTGCTGTGGGGCAAGATGGTTTACGACAGCCTGCGCGCCGTCGATTACCTGACCACGCGGCCGGACGTGGACGCCTCGCGCCTCGCCACCCTCGGCATGTCCATGGGCAGCACCATGGCCTGGTGGCTGGCGGCGCTGGACACGCGAATCAAAGTGTGCGTAGACATCTGCTGCCTCACCGATTTCGACGCGTTGATCGCCCACAAGGGGCTCAAAGGCCACGGCATCTATTACTATGTCCCGGGCCTGCTCAAGCATTTCAGCACGTCGGACATCAATCGCCTGATCGTACCGCGGCCGCATCTGGCCTTGGCGGGCCGCCGTGACGAGCTGACGCCGGTCGACGGCCTCGAACGCATCGACCGCGATCTGAAAGCCGCCTATGCCCAGGCAGGCGCCCCGGAAGCGTGGAAACTGGTGCTCTCCGACGAGGAACACCTGGAAACGCCCGAGTTTCGCCGTGAGGTTCTTGCGTTTCTGAAAACTCATCTATAAAGGCTGCACCTCTTCTGTCCTGCCTTGGCCTGCGGCCTATGACTTGATGAAGAACGCCGGCCGGCGAGAAACGCGTATCGAAAGGAGAAGAACGGTGCCGTTGACCGATGCCGCCGATTTCTGCATTCTTTGGAACTGGGAGTACGACGCCTCGTTCGTCGACGTGCTGCTCAATGCCTGTCGAGAACGAGGCTTATCCTTGCTGCAGATCACGCCCGACCATCTCGAAACGGCGATGCACTACCTGTCTCAGGAGCGGCTGACGTTTCGCGCTCTCCTCGACCGCGCTTCCGAAGCCGATGAACGTTTTCTGCCGCTGGTTCACTGGGCGAACAGCCGTCACGTCCGCGTCTTCAATCGCCATCAAGAAGCGCTTCTCAGCCGCGACAAGGGATTCCTCCACTACCGCCTCATCGAAGCGGGTCTGCACACGCCCTATACCGTTCTCCTGCCTTCGTACGAAGATGAGGCGGACATCCCTTCAGCGTCGCTCGAACCCCTCGGCACGCCCTTCGTCGCCAAACCGTCGGACGGCAGCGGCGGCGAAGGCGTGACGTTCGATCTTTATTCCTGGGATCAAGTCCTTGAGCTGCGGCACCGAAATCCCCGTTACCGCTATCTTCTGCAAACCTTCATCGAACCGACTCGATTGAACGGCCGACCGGCGTGGTTCCGCGTGCTCTTCTGCTGCGGACAGGCTTTCCCCTGCTGGTGGCATCCGCAAACTCATCTCTATTCAACGGTAACAGCAGAGGAAGTCTCAGCCTTCGGACTGGAGGAGTTGATTCGCCAGGTCCACGTCCTGGCTGCGGTCTGCGGCCTCGATTTCTTTTCCACCGAAATTGCTCTGACGGAAGACGGCCCCTTCGTTGTGGTCGATTACGTGAACGACCAGCCGGACATGCGGCTGCAAAGGGAAGCTGAGGACGGCGTGCCCGATGAGGTGGTCGAAGGAGCGGCGGCAAAATTGGCGGCGGCTGTTCTCGAATTGAACAGGTAAACGCCGGCCGATCACAAACGCTGATTCGAGGCGGGCCGCTCTCAGCGAAGCAGAGTGGCTTTGAGCGTATGAGCGTTCTCACCGGCGCGCACGCGGATCAGATAAACGCCGGATGCGCAGGCGGTTCCGTCGGCGGTGCAGCCGGCCCAAAGGATCTTCCCCTCGGTCGCTCCGGGGCGCCGAAGCGTACACAAAAGCCGGCCGTCGAGCGAAAAGATTTCCGCCGTCACCTCTGCCCCTTCCGGTGCTTCGAAGGCGATGGTCGTCGCCTGGTTGAAAGGATTGGGATAATTCCCCAACAGTCGAAAAACCCGAGGTGCCGACTCTTCCCCATCGACCCTCTGCCCGTCCGTTTCCACGATGGTGACCACCTGACCGGCGGCCGTTCTGCCCATGCTTTGCCTTTTGCCGCCCGGCCATATCACCGTAATGCTGTCCGCAAAAGCAGCGTCGCCCAAACCGAAATGCTGCACCAGGCTTCCCTGCGCCAACCAACCGCTTTGGGCGGAAATCTCCCGCGTCTGCAGCATCGGTCTGCCGTTGATGACCGCTTTGACCTGCACTTTGGCTCCGATCGCCTGCCGGTTGCACTTGGTGCCGACGCACTTGACCTTGAGCCAGTTGTTCGCGTTGCCGATGTTCTTGTAAAGGACGGTTTTGCGGTCAAAGCTCGAAATCACCGCGTCTTGGTCGCCGTCGTTGTCGAAATCGGCCCAGGCCAACGACAGCGAGTTGCCGCCGAAATAGCAGAAATCGTAAGCGTTTTCACGCTCGAAAACGCCGTTGTTGTTGCGGTAGAAGAGAAACGTTCCGTTTGCCGAAATAAGCAGATCCAAGTCGCCGTCGTTGTCGATGTCGGCAAAGCCGCTGCCCTTGGACTTGGCAATGTCCACGGCGATCGGGCCGGTGGCGGTGCGGAAGGAGCCGTCGCCGTTGTTCAGATAGAGTCGATTGGGAGCATCGGCATTGGTGACCAGCAGGTCCATCCGGCCGTCGTTGTTCACATCGGCCCAACTGCAACCGACGGCGAGGCCGGTGTTGCGCGGCAGCCGTTCGCTGCTGACCAGGCTGAACTTCATGGGCGTGACCTGCTCCCAAAGCTGATCCGGCCCGTCGTTGCAGACATACAGGTCAAGGTCACCGTCGTTATCGAAATCGCACCAGGCGCAGCCGTAGGACTTGTCCGCTGCAGTGCCGATCAATAGGGCGTCGCTTTTGACGAAACCGCCGTCGCCGTTGTTGAGGTACAGAATGTTGACCCCGTCGACGCGGGCGAGATAGAGATCGAGGAACCCGTCGCCGTTGACGTCTCCCCAGGCGCAGCCTCTGAAATTGCCAAGATCGGCGACGATATTACCCAAGGTTCTTTTTCTGAAGGTGCCGTCGCCGTTGTTGGTGTAAAGGCTGTTTCGGGAATTGCCGTTGCAAACGTACAGGTCGGGAAAGCCGTCGTTGTTATAGTCACCCCAGCTTCCCGCGCGAGAAGGTTCGACGTCGGACACGATTTCACCGCTGCCCATGCGGGTCAGAACGCCGTTCTGATTGCGGAAGAGCTCATTGCTCCCCTCATTCAGCAAAAAGAGATCGTCGTCGCCGTCGCCGTCATAATCGGTCCAAAAAACGCCGTACGTGCTCACCAGGGGGTATTCGAGACCGGCGACGGGCCGGGGCGTCAGCAGCGTCGGCAGGCGATTCTGTTTCAAGAGGCCGGTGCCGGCGGTGCCCAGAAAGAGCGCCTCGGATTCGACATTAAGCGAGCGCGCCGGTCGATTCGACGACGCTTCGTACAGCATCTCCCACGTATCTCCGTTGTCGGCCGAAGTCAGAACGATGGCCGAGGTATGCAAAAAGAGCCTGCCATAGGGCCCGCAGATGATCTTCGGCGCATCGCTCAACGACACGCCCTCGAAGCCCTGCGGCGTGATGTTTTGAAAGGTTTCTCCGCAGTTCAGAGAACGTTGAATACTGACCAACGAATAGCTGCCGTCCCCGTTCTGTTTCGCGGTCACTTTGAACAGATCGCTGAACAGGTTGGCGGCAAACGAGCTGACATGGCCTTCCGGTTCGGCGATGTTGAGCTGCGGCTCCCAAGCTCCGCCGTTGTTGAAGGAGCGCACGAGCGTCGTCGGCCGCTCTGTGATGGAGCCGCTGAAGCCGTATAGAACGCCGTTTCCGGCCGGCAGTACGGCAAGAACGGTGAAAGGCAAGGCGGCAGGCACCCAGGTGGCGCCGTAGTCGTTTGTCCGGTAAACGACCTTGCCGCCCGCATCCCAGGCATAGGCCGCTCCGATGGACGTATCGAAGGCAAAGTTCGACTGTTCGGAGGCGGAGCGGCGCTTGACCGTCCACGTGAGACCGGCGTCGCGGCTTTCAAAGAGAATGGAGGGGTCGCTGCCCGAAGCAAAACCGAGCATCATCCACAGGCGGCCGCCCGGAAGCACCTGAAGGTTGATCAATCGGTTCGGTTCGCCCAGAGTCGTTTTTTTATCGATTTCGCTCCACACCGCCGTTCCTGCACGCAGCGACCAGAAACGCAGCCGGCCGACGGTCGTTCGTGTGGCGGCGAAGAGGTTTCCGCCGACGGACGCGCTTCCGACCACTTCGGAGGCCGGCGGCCCGGCGATGGAAAAGGTGACGCCGCCGTCGTTGGAGAGCCAGATCCCGTCGGCCGATGCGGCAAGGAGGCGCCCTTGGGAGTCGCTATCAAAGGCGTAAATCGGCAGGCCCACGTCCACGGTTCGCCACGAAGAGCCGCCGTCGGATGAAATGAAAGAGGCGCCGTTTGTCGGACTTGCCGGCTTGCCGAAAGCGCCGAACAGTTTGCCTCCTTTGCGGAACAATCGTTTGGCGTAAGGAAGGCCGGCGGCCGTCCACGACAGCCCGCGATCGGTCGATCTATAAATCGTGCCGCTTGCGGCGTCGCCTGCCGAAAGCAGCAGCGCGTTTCGATCCTGAGCGTTGAAATCTTGAATAGCGGCGCCGGCGTCAAAGACCTGCTGCCACGAAAGCCCGTCGACCGAGCGGTACACACGGCTTCCGCCGTAGACGAACAGCACGCCGGTCGGATCGACGACCACCTGCTGCGCCGTGCCGAGAAAGCTTCCCAAAACGCTCCACGTAGCGGCCCCGTCCCGAGAGACCAGCACTTCATGGCCGGCGGCAAAGTAAAGCGCATCGGCTGTCGCCGTTAAGCGTTCGAGGGTCAGATCGCTCCGTGTCTTGGGCAACGGCGACCAACTCGCCCCCCAGTCCCCGGAGGAAAAGAGACCTTGGCTGTTTTCAGCATAAAGACGGCCGTCGCCGCCCATCTTGAACGAACGACAGTCGTTCAGAACAACCGTCCACTTTCGCAGATCGCTCGAAGTATACAATCCGCCCGAAAAGCAGGCGTACACCTGGTCGTTGGGATTGACAAAGATCGGATAGACGCCGCCGCCGTAAGGGCCGTTCAAAGAGTTCCACGATGCGGCGACCAGATCGCAGGAGAGACCGAGCAAAAGACAAAAGATCGGAAAACGGTTTGCGTTGCCTTTGATCATGCGTTTCTCGTTCGATCGTTGAATGTTTCGGCTTGTTGGTACCTGAAGGGTTGGAAACTGCGTAACAGTTTTTGCAGGAGATGCAAAGGTCGGTCGTTCACTTTTTCATGGTAAAATAAAAACCGGGCTGAAAAATATATTCGTTGTGAAAATTGCGCCATTTTTGCCGCTCTGAGGGTCGTATGGCCGAGCGCATGCTTTTGTTGTCGAGCGAGGAGATGAAAATCGAACGGCCGAAGATGTTGGTGACATTCGGGCGGATGAAGAACGTCACGTTGTTGTATTGAGGGTAGCGCCAAAATTCGCCCTCGTCCGTGATGGTGCGCTGTTCAGGCCGTCCGAACTTGATGTATACCTCACCCCGAGCGTCCCAGGGGGCGTAGTAAAAATCCTGTCGGCCGTCGTAATAGGAAAAATTTCGCCGCGCATAATCGATGCGGCGGTAGAACTCTTCGCGGGCTTCGTTTTCCAACGTGCCGAGCGTGGGGTCGCGCTGTCGCCAAAACTCTTCGAGCCATTCCATACGTCCGCGCCGGTCGAGGGCAAGGTAGGCGTCGAACTGTTCGGTCGTCACGATATGCCACACGGCAAAGTCGATCAGCTCGTCCGCGGACCAGTTGTCATCTTTGCGGGCAAGGCTTCGATACTGTTCGAAGCGGTGTTCCTGAAAATAGTTGATGCGGTCGTCGGCTGTCGGCACGCGCAGAGTGCGCCTGCCGTCGCCGCCGACGATCGAGCGCGCCGGGTTGCTCGCCGGCGCCTGCGTTTCCAACTGCTCCACGAGTTTTTCGGCTTCACGATCGAAAAAGGGCTTGCCGCGCATCGCCTTGAGCACCGGCAGAGCACGACGGTCGCCCAAGCGGCCCAACGCCGACGCCGCGGCAAACATTATCTCCTCGTCGTCAAATTCCAGGGCACGATAGAGCGCCTCGTAGTAACGGTCGCCCGGTTTTTGCGCCAATTGCTCCGCCAGCGCGATTCGGTGCGTCCAGGCGTCGTCGCTCCAGGTTCCTTTTGGAAAAGCGCTCAGCATGCTTTCAAAAGCGTCGTAGGCCTTCTGCAGCTCGCCGGCTTTTTCGAGGCAGTAGCCCACCCAAAACGCGGCCTCTTCCCGGTACGCGCTCGACGGGTACTCTTTGCCCAGTTGGGCGAACAGATCGGCCGCCGTCTGCCATTTTTGTTCGAAGGAATACTTTTTTGCCTGGAGGTAAAGTCTGTGCGCTTCGTCCGTCTGAGAACGGGCGGCCGTAAACGTCATCAGCAGGAGGAACAAAAGCGTTCGGCTCTTCATGGCTTTAGCGTTTCTCCCTCACACGCCGGTTTCGGCAGAGCGCCGAAGTTTGGCCTGCACCTGCCGTGCGGTCTGCAGGGTGCGCGCCTGGCGGAGCAGCGTCTGAAGATCAGACACGGCTCGCGGCAATTCGCTTTCGGGAAGGTTGCTGATTTCGAGCAGCACCAGTTCGATATGTGCCAACAGCATGCGCGCCGTTTCATCTTCGCTCAACAAGGGGTTTCGCTGGATGGAAGGCATCCGGCTGAGCAGCATCCTCGCGGACTCGCGATTGAAGAGCCAGTCTTCATGGCGCAGCGAATCGGCCGGTGTGTTAAGAAGGCTCAGCAACAGCACTTCCGAGCCCGCCAAATAGTCGGCGATGAGGCGCGTCTGCTCATCCGCAGCCGTTGAAGAAAGGGCTACGGTTGTAGGCGCCGGCTCCGGCCGATGTAAAAGGGTGCCGATCAGAATGCCGATCACCAGAACGGCAGCATAGCCGAGGCCGACTTGCAGCGGCGCGCCCTTTAACGAAAAAGCAGGCAAACGACGGAACAAGCGCTCGAAAAACGGCTGCTTTTTCGGTTCGAAGCGGACGCGGAGCGATCGCATATATTCTCGGTAAAGCTCTTCCGGAGGCTGCGGCCGCGGCGCCGCCTTCAGCAGCTCGTGGACCGCAGTCAACTGTCGGTACTCTTTTCCACAAAAGGGGCACTCCTCCGCATGGCGTCGCAGCTCTTCGGCCGCTTCGGCAGTGAACTCGCCGAGCAAAAGGCGCATCAGCTCTTTTTGTCTCGAACATGAGGTCATAGGTTCGCTTTGACCTTTTCCAAAAGGCGTTTGAGATTGCGCAAGCCGCGGAACAGGTGAATGCGGACGGTGTTTTCGGAACAACCGAGCACGGCACCGATTTCAGCCGAAGTCATTTGATGAAAGTATTTCAAAACCACCGCCGTTCTTTGATGATCCGAAAGGTGCGCCAAAGCCTCATCGAGATGCTTGCGCTGGACGGCGGTCTGCATCAGCCTTTCGGCCTGCTCGGCCTCTTCGAGCTCGTCGCGGCGCATCTTTTTATCGATTTCGGCAATGTGCTCGTCCAACGGTTCCATGGAGCGGCGGCGCCGTCGACGGTAATGATCCATCGCCGCGTTCACGGTGATTCGATAGATCCACGTGGAAAACTGCGCCCGATCTTCGAACTGATGGATCTTTTCAAAAGCGCGAATAAAGGCTTCCTGAGCAACGTCCTTGGCATCCTCGAAATCACCAAGCAGGTCATAGGCCAAGTAGAGTAATTTATCCTGATACTTGGCGACCAGCTTGCCGAAAGCCGCACCGTCTCCTCGGCGGGTGGCCTCGACCAATTCGTTGTCGGGTTCCGTCGGGACTTTTCGGCGGCGCTTCAAGTCGCTGTTAAGACGTCGTATCATCACCTTCCGTTTACCAATCGAGGCGCTTCACAGCGCCCGGTTCTATGCAGACGCCGCTCAAAACGCAGGGCAGGGCCCGTTTGTTTCCTCTCGTTTGCAAAGGACCCATGCAGCCCTCAGCGTATCACCGTCAGGCGGCGAATATCGTTGAATTTGCCGAAGGTCAGTTGATAGGTGTACACGCCCGCCGGCAGAGCGCCGAGGTCGAGCACCACGCTGCCTTCGCCGCTGCCGAAAACGCCGCGCACGGGCGGCAGCACCTGCACCCCCTGCACGTCGAACAGAACGAGTTCGATTTCACCCGCGTTCGGTAGGACGAAGGGAATGGTGGTCAAAGCGTTTGCGGGATTCGGATAGTTTTGCCCAAGCACGAACCCTTCGGGCGCCCTGGTGCCGTCGGCAAAGCTGACGCGGACGACCTCCATCAGAATGGTTTCTTCGGGGTCGATGACCGGCGGTACGAACGGCACGAGATCGACCGTCGCCCATTCATCGCTCGGATTAAGAATGGCCGTCCGTTCGCCGATCGTCACGGGCACCGGCAATTTGAACGGTGCGCCGCTCTCGACCTTCCATTTCAGGCTGAGCTGCCGATCCCGAATACGAACCAAAAGCTGCGGCAACGCAGCCTCGTAAAGATAAACGTCGAAGAACCATTGCAGATCACCGCAGACGGCCGCAACGGTGTTCAGCCATTCTTCGGTGCTCACGAAACGGCACACCGAGCCGTCGGTCGCCGACTTTTCGGCTAGCGGGTAGAGAAAAGTTTCCAACAGGCGAAAAAAGGCCTCGTCGCCGACGAACTTGCGCAGCGTGTGCAGCACCCATGCTCCCTTGAAGTAGATGTCGCCCGAATAGGCCTCGTCGGCGGTCATCGGTTGGGGTCGGGTGATGGGGCGGCGGTTGCGGATCGAACGGCGAAAGGTGCTCATCACGCGGCGATAACCCTCCTCTCCGAAGCATCGTTCCGCATAGAGGGCTTCGGTGTAGGTGGCAAAGGCCTCATGCAGCCAATAATCCTTCCAGTCCGCAGCGGTAAGCATGTTTCCCCACCACTCGTGCGCCGCCTCGTGCAGATGAAGGCCGTCGAATTCGAGCCCGTAGCCGCCGTAAGCATAGCCTTGCGGCGCTCCGTAGGCGATGCAGGTCTGATGCTCCATGCCTAAATAGGGCGCCTGCACGACCGCATATTTGTCGGCGCGGAAAGGGTAGGGACCAAAGAGGTTTTCGAGAAAAGTCAATTGCCGCGGAATCTCCTGCGCCAGGGGGGGCAGCCGTTCGCGCTCCTCGGGCAAAACCCAAAGGTCGGCAACGGCTAAACGGCCGTCGATGCCTCGATAGTCGAGAGTCATCTTTTCATAGGGAGCCAAATAGAAGGAGACGCCGTAGTTGTTGATCGGTGTGGAAACGAACCAGTGAAAAGTGCAGGTTCCGTCGGGGTTTTCTACCTGCCGGCGCAGGCGTCCGTTGGATATGCAGGCCAGTCCTTTCGGCACGGTAAAGCTGAGCGCCATAGAGTCGGGCTCGTCCGACGGGTGATCTTTGCACGGCCACCACAGGTCGGCGCCTTCATTTTGGCAGGCAACACTGACCCACGGCAGGCCGGAAGGTGTGCGGCTCCAAATAAAGCCGCCGCTCCAGGGCGGATCGGCGGCCGTACGCGGGCTGCCGCGATAGTAGACAATCGCCGTCTCTATTCTGCCCGCATCGACGTCGGCGCCCAAATCGATGAAAAGCTCGCCCGCCGCCCTCTCCCAACCGCACTTGATCGCCGGCTTGCCGACGGTTACCGAATCGACGACAAGCGTCGAATCGAGATCGAGCACCAGGCGCGACATCGGCTGCAGCGCTTTGAATTCAATGAGATTGGAGCCGGAGATGCTTTGCCTTGAGGGGTCGATGGTCAACGAAAGGTGATAAAACTGAACGTCGTAAGCCGCCTGCTCGGGCGACAGCGGTCCGCCGGAATCCATGATTTCCTTCTGGGAGAACAGAACGGCCGCAGCGCCCAACAGGACGGCGGCGGTTCGAATGACTGAGGAAAAGGAAGGCACCGTTCACCTCGGCTCTTCAATCGGGAAAAAGAAGCGAAGCGCTTGACCAACATGTGCGCGCCAGTTGCCCCAACTGTGACCTTCGGGCCAAATGCGGAACTGCATCTCGTAGCCCTTCTGCTGAAGCGCGGCGGCGGCGCTGTCGACGTAGGCTATGGCCGAGCCCTCATAGATGCCGCGGTCAAGGTAGAAACGAAGCGGCTTCTTTTCGCCGTCGCGCAGCATTCGATAGACGCGTTGACCGTCGTACCAGAAAGCCGCCGAAAGCGCTGCGCAGCAGCCGAAAAGGTTTGAGTGAAGGTAGGCCAAGCGGGCGGCAAAGGCACCGGACAGGGATACGCCGATGATCGCTCGGTGGCTCGGCTCGCGGGAAATGTCGGCTCGGCTTTCGACAAACGGCAAAAGCTCTTCCAACAGATAACGCAGGAACAAGGAATCAGCGGCGCCGTACTCGGCCATGCGGTCTCGCGGGGTATCGAACACGGCGATCAATGGAGTGACGGCGCCGTCGGCGATGAGGTTGTCCAGAATTTTCGTTGCCGACGCAAGCTCGACAAACTCGCCGCCGTCGAAAAAGAGCGCCATCGGCAAAGGTTGCCGGCCGTCATAGCCGGCGGGATAATAGATCTGCAGCGGACGTTCGACCTGAAGTAGTCGGCTGAAAAGAGGGGTTTGCACGATCACACCTTTAGGTATGTTCGGCCTTGCCGTCGCCTCTATGGGAGGGCAATAACGGGGCATGATCAGCTCGGAATTATCGCCGAAGCCTCCCCTGCAGCGGCGCGGATTGCGCGGATCGAGAATCCAATCGCGTCCATTGAGGACGAATTTATAATCGAGCCGCGCCTCGGGATGAAAGCGTTCGCGGCGGTACCATAAATCAGCGGTGGAATCGTAGGCCATTTTCAGCGGACGCCAATCGCTCCAATCGCCCGCCACCTGCACCGAATCGGCGACGCCGTGAAAAAGAAACACTGCGGTGCTGTCGTCGAGACAGAGGGGCCACGTCTGCGCCCAAACCGGCTTCACATCCAAGCTGAAGCCTTTCAGCGTCATCGGTAAAAGATTTCTCATCATCGTCCCTGACAATATAATCACCGCAGCATAGAATGCTCTTCCGTCTGCCACTTTGGTACCT
>FWPV01009935.1_pt1 | contig 15826 bp, 17 predicted proteins | sample 2228371 | NCBI WGS metagenome assembly FWPV01 (sample SAMEA103939776, study PRJEB20133) | metagenome | reverse complement strand
GAATACGATGATCTACTGGTCGAGAATTAGAACCTATCCGCAAAGTTTCGGCGCGATCTCCTGACCGTGCCCCTGGCTGGTCAGGAGACCAGCCAGAACCGTTTTTCGGGTAGGCTCTTGGGGCGCCTGGCATTCAGGCTTGCGGCAGCTCGTATAGCTCCCCGTACTTTGCCCGTAAGTAGCGGATGTACGGTTCGATCCGCAGGGTTTCCCCGGTTGCGCGTTCCACCAATTCGAGCGCGGTGAATTTGCGGCCGTGCACATAAACGTGCTCGCGCAGCCAGCCATGCAGGGTCGCGAACTCGCCGCGCGCGATCTGGCTGGCGATCTCCGGATGGGCGCGCTGGGCGGCTTCGAAGAACTGCGCGCCGAGGATATTGCCCAGCGTATATCCCTGGAACATGCCGCCGATCGTGCCGCCGTACCAGTGCATGTCCTGCAGCACCCCATCGCGATCGTCCGGCGCTGAGACTCCCAGGTCGGCCTGATAGCGGGCGCGCCAGGCTTCCGGCAAGTCGCGGATCGCCAGGGTCCCTTCGAGCAGGGCCAGTTCCAGGTCGAAGCGGATCATCACGTGCAGGTTGTACGTCACTTCGTCCGCCGACGTGCGAATGAGCGAGCGCTCGACCCGGTTGATCGCCCGATAGAACGTGTCGAGCGGCGTGGCCCCCAACTGCTCGGGGAAGACGGCCTGAAGCTGAGGGTAGAAGTGTTCCCAGAAGCCGCGGCTGCGCCCGACCAGGTTCTCCCACAGGCGTGATTGGCTCTCATGGACGCCTGCGGAGGCGCCGGCTGCGAGGGGTGTGCCCTCCAGCTCCCGGGCGATGCCTTGCTCGTAGAGGGCGTGGCCGGCCTCGTGCAGGGTGCCGAAGAGCGCTTCCGTCAGGTCGTTCGCCTTGCAGCGCGTGGTGATACGCACATCGCCCAGCGAGAACTTCGTCATGAACGGGTGGTGCGTCAGGTCCTGGCGGCCGCGCGTGAAGTCGTAGCCGAAGCGCTTGATGACTTCTACGCCGAAAGCCAGTTGTTTGGCAGTGTCGAATGTCTGATGCAGGCAATGGTCGTCCGCCTGGGGTTGCTCCGTGATCGCCTGAGCGAGCGGCACCAACTGCTGGCGCAGATCGGCGAAGAGGGCGCGCAGCGTCCTCGCGCGCATCCCCTCGTCGGCGAGGTCGATCAGCGGGTCGGCGATGTGCTCATACCCCGGGAAGCAATCGGCGAGGCGTCGGCTGAGGTCGAGGGTGCGCTCCAGGAAAGGCGCCATGCGCGCGAAGTCGTTGGCCGGGCGCGCTTCAGTCCATGCCTGGAACGATGCTGCGCCGTGGCTGCTCAACTCCGCTAACAACGCGGGCGGCACTTTCGTCGCACGTTCGTAATCGCGGCGGGTCACACGGATCAGGCTGGCGTCGTCGCTGGCGAACGGCAGGCTCTCGCCGTAGGCTTGCAGCTCGTCCAGCAGGCGGCCAATAGCCGGATCGGTGAACTTCTCGTGGGCAAGGCGGCGCAGCGTGGCCAGTTGGCGCGCCCGGGCGGGGCCTCCGCCGGGCGGCATGTACGTCGCCTGATCCCACTCGAGCAACGCCGCCGCCGCCTCCAGATCGTTGATCTCCCGCAGCCGGGCCTTCAGCTCCTCCAGTTGCTGTTGCACTGGCCGTTCTCCTCTCCTTACTCGAAGATCCAGCGATCCGCATCACGCGCGTAGCTGGCCAGCTCGTCCTCGGTGAACCAGAGCGCGATCTCGACGCGCGCGGTGTCGGGGCCGTCGGACCCGTGGACCAGGTTGCGGCCGATCTCCAGCGCGTAATCGGCGCGGATGGTGCCGGGCGCCGCCTTGGCCGGGTTGGTGGCCCCCATCGTCGCTCGCGTGATCTCGATGGCGTTGTTGCCTTCGAGCACCATCGCCACCACAGGGGATGAGGTGATATAGCGGATCAGCCCCTCGAAAAAGGGCTTCCCTTCGTGGATCGCGTAGTGTCGACGCGCCAACTCCTGGCTGACCTGCACCAGCTTGAGGCCCACGATGCGCAACCCGCGCCGCTCGAGCCGCTCGATGATGGCGCCTACCAGCCCGCGCTGGACTCCGTCCGGTTTGATGAGCACCAGTGTGCGTTCCACGTCTCTCTCCTTGTCGTTGATCGTTGCTGTGTTCATTCCCATCCGTGCGCCTCGCGTACTTTGCGCAGGATGTAGTCCACGGGTCGCTCGGCGTTGGGGCTAGGCCCCAGGGGATCGCTGATCGCGGCCTGGGGATCCTCCAGCAGGCGCAGCGTCGTCAGCACGCTGTGCGCCAACACCTCGTAGCGGTATCCCCCTTCCAGGATGATGACCAACCGTCCCTCGCATTGCTCGTCGGCCAGCGCGAGCAGGCGTTGCACCAGCTTCCCGTAGCCAGCGATGGAGAGGTCCATGCTGGCCAGAGGATCGCTCCAATGCCCGTCGAAACCGGCCGAGACCAGGATCAGTTGCGGACGGTAGCGCGCGGCCAGAGGAGCGAGAAGCTCATCGAAGACGCGCGCGTAGCCGACGTCGCCCACATGAGGCATCAGCGGCACGTTCACCGTGTAGCCGAGGCCGTCGCCGGTCCCACGCTCGTCGACGGAGCCTGTGCCCGGGTACAGGGGGACCTGATGGGTTGAGAAATAAAGGACGCCTGGATCAGCGTAGAAGATCTCCTGGGTGCCGTTGCCGTGATGGACATCGAAATCGACGATCAGGATGCGATCGAGCTGCCATTTGCGTTGCGCCACGCGCGCGGCGACAGCGACATTGTTGAACAGGCAGAACCCCTCGGCCTGTTGCGGCCCGGCGTGGTGGCCCGGCGGCCGCACGAGGGCCATGCCGTTGCGCACGCGGCCGGCGAGCACGGCCTCGACCAGATTGACGCATCCTCCGACCGCGTCCAGCGCCGCGTCGTAGGAGCCTGGTTGCATGTAGGTATCGGAGTCGATGTAGCCGCCGCCTTGCGCCGCGTAGCTTTCGATCAGGCGCACGTAGTCCGGATGATGGGCCATCTCCAGCCGCGCGCGGTCGACCGGCGTCGCTTCGACCGAGAGAAATCGCTCCAGGATGCCATCCTGATGCAGCAGGCGCCGGATAGCCATCATGCGCTGGTGATTCTCCGGGTGGCCGGGAAGGTCGTGGTCTTCCTCGGAGGGGTTATACGTGAAAGCCGATGTTCGCGGCGCGAACGTTTCGGTCGGTTCGGTTGGGTTCTGCATGATCTTTCCCTTTCAGCGGCTTATCCGCCGATCTGCTTGACCTTGTATCCCATCTCACGCAAGGCGGCAGCGACGCGCGCGCGTTGGTCGCCCTGGATCTCGATGGTCCCCTCTTTGACGGCGCCGCCGGCTCCACAAAGCCGTCGCAGCGTGCGCGCCAGCTCGGCCAGCTCCTGAGGGGACGACTGCAAGCCGGCGATCAGGGTGACGGCCTTCCCACGGCGCTGTTTGCGATCGAGCGACAGCCGCGCCGTCTGTTGGTGGGGAGGCGGCGAAGCGGGCGACGATGGTTCCGGCTCCGGCTCCGGGTCTGTCGAGTAGACGAGGCGCGCGGGAGGGGGAGACATCTCAGGTCTGGCCTCGTTGGCGGCGTTGTCGGGCGGCCTCGAAGAGGATCACGCCGGCTGCTACTGCAGCGTTGAGCGACTCGACGTCGTTGGCCAGCGGGATGCGGATGCGGCCCCCGGCCAGCGAGGTCGCGGCTGCGCTGGCGCCGTGCGCCTCGCTGCCGATGATGAGCGCGCTGGGCCTCATCCAGTCGACTTCATCGTAGCGTAGTTCTCCCTGGCCAGCCGCCAGCCACACCGTCATCCCCTGGATCGCGTCGTGGATTTGTTTCCACGTCCCCCAGGCCAGCCGCACCCGAAAATGGGCGCCCATGCCTGCGCGCAGCGTCTTGGCATTGAAGGGATCGACCGTGCCTGGGCCGAGCCACACCTGATCGACGCCAGCGCCCGCGGCCACGCGCAGGATGGCGCCCAGGTTGCCGGGGTCGCGCACCTCGTCCAGGATCAGGGCCAGGGTTGGGTTGATTGCCGTCTGGGGGGAAGGCAGCGGCAACACGGCCACGATCCCCTGCGGCGTCACCGTGTCGCTGAGGGCTTGCAGCACGTGGCTGGCGGCCGCGTAGCAGGGCACGCCAGCGGCGCTCAGGGCGTCGATCAGCGCAGCTCCTTCGGTTGCGGCCAGCGAGTCGGGCGCATAAAACACAAAAGCGGGGAAAATCCCCGCTCTCCAGGCATCTGCGACCAGGCGCAGGCCTTCCACACAGAAGCGCCCCTCCTCGTACCGGGTCCGCCGTCGCCCCAGCGAGCGAGCGTACCTGACCTTGTCGTTGGCGAGGCTGGTGATCATCGGTTCGATCGGTTCTCAGAGGGCGGCTTTGGCCACCTCGACCACACGGCTGAAGGCATGCGGATCGAACACGGCCAGGTCCGCCAGGGCTTTACGGTTCAGGGCGATGTGCGCCTGCCCCAAAGCGTAGGTCAGACGGCTATAGGACAGGCCGTTGAGGCGAGCCGCGGCGTTGATGCGCGTGATCCACAGGCGTCGGAAGTCGCGCTTGCGGTTGAGTCGGTCGCGCGTGGCGTAGGTGAGGGCGTGCAACACGGCCTCGTTGGCGCGACGGAAGACGTTGTGGCGCTGCCCGTATTGCCCTTTGGCGAGCTTAATGATCTTGTTATGTCGTCGGCGGGTGACGACTCCTCCCTTGGTCCTCGTCATCGGTCTCTCTCCGCTCTCTTTGCTTCAATCGGACAGGTAGGGCGTCAGGCGCGCCACGCGGCGCCTCAGGCCTTTGCTCACGACCACCAACGTATCATGGTAATCGCGGATCACGCGTTGCGGCTTCTTGCGGCGCAGGTGCCCCGCGCCCTGCTTCATGCGCAACAATTTGCCGCCGCCGGAATAGCGGAAACGCTTGGCGGTGGACTTGTGGGTCTTCATCTTCGGCACAGCGATCCCTCCTCATAAAACAGGGGGCCTGTTCCAGGCCCCCTGATCTTGGGCATGGTCGGGCGCGATCGGGCGCTATTTCTGATGCGGCGCCAACACCATGAGCAGACTGGGACCTTCCAGCGCTGGCGGCTGTTCGACAGTAGCGATGTCAGCCAGGTCCTGAGCGATACGGTCCAACAACTCCTTGCCTACTTCGGGATGCGTGATCTCGCGGCCCCGGAAGCGCACGCGCACCTTCACTTTGGCGCCGCTCTCCAGAAAACGTCGGGTGTCACGCAATTTGAAGGCGATATCGTGTTCTCCGGTCTTCGGCCGGACGCGCACCTCTTTGACCTCGACCTGCTTCTGCGCCTTCCTGGCCTCACGATCGCGCTTGGCGCGCTCGTACTGGAACTTGCCGAAGTCCAGCATACGGCAGACGGGAGGCACCGCGTTGGGCGCGACCTCAACCAGATCGAGACCTTTCTCCTGCGCCATCGCGATGGCCTGGCGCGTTGGCAGGATACCGATCTGCTTGCCCTCGTCGTCGATAACCCGGACTTCGCGAACGCGAATCTCCTCGTTTACCCGAGTAAACTTAGCGCTAATTGGGCCCCACCTTTCTTTCGAGATTCAGCGGTCCGCACATGAACCGCCCCAAGCGGTGGCAGGCCTTTCTGCGAGCCAGGCGCCTGGGGCGATCCAGGACGGATCAACAGCGAGATCAGCGCGTTTACGGAAGCGAACCGGCGCTAGTCAGGCCAAAACTATACCCGATGTTGCGCCGACTGTCAAATAACCTCACAGGCTTTGCTTATTAGCGATGGCCAGGAGCGCCTGGGCGATGAAATCGTCTACCGAGATCGCTCCTTTGTCCTCGCCCGTGCGCAGGCGCAAAGCCACCGCCCCATTGGCCATCTCGCGGTCGCCGACGATGAGCATGTAAGGGATCTTCTGCAGTTGCGCATCGCGGATCTTGGCCTGCATGCGCTCGGTCGAACGGTTGACCTCGACGCGAATGCCGGCGGCGCGCAGCCGCTCGGCGACCTGTTCGCTGTAGGCCATGTGGCGGTCGGCGATGGGGATGATCTGCGCCTGCACGGGGGCCAGCCACACGGGGAACGCCCCGCCGTAATGTTCGATCAGCACGCCGAAGAAGCGCTCCATGGAGCCAAGCAAGGCGCGATGGATCATGTAAGGCCGGTGTTCCTTGCCGTCCTCGCCGATGTAGGTCATGCTGAAGCGTTCAGGCTCGTTGAAGTCGAACTGGATGGTGCTCAGTTGCCATTCGCGGCCGATGGCGTCCTTGATCTTGAGGTCGATCTTCGGGCCGTAGAAAGCGCCGCCGCCGGGATCGATCCGGAAGGGGATGCCGGCGCGTTCGAGCGCGGCCTGGAGCGCCGCCTCCGCCGCCTGCCACTGTTCGATGGCGCCGATCGCCTTCTCCTCGGGGCGCGTCGACAGGTAGGCCTGGAACTCCGTGAAGCCGAAGGAGCGCAAGATATGCAGGCAGAAGTTGAGGACGCGATCGATCTCTTCTGGCATCTGGTCGGGCCGGCAGAACAGATGAGCGTCGTCCTGGGTGAAGCCGCGCACGCGCAGCAGGCCATGCAACACCCCGCCGCGCTCGTAGCGATACACCGTCCCCCATTCCGCGAAGCGCAGGGGCAGGTCGCGATAGGACCGCAGCGAGCTTTTGTAGATGAGGATATGGAAGGGGCAGTTCATGGGCTTCAGGTAGTACTCCTGCCCGTCAATGTCGAGCGGCGCGTACATGCTCTCGCGGAACGATTGGAGGTGGCCGCTCGTCTCCCACAGCGCGGCGCGTCCGATGTGCGGCGAGTAGACGAACTGGTACCCCGCCTTCTCGTGCTCGGCGCGGCAGAAATCCTCGGCCACCTTGCGCACCATCGCCCCTTTCGGGTGCCAGAGCACGAGGCCGCCGCCCAGTTCGGGGCTGGTGGAGAAGAGGTCAAGCTCCTTGCCCAGCCGGCGGTGATCGCGGCGTTCGACCTCCTCCAGCCAGGACAGGTGAGCCTTGAGCGCTTCCTGGCTGGGCCAGGCCGTGCCATAGATGCGCTGCAGCATGGGGCGTCGTTCGTCGCCGCGCCAGTATGCGCCAGCGATGTTGAGCAGCTTGAAGCCGTCCTGGGGGATCTGCCCCGTCCTCTCCAGGTGTGGCCCGCGGCAGAGGTCGATGAACGTATCGTGTTGATAGGTGGTCAACTGGGAGTCGCCCACCGCTTGCTCGCCGTACTCGTCCGTGCCCTTCTTCAGAATATCGTCGATCAGCTCGAGTTTGTAGGGCTGGTCATGGAAAAGGGCGCGCGCCTCTTCGGGCGTGATCGCGCGGCGGACGAAGGGGTGATCGCTGGCGATGATCTCGCGCATGCGGGCCTCGATCTGCGCCAGGTCCTCGTTGGTGAGCGGGCGCGGCAGGTCGAAGTCGTAGTAGAAGCCGTGTTCGATCGGCGGCCCGATGGCGATTTTGCCTTCGGGGAACATCTCCAGCACTGCCTGCGCCATCACATGCGCGGCGGAGTGACGGAGACGATGGAGAAACTCCTGGTCGAGAGCCTGTTGATCGTTTAGATGGTGTTCAGCCATGGGATGATCTCCTCAGGATAACAAAATCGCTCTCCTCACGCTTGGGGCGAGGAGAGCGATCCACGCGGTTCCACCCAAATTCGGATCGCGGCCAGGGCGATCCCTCGACTGCGGATAACGGCGCCGCCGGAGCCTCATACTGGCATCGCGTTCTGAGGCTCGCTCTCGGGGGGTTTTCGACAGGGTCAGCGAGGAGGGCTTGCAGCCGGCGACCCTCCCTCTCTGGCGCTGGATGGCCTGTGTACTCGTCCCGATCAACGTGTTCTCATATGATGATGTGTCCCCATTATAGCGGGATGCAATCGGTTGTCAAAAACGGGGTAGCGTTACCCCGTTAACGTTAACGTTACCGTAGAGACGTTGCATTGCAACGTCTCTACGTTATCCCGTTAACGTTACCGTAGAGACGTTGCATTGCAACGTTACCGTAGAGACGTTGCATTGCAACGTCTCTACCGCAGCCGGTAATAGTCGACGTCCACGCGCGCGAACGCGGCGTGCAGGACGTGTTGGGCGTGCGCGTCGAGCCAGGCGCGCGTCAGCCCGCGCGCGTCCCAGAACTCTGGCTCCGAGCTGACCAACCACACCCCCGACCATCCTCGTAGCGAGCGCTCCATCTCGTCGGCGACCTGTTCCGGCGAGCTGCCCGCGTTGGTGTAGGGCGGCTCGATCTGGGGAAAGTCGCGCTGGGCATAGTAACGATAGGTGTGATGGATATAGGGCATCAGCAGGATGATCACGTCGTCCGGCCTGCGCTCGCGTTCGACGAGCGCTGCTGCCTGTCGGAAATCGGACTTGATCGGCTGATAGGTCTGGAAAGCGGTCGCCTGCAGGTTGAGGGCGAGGACCGTCCCCACCAGGGCGAGCGCCAATCCCTTGCGGACGCGGCCCAGGGTCGCCGCGCCGCGCGCCGCCAGCAGCCACAGGGCGGGCGCAAGCCAGATCAGGTAGCGGTCGGTGAACAGCGGCGCGCGCAGGCAGATCGCGAAGAGGGCCAGGGTGGGGAAGACGAGCCAGAGCGCCAGCCAGATGCGCGCTCGCGGAGGATCCCATCCGGCGCGCGAGGTCGGCTGGAGCCATAGCCCACAGAGGGCCAGAAAGATGGCAGGAGTCGCAGCCCACGCGCCGGGGGTTGGCGTCAGACCGCGGCTGAACGCCAGCACCAGCACGGCCGCCATCTCGTCCAGCGGCAGGAAGGGGAATCCCGGATTGAAGGCGCCCGAGCGCAGGATGGCAAATTGCCACCATACGAGAGGAAGGTAAGGGAGGGTCAGGCCAGCCAGGGCGGCGGCGTACTCGATCCGGCGCCGACGAACGCGCGGCCAGCTCACGATGAACCAGAGGGCGTGGAGGGGGATGAGGAGGGCGCCCAGGACATGGATGTAGAAGCAAGCCGTGGTCAACGCCCAATAAAGCCCCCAGCGTCGCAATCCCCCTTGCTCCAGGGCGCGCGCGAAGGCCAGGCTGCTGGCCACGGCCAGGGCGGTCAGCAGCGCGTACATTTTGGCGTCCTGGCTGTACCACGTGAGATACGGATTGGTCGCCAGCAGCAGCCCCACTGCGGCTGCGCTGCCGTGGGGCAGCCGCAAGCGTCGCGCGAGCGCCATCGTCAGGGCGACGGCCACGACGCCGGCCGCCAGGGCGGGGAAGCGCAGGGCGTATTCGCTGTGGCCGGCCAGCGCCAGCCAGGGTCGCAGGAGCAGGAAGTAGAGTGGGCCGTTCTCGCCCGGGCGCGTGAACATCGCCAGCGTCTCGGGCCATGGGCGCGTTGCAAAGCGGAGAGCGTCCACTTCGTCGCGCCACAGGCTCTGCGCGGTCAGCCCCCATGCTCTCCAGGCGCCAGCGAACCAAAGGATGGCCAGAGGCAAGAAGCGCGTCAGCGGGGGCCGAGATCCGATTCCCATGGCGCTGATTCGTCCGATGCGGAGGCCGATCGGGCCAGGCGCTGCCCGCGCAGATGGAGCCAGAAGAGGGTCGTCGGGATGGCGAGCAAGAAGAGGAGGCCGCACCCCAGCCAGACGTAGCCAGCGGCGCGGACCAGGCTGCGCCAGATCGGTCCCAGGTCGTCTTGCGGCGTGACGGGGGCTGGCGCAGGCGGCAGCGGCAACAGGGACGGCTCGTCCTCGGCGATCGGCGGCGCCTCCACGGCGGAATCGGGCGCCCCGCCTTCTGGCGGCGATTCAGGGGAGATCGCTTCGGGCGCGAGGGTGGGCGCCGCTGGCGCGCTGTCCGGAGGCTGAGGCACAGGCGATTGGAACGCGAGCGCCCCGCCCCAGGTGTGCGGCGCCATTGTCGCCATCAGGGCGAGCACGATCGCGCCCAAAACGAGCAAAGCGAGCTGGTTGGACGGACGTCTCACTGCTTTCTCCGTGAAGCGGCGCGCCGCCAGATGTACAGGATCGCCACCAGGACGGCCACGACCAGGACGATCTCGATGACGGTGTCCGTGAGCGCCAGCGTGGTCGAGGTCGTCGTGGCGGCGGGGACTGGCGACACGGGGGATTGGAAGGCTCGCACGACCGCTGGCTGCGCGGCCAGGCGCGTCAGCCATGTGATGATCGCTGCGGTCGCTGCTGCGGCGATGAGCAAGCGGAGCCGGACGCGATTGCAGAAAGTCGACATCAGATCTCCTCGTCAGGATGAGAGCTTGGATGGAGCGAGACGGCTCGACTCTGATAGTAGGCGCAGAGATCGCGCAGGACGCAGCGGTCGCAGCGCGGGTTGATCGCCTTACAGACCTGGCGACCGTGGCGGATCAGGTTCATGTGAAGCGGGAAGAACGTCTCGGGAGGCATCAGCTTCTCCCAGATCGCCTCCGTCTGCTCCGGCGTCGCCTTGTCGGGCGCGATGCCCAGGCGGCGGCTGACTCGATGGACGTGGGTGTCGACCGGGAAGAGGGGGCGACCCAGGCTGAAGAGGAGGACGATCGCGGCCGTTTTGGCGCCGACGCCGTGCAACGAACGTAGCCAGGCGCGCGCTGCGGCCAGCGGCAGGTCGGCCAGGAAATCCAGCGACAGCTCGCCGCGCTCTTCCCAGATGCGGCGCAGAGCGGCCTGGATGCGCGGCGCTTTGACGCGAGCCAGTCCTCCCGATCGGATGGCTGCTTCGACCTCCGTCACGGGCGCGGTCATGAGCGCCTCCCAGGATGGAAAGCGCGCCCGCAGCGCCTGCAACGCACGCTCGCTATTGGTATCAGACGTGTTCTGGGACAGGAAGGTTCCCACCAGCGTCTCCAGCGGGTCGCCGCGCGAGGACCAGACGGGCTGCCCGTACTCGGCGACCAGGCGATGGAAGATCTCCATCGCCCTGGCGGACAACAGGGATGCCTCTGTGCTCATGTTCCTCCGGACCGCTCGCAGATTCACCTCCTGACGCCGACATTCTAACACAGATTCGGAATCGACTGCGAGTTGGCGTATAATCGGACTCACGTGATCGAAGACATGACCATTCTGGTTGGCCGCCGGAAAGGACCGATGGACGTTCAATTCGAATGGCATACCGAGGAAGGGGAACATCGTCTGCTGGCGCAACCGTCGGCTTCAGCGCGCCTGCGGTTGGGATGGCCTGTGCTCATCCTGTTAGCGGTTCTGGCGTTTGCGCTGGGAGTGAGCGCTGGTTTCGGTTGGCGTTATTGGCAGGCGCAGCAGGCGATGCGCACCGATATCGAGGCGGTGCTGGCTCAGATGCGCACGCATCTGGTCGCTGGCGATCGTGCGGCGTTCCTGGCGCTGGTCGATCCTGAAGATCTGGAGTGGCGCGCCGAGCAGGCCCGTTGGTTCACGCAGGAGTGGCGACGGGGGATCCGTCCCCAGGCTCCGATGAAGGTCGTGCAGGTCGTGTTCGACGGCGCGCGCGCCGACGTGGTCGTCGAGACGGACGAAGGCCGTTCGCGCCTGCGCTTCGTGTTGCGCCACGGGCAGTGGTTCCTGGCGCGTTAGCGTTGGGCGGTCGGGAGACCGCCCGGAAACGGGGAAGGGAAGCCCCCTGTGGCGCTGGGATGCCGCTGGTCTCCTGACCAGCGGGCGATGTGACCTGGCGAGCGGGGCGGTCGGGAGACCGCCCGGGAACGGGAAGGGAGACGGTGATGATGAGACCCCAACGACCTGTTGCAATCGACCCGGTGGCGATCGACAGCGACGATCCTGGTCTCTACGCTGTCCGCACCCACGCGGCTGGCCCGCAAGGCAGATTGCCGTTGGACGAGGAGTATCTGCGCACGGCGCCGAGCGGCGACCTCTTCGGCCTGACGCAGGACGCGGGCATGGGGTGGGACCCGCGTCGTCTGCGCGGCCGCGAGTTCCTGATCCTCAGCACGCAGGGCGGCGTTCGCGCTCCGGACGGGACCCCGATCGCGCTGGGCTATCATACTGGCCACTGGGAGGTCGGCCTGCTCATGCAGGAGGCGGCCCGCGAGTTCAGCCGCTTCGACGCCATCCCCTTCGCGGGCTACGTCTCGGACCCCTGCGATGGACGCACCAACGGCACGAAGGGCATGATGGACAGCCTGCCTTACCGCAACGACGCCGCCATCGTCTTGCGACGCCTGATCCGTTCGCTGCCCACGCGGCGCGGCGTCATGGGGGTGGCGTCTTGTGACAAGGGCCTGCCGGCCATGATGATGGCGCTGGTCGCTCAGCGCGATCTGCCGATCATCCTGGCGCCTGGGGGCGTCACGTTGCCGCCCACGCAGGGCGAGGATGCGGGCCGCATCCAGAGCCTGGGGGCGCGCTTCGCCCACGGCCTGCTCAGCCTGGAGGAGGCCGCCGAGCTGGGATGTCGGGCGTGCGCTTCGCCGGGCGGCGGCTGTCAGTTCATGGGGACCGCGGCGACCAGCCAGGTCGTCTGTGAGGCCCTCGGGCTGTCGTTGACGCATTCGGCGCTGGCGCCCTCCGGCCAGCCGATCTGGCTTGATCTGGCGCGGCGTTCGGCGCGCGCGCTGCTGTATCTGGAGGCGCGCGGCGTACGCGCGGGCGACATCCTCAGCGATGATTCCATCCACAACGCCATGGTCGTGCATGCTGCGGTCGGCGGCAGCATGAACTTCCTGCTCCATCTGCCGGCGATCGCGCATGCCGCGGGCCTGACGCGTCCCACGGTAGCCGACTGGACGCGCATCAACCGTCAGACGCCGCGTCTGGTCGACGTGTTGCCGAACGGCCCCGTCGGCCATCCCACGGTGCGCGTCTTCCTGGCGGGCGGCGTGCCCGAGGTGATGTTGCATCTGCGCGACCTTGGCCTGTTGCGTCTGGATGCCATGACCGTCCAGGCGCGTCCTCTTGGCCAGATGCTGGAGGAATGGGAGCGCAGCGAACGTCGGCGGCGTCTGCGCGAGCGGCTGGTCAGCGAGGATGGCGTCGACCCGGATGATGTGATCATGAGCCCTCAGCGCGCGCGGGCGCGTGGCCTGACCAGCACCGTCACCTTCCCGGTGGGCAACCTTGCTCCGGCTGGTTCGGTGATCAAGAGTACCGCCATCGATCCCAGCGTCGTCGATGCGGACGGCGTCTATCGCAAGGTCGGTCCGGCGCGCGTTTTCACCAGCGAGCGCGCGGCCATCGCGGCGATCAAGGGGTTGACGGACAATCCGGTGCGGCCTGGCGACATCCTGGTCGTCATGGGGCGTGGGCCTTCTGGCTCGGGCATGGAGGAGACGTATCAGCTCACGGCGGCGTTGCGTCATCTGCCGTGGGGCAAGGAGGTCGCGCTGATCACCGACGCGCGCTTCAGCGGGGTCAGCACGGGGGCGTGCATCGGCCATGTGGGGCCGGAGGCGTTGGCGGGCGGGCCGCTCGGTCGCGTGCGTGAGGGGGACACGATCCAGATCGTCATCGACCGGGTGCGTCTGGAGGGGCGGATCGACCTGGTGGGCCATGATGGGCGGCGGTACACGCCGGAGGAGGGCGCGGCCGTGCTGGCGGCGCGTTCGCCGCATCCTGATCTGGCGCCTGATCCTGATCTGCCCGATGATACGCGGCTGTGGGCGGCGTTGCAGAACATCAGCGGCGGCGCGTGGGGGGGCTGCGTCTATGATGTGGAAGCGATCCTTGAGGTGTTGGCGGCTGGTCAGCGGGCGCTCGGCCGCGCGTAGGAGGGGGCGCGGTGTCCGCTGGGCCTGAGGCGAGGAACGGCTGAGGGTGAGCTGGGGGCATAGGGGGGCCTATTGACCTGTCAATTAGGTCTTGTCAAGGAGGTGGGGCGGCGCTATACTCGAGTTGGCGAGGGGGGTATCCATGGCGCCGGATGGAAGAATTCACCAGTGCGCGCAAAAACTCCCCTGTGAGGCGCAAACAAGTGGTCCCCTACAGCGGCGATTTGACATTGCAGTTGGTGTGGGTGGACCAGGGGGACACGGGGGAGCTGGAGACGCAGGCGGAGGCTGCGATCGGTTGTCGGGTGGAAGTCATGCGGCGGCCAGCGGTAAGCGCAGCGGCGGCAACAGGGGTTCCTGGTGGTATCGCGGCGGTGGGTGGTGGAACGGGGTTTTGGGTGGTTGGATCGATATCGTCGTTTGAGCAAAGATTTCGAGCATGCTCTGACTCAATCGGGTCGGTTGGCTATTCTGTTTTTGGGGAGCCATGAGTAACCTCCTTTCGATGGTTAGTTACTATTGAGGAAGCTTGGCTCCCGCCTTTTTACCTAGCATAATACCGCGATCGGTCCCATCAGGTCAAAAGAACCAATTCCCGTTCAAACCGGAATAACGTATGCAGCGTATGGCAACCCCGACCAATTTGAGCGAAGAAGGCAGCAGACCGACCTTTGGCGGCCACGAGAAGTTCGTTTTCCGATATGGCTGGCTGAAAAAAGGAGTCGACGCGCTCGCGCAAAATTCCGCCATCTTCACCGATGACAAAGCCCTGGTGGTCCTCGGGGTGGGCAGAAACATGGTGCGTTCGATTCGCCACTGGTGTCTGGCTACGGGACTCTTCGAGGAGACGCGCGACAAGGGCACGGCACGAGGACTGAAGCTGACCGATCTCGCCAATCGTCTGATTATGGACGGCGGTTGGGACCCTTATCTGGAAGACACAGGGACGCTGTGGCTCCTGCACTGGCAGCTCGTATCCAATCTGGCGCGCAACCTCATCTGGCATCTAGCTTTCTGCGCCTACTATGAGGCCGAGTTCACCAAGAAGCAACTGGCGGTCTTCATGGGCAAACAGTTAGAGCGCGGGGGGGGCTCGACAACTTCCGGCGCCATCGAACGGGAGATTGATGTCTTTCTGCGCACTTATGTCACTGCGACGCGCAGAGCCCCAGCAGAGGGTGTCTCGGAAGAGACTATGGACTGTCCTCTTGCCGAGTTAGATCTGATTCGTTTCCTGGCGGAGGACAATGTGTATCGCTTCAACATCGGCCCCAAAGCCACCTTGCCGACCGAGGTCTTCGGTTATGCGCTGCTCATGTTCCTGTCGACGATCATGGGAAACCGGCGCACTGTAGCGGTCGATGTATGTCTCTACGGGAACGGAAGCCCCGGGCAGGTCTTCAAGCTGGATGAAAACAGCGTCATCGAGCACCTGGAAGCGTTGGAGCAACTGACAGAAGGTCGCCTTAGGTTGCAAGAGACCGCTGGGCTGCGCCAGCTATACCTAGACTGCGAGGCCGATGGCTGGTTCAGAACCACCGCCCTTGATCTGTTGGGTCGCCATTATGCCCGATCCGGGAACTAAGCTTTCGTCTTTCGTCTACGTGCGCCCGAGCGGCATCCGCTCGATCAACATCGAACGTGACCTACGACAGCCGGCTTTGGCCAACGAGTACGTATTCACCGCGCAAGCACGGCGCACGTTGGCGCGCATCGTTGATGGCATTGAAGACCCGACGCGCACTCGCGCATGGACATTGACCGGCCCGTATGGCTCTGGCAAGTCGTACTTCGGGCTGTTCATCATGAACCTGATGAGCGCTTCGCTGCCGGCCCATCAGCACACGATCATAGAACTGCAAAAGGCCGATCCGCTGCTGGCCGGGCGAGTGCGACAGTTGATAGGCCATAATTGCTCACGAGGGCTGTTTCCGATACCCATCACCGGCTATCGCGCGCCGCTGCAAGAGGCTCTGGTGCGCGGCGCCATGCAGGCGCTCCGACCTCTCGCTTCAGAGGCAGGGATACGGCAGGTGTTGGACGATGGACAGGGCATAGTCCACGCAGAGAGCCGAACGCTGGTGGCATGGCTTCAAAACCTGCTGTCAGCGGTGACGCAACCGAGGCTCGGTTACACAGGGCTCCTGCTGTTCCTCGATGAAATGGGGAAACCCCTGGAGCATGCCGCCGCGCA
>FWPV01009934.1_pt1 | contig 15829 bp, 16 predicted proteins | sample 2228371 | NCBI WGS metagenome assembly FWPV01 (sample SAMEA103939776, study PRJEB20133) | metagenome | reverse complement strand
ATTTGTGAACTCGGCATTGCTTCTTTTCGCCAGGATAGCTTCGGCGATATGCAAGAAATCGTCGAAATGGTTCAGCTGTCAAAAGCCCTTATCGCAAGCGGAGCTCCAGCAAAGCTCGCCAACCTCAAAGGCCAGCACATCATGGTGCCTGTCTGGTACAGCGCTTACAGCTCCAAAAATGGCGCTGCCATGAATACCTATCTGGCGAACGATTGGGAAGCTCAGATGCAAACTTTCAAACCTGAATTACAAAAGGCCGTGTGATGGAAGCCAGCATAGGTGATTTGTATTTGCTCATATTTGCTTGCGCTGCATGTTTTGCGGTGATTAGCGGATTTAACTCTGGTTATCAGAGGTAATAAATGGACATCAACGATGCTTATTTAGTGATTGGTGCGTTGTTGTCTTTATGGCTGGTTGGATTTGGGGCGGGTGTTACCTGCCGCATGTTCAAACAGATAATTGAACGGGCATCACGCCCTTAAAAATGGAGTCTTTCACATGAAAGCAAAAATGTTACTTTCGACCGTTTTAGTTATGGCTGCCACCCTGTCAGCATCAGCTCATGCTGCATTGGATGCTACTTTAGTTTCCACTGTAAAAGATGGTGTTATTGCTGACGCTGGCACAGCTACAACAGCAGGCTTTGCTGTTATGGCCGTTGTATTAGGTGCTTCGGTTGGTATGTCACTGTTAGGCCGTTTCATTTCTAAAGGCGCTAACGGCGGTTAATCAACTGCCCTTGTGGCTGCCTGTGGTCAAGCCGAGTGCGCGCAGGCTGACCACGGGCGGCCAACAAGGGGCATATGATGCGTTTTTTATTTTTATTCCTTCTGATATTTCCACTTTTTGTATTAGCTGAGCCGGGCAAAGTTGTCGGCGTAATACCAGTAAAATTTAATTCAAAGGGCATGCATGCCCCAGTTCCTTACAATCAACAGCTCATGGATAGAGGTTGGACACGAGTTCCAACTTTAAATCTGCCGTTTACTTTCGCTGACGGTGCCGGACAAAACCCACGTTACCAGCCAACCAAAGTTACGAAGAAATCATTTGCCCGCGCCTTGGGTTATGCCGCTGGCCGAGCCGCTAACATGACCCCTGCCGGAAAAGCTTTGCTTATTGGTTATGGAGCTTATGAAGCAAACTGTATGACTCAGAATTTCCCCAGTCTTTGCGTTAGCGATGAATTCGACCCTAACGCTGATTTAGCTCAGATTCTTGATTATCAGGATGCAAAACGAATTGATAAGGCGTTTTGCGCTTCAGCCCCGCCACCACTGGGAGGCAACTCTGTTTCATGGGGCTGTGATTCCTCCTCTGATGCGGCTGTTAATAAAGCAGCTGTTGCCTATAAGGAACCATTACAGTCTGCCTGTATGTCAACGGGCACCCGTACCTCATGCACCATCACATTGCGCAGTGTCGGCGCTTCAGCTGCAACCTATGACCAGTCCTATACCTACCTTTGCCAACAAGACATGGATCCTGAATTAGAAACTTGTTCGTCAAATAACCCTTCGTACAGAACTCAGATTTTTTCCATCAACAGCAATCAGGTTTACTATGTCTGTCCGCCTGAAGATTTAAATAATCCTGTGCGCCATGAAATGCTGTCGAAATACGTTAGAGGCCCATATAAAGTTGATGGCTCAGAGCGCTGCTTTAAACCAAGCACAGAATTTCCTGTTACCCCTGAATGGATTGAAGGCCAGATGGACGCCAATCCAGACCCTGTTAAAAATTCAGATGTTGGTTTAGATGATTTCGTAGACTGGGAAACAGGCTTGCCCCGCCCTGACGCTTTTGAAGACCCGCAGTTTGACCCTGTATCAAAAGCTTTTGCTGATGCCGCTGAAGCTATCGCCAATGGCACAGTACAACACGATAACCCTAATGCTGACGGCTATGTACCCCGCGATATGATGCCTAATTTGCTGGTACAGATTAACAACTGGCATGAGGGCAACACCTTCACCGATGTTTTTACAGGTAAACCAGTTCAGCCCGATGCGCCACCACCGGAAGATACAAACATAGATTGGTCTAAGTTCCCTGGCATCACCAAAGCACAATATGAAGCATCGAATAATGCTTGGGGTAATGCTGCTGTAAACGGTAAACCTGATATCAACTCCGAACTGGATAAACTCACTCAGGAACAGCAAAAGCTTACTGATTTTATCAATGAGCCTTTGCCTGATTTGCCATACGAAATAGATTTCCCAAGTCTTTTTCAGCTACCTACAACTGGTCAATGCCGTGGGTTTACTGTCAGAGGCTCAGTTTCTGGAACTGAACTGCCAATAATTGTCGATACGCACTGCCCGCCATATGAGGCTTGGGGGCGCCCTGTTATTGACTGGTTTTTGGGCATTATGACGATTTTCCAGTGTTTCCATATTTTCCGACGCACAATTGAGGTGGCATAACATGGCTGCATTTTTAAGTTTTATTGTTTCTGGTATCGGCGGATTTTTCCGGATTTTCGTCGTGCTTGCAGGTCAGCGCCTTGGCTTGGCCAGCTTATACGTGAGTCTCTATATCGTTTCAATTGTTGCTCTCGCTGCCGGATTCAAAACCCTGTTTAGTAACATTTCTACTTCACTGCCATCAGATGGTTATCTCGCTGCTGGCCTGTCGCTTGTTCCGGCAAATTCATCTCTTTACGTTGCTGCACTAGGCACAGCCTATGGCCTGAGCCAGCTTTACATATTCAAACAGCGTATTTTGAAAATTAAAGTGAGCACGAAATAATGGCTATTTTCGTTGAAGGTGTTCGCGGCTCCGGCAAGTCAAAAATCGCGGTTAGAGAAATCAGAACTTACCTTGAACTGGGTCTGCGTGTTGCTACTAATCTGGACATAAAACCTGAAAGGCTGGCACCAAAAGCTAAAAGCTTTATTACCCGCCTTCCTGATATCCCCCGCAGTATTGACCTTGAGTTATTGGGTAAGGCTTACCCTGAGTTAGACCCTGATAACCCCGACACCTACGACGAAAAGAAATTCGGCCTTATCGTTATTGATGAACTCTTAACCTCATTCAACAGCCGCAGCTGGAACGATAAAGACCGTTTAGCTGTGGTGGCTTGGATGGTGCAAAGCCGTAAACTGGGTTGGCGTTTGTGGCTGTTGTCGCAAGATGTTGATGCGGTCGATAAGCAACTACGCGAAACCTTACTACAAGAGATTTGGCACTGCCGTTCTGGTAAGAATCTGTTCAGCTCGCCCATTCTCGGGAAAATACTGAACATCGTAATTAATCCCGCAATTAAGCTGATGGCTCCGCTTGGGTTCCACGTTCTGAACGTTTACACAGGCAAGAAAAAAGACAGGCATCACCTCGCCAAAACTGAGTTTTTCAAATGTTATGAATTGCACTCGGCCTATAAAACCAGCCAAACGTTCACACAAGACATAATGATAAATCGTGCAGGTCAGATGGTTGATATGCGCGCCTCGTACACAGTTTTGCCTGAAAACTACTTTGAAAATAAATCTGTGACTCTGCCAGGCGAACAAAGTGTGACTCACCTGGCGAAAGCCCCTGTGACAAAACCTTTAAGTAAAATTGGTTGGCAGTTGCCAGCATTTTTGTTTTGTCTGGCTGGTTGGTGGTTCCTATCCTCTGGCGAAACACCAAAGCCAAAAGCATTACCAGCACAAACTGCATCAGCGCCCCAACAAGCTGAAAACCAGCAATCAGAAACAGTTGAGCAGGAAATATCGCCCTTTATGTCGTCACTTGAGGGAGTGGTTATCACCTGCGCAGTGGTCAGGGGTCAAGCGTATGCCGATTATTGTTTTGAATCTGAGCAAGGCTCCTTTTATCCCGCTGATTTGGGTTACAGGGTGACATATATCGCGCCCTGCGCTGCCACAATCGCTTATCTTGACGAACAGAAGGTAATCCGGTGCCGGCCGCACTATGTTCACTCAGAAAAAATTGCGGTAGCATATTCAGCACAGGACATGCCGGAGACATAAGCAATGGGAATGCTCGATAGAGATTGGTATAAAGACCACCATCAGGGAAAGAACCCCCGCAAGCACCAAACCCTAGATAAAGATGACCGTGAACTGCTAGAGCCAGATTACGAGGTAAAGCCTTTTCGTTTTACGCTTTTACACTTCCTGCTGCTCTCTATGGCGTTTTTGGGCTGGCTCCTCTGGTACTTTCTGCGCCGTTAGTTCTTTGATGGCCGCAAGGCCATGCAGCGAAGCGGGAACGCTTTTTGAAAGCGCAGCTTTCCTCCTGCCAAACCAGCCCCTAAAAGGGGCTTTTTTATGCCAGTCGCAAAACAGATAATTTTTTTCAGCGCTCTCCCGCAAGGGGCAAAGGTGTAGTGATACTGCTCTTTTGTCTCATTTTTGAGACTCTTTGATACTCGCGGGCAACTTATGCGATGTTCGTCGTGCGGTGTAAGTCTGGGGTCATGCCAGTGAACTTAACTAGCCTGATTCAACCTGAAATGATACAAAAGATATGGTTACTTTGTTTTATTAAGTTATTGAAATATAACATAATAATCTCATTATGGGATATTGTTGATTTGCATTTAGACCTACAAAACCTGAAGTTTCAGACCGCTTTTTTAGGCTTTATTGGTGGCCTACCTGTTTTATTTGCACGGCTTATGCATTTTCTAAATGGATCCATCGTTTTTATCAAAATCTACTTGTTACGTAACTGATGTTCTATACTTGGGCAAAATCGAAAAACTTGAGTTTTATATGGCACTTAGTAATGCAGAGCGGCAGCGTAATTATCGTAAAAGACGTAATGTTGAATTGGTAAATGCAAAAACATTACGTGATGATCATGCCAGACTTGTGGCGGAACTTGAGAAGTTACGTAACGAAAATAATGCGTTAAAACAAGAGATCACGACGCTCAATAAAAGAATTACCGGGATGGAGCTTGATAGCAACAATACAACAGATGAAACCACAGTTGCTTATGATGAACGTTTGGCTGTACTTCGGATCCCGTTGCAATATCACAAGGTGTATGCAGCATCACAGCCGGATGCTGAATTTACCAGAATGACGCCCCAACTTTGGGTACGATCCAAAGGTGTTCCCAATTATAAGTTTGCCTACCGGCTGGTACTGCTCCAAACAGGCAACAGATATTTGTTAGAGTTAAGGCCGCCGCTGGATAAAAAATCTGAAGAAAAACTACAGTCGTTTATTACCTGGCGGGAAATGGAGGATTATATCAAGGAGCGTGGGCTTTAGCTGTTGCTCTGACTTCGAAGTGCCACTCTCAGATGCTCGCCGGTAGCCCCTGCTCTGCCAGCTGTGCTGAAATAACGTTCAGGCTGCTTTGATACCAACCTGCAAAATTTCGTCTTTGTCGTTCAGTTGCCGCACTGTGAGTACCAGCTGATCCAGTTGCAGGCTGTCGCCCACCACAACCCGGCGATGAAAACGCTCTGTGATGTACTCAGATAAAGATTGTTGTGGGTTTAATTCGCCAAACTCTATGGTGTAGAAAGCAGCCAACTCAGATAACAGGATCTGGCCGTTTAACACAAATTCACCAAAAAAATCTTGCCGGTTGAGCGTAGCCGCAGCGGCATAACTGGATAACACTTCGCTTAAATGAGCACTATCTGCGGCTTTGGCTAACACCATCAGCGTGTCCTCTGCTTTAAACAGTGCACAGTTTGCACTTTGCAGCCACTCTCCCTGACGAATAACACCGAGAAACTGCACTGTATCCGGCACCGGCAATTGTTGCCAATCTGCATCAATCACCGACGAGCTGGCATCTACTTTATAGGCAAGCAGCTGCAGTATATCGTTGCTCGGAACTGCCTCTAACTGCATCACGTGATCAGGCCCTGGTGATTTCGGCACCTGAAGTTTTAACCAGCGCGCCACGGGCGCAATGGACCAGCCTTGGATCAACAAAGACACTATCACCACAAAAAACGCCACGTTAAAATATAAATCGTGGTTTGGTACACCGGCCAGCCATGGGATCAGCGCAAGAATGATAGGCACAGCACCTCTTAAGCCAACCCAACTGATAAAGATCTGATCATGAACCGGAAATCTGAATGGCACCAGGCTTAAAATCACGGCCAGCGGCCTTGCCAGAAAAATCATCACTAAAGCCAGCAACAAAGCCGGAACTGCGTATTGCAGCAGTTTTGCCGGTGCGACCAGTAAACCCAGCATCAGAAACATCACTATCTGACTGAGCCAGGCCAGACCATCGTGCATACGCAAAATTGATTGCAACTGAGCCAGCCGCGCACTGCCAATCAACACGCCAGCCAGATACACAGCCAGAAATCCGCTGCCTCCGAACTGGTTGGTAACCGCAAACAGAAAAAGTGCATAAGAAACAGCAAATAACGGAAAAAAGGCAACGCCAAGCGCTAAACGTCGACAAAGCCAGATAAAGGATTTGCCACCAAGATAACCCGCCAGTGCGCCCACAACTGCTTGCTTGAAAAACGTCATCGCCAATTGCCAATCCAGACTGGCGTTACCTGCAACTACACTCACCAGAGTAAATGTCAGCATTACGGCCATGGGGTCATTACTACCTGACTCAATTTCAAGAGTGGAAGCCACCCGCTCTTTTATATTGAGCCCGGCCGACTGAAAGATGGAAAATACCGCTGCCGCATCGGTGGAACTCAGGATAGCCCCAAGTAGCAAGCCTTCTAATAAACTGAGGTTAAATAACCAGGTTGCAGCTCCACCAAGCACGGCACAGGTGATCAATACACCCACACTAGCCAGTGCAGCTGCTGGTGCTAAGACCACTTTAAATCTGTCCGGCGGTGTGCGCATCCCACCGTCAAATAGAATGATCACCAAGGCAACTGAGCCAATCAGCAAGGCCGTATCAGGAGATGAAAAACGGATACCAAGCAGGCCATCTTCGCCTGCCAGCATGCCAATAACCAGAAATATTAATAACAACGGCGCACCGAAGCGCGCCGAAATTAAAGTAGCGATAATACTAAGCGAAAACAGCGCGCCGGCAATCAGAATACTGAGGTTCACTGCATCCAATAGCACATCCTTTATTGCGGGGTCTGAATTTCCTGATAAATGGCCTGCAATGCGGCCAGTGGATTTGATGCTTTGGTAATGGGGCGCCCTATTACCATATAATCAACACCAGCAGAGCGCGCTTCTTTGGGACTCATCACCCGTTTTTGATCGTCAGCCGTGGCAAATGATGGTCTGATCCCCGGCGTCACCAAACAAAAATCCTGACCAAACTGTTGTTTTAGCATTTGCGCTTCCTGGGCTGAACACACCACACCATCAAGGCCTGCTTGTTTTGTTAAACCTGCCAGATGCTGCACCTGTTCGGCCACACTGCGATTAATGCCTAACTCAGTGAGATCTGTTTGTTCCATTGAAGTTAGCACAGTTACGGCAATTAACAGTGGCCGCTCAGCTCCATATCGCTGCAGCGTTTCACGGGCTGCCGCCATCATACGAGTGCCGCCGCAGGCATGCACATTCACCATCCAAACTCCGAGATCGGCGGCGGCTTGCACGGCCTTGGCAACAGTGTTTGGTATATCGTGGAATTTTAGGTCCAGAAATACTTCAAAACCGCGCTGATGTAATGTCTGAACAAAATCCGGACCAAAATGTGTGAACATTTCTTTGCCCACTTTTAACCGGCATAAAGATGGATCCAGTTGGCTGACCAGGTCCAGCGCTGCAGCTTTTTGTTCAAAATCAAGGGCCACAACTATTGGGCTTTGTGCCATGTACAATTTCCTCTTTTACTAACGCCCATCAATGCCACTTAAAGGTTCAACAGTTTCCCATTGCTGGCATGATGGACATAACCAATAAGCTTGCCGCGTTTTAAAACCACAATTGCGGCAGCTAAACAAAATTTTAGTTTCCAGATAAGCGTTCACCATTTGTTCAATAGAATGCAGTGCAGCCCGATGTTCCGGCTCAGTGATTTGGCGAAGCTGCAGTAGCCGCTGGAATAAACGGATGTTGGGTTGTTGTTGCAGCTTTTCCAATAGCAGTTGCTCCCCTGCTGCCGGCGAGCCGGTTTGCACCAACCAGTCTGCCAAATAGATAGTGGCTGTAATGTTTTTATGCTGATGCGCAAGCTGACTAAGAAGCTGATACCAGTCTTGTGCTGGTAACTGACATTGGATTAAGCCCGGCAACACTTCTGCCGACCATTGTGGTTTTTGGGTCAGTACAGCTTTAAAAGCCACTGCAGCTTCATCAAGTTGTTGCTGTTGTAATAACAATTGCGCCAGCTGCATTTTGGGCCGGATAGACTGCGGATACTGTTGAGTTAAAAGTCGCAACGCAAAAGCATCCAGCGGTTTTTTCGTATCCTGGCAGCGCATATTGCTAATAGCAATACGTAGTGACTTTGAATCGGTTTTATCCACTTCATGGGCAAAAGCAGCCGCTTTGTGCCAGTCATGGGTTGCAATGAACAGACTAAAAAGTTGCTTTAACGCTTTTTCACGCAGCGCATCAGTACCGACCAGCGCTGTTAATAACAGCTCTGCCCTGTCATACAAACCGGCGGAATAATAGTCGTTTGCCAGCTCCAGCTGAATTTGTTGTGCCTGGTGTTTTGGTAATTTTAACTGATGCAGTTTTTCATGAATGCGGATAGCTTTATCCCAGTCGCCTCTGCGACGGAATAAATTCGCCAGCGCCAGATAAGTATCAATAGTTGCAGCTTCAATATCCAGCAGCTGCAATAACTGTTCTATTGCTTTATCTTCTTGATCTGTCAGGAGGAAATTAAGGCCGGACGACAGGTTTTTTGCAACACTTGCTTTGCCTTTTAACTCTTCCCGGCGAAGACTGTTTCTGCCATAAAACCAACCGTAAGCGGCGGCAACAGGCAGTAACAGGAAAAGCAATTCAAGCATAGGGGTCAGGTCTTGCTGATAGCTTTAGAAAACCAGCGTTTGGTTTTGAGTTTTATCAGAATGGACAAGGATAAGCTTAAGCCTATGGCAAAGCCGAGTAACAGAAACAGCAGGGCAATATCCACAACCCGCAACTCAGCTTTGGCGATAAAATAGTTGAGTTCAGCTGCTTGCTGGTTAATAGAGCCAAAAAACAGGCCTACTACAACCAAAGCAACAAAACATAAAATGTAAATCAGTTTTCTCAAACCCAACTCCGTTTGTACTCAGCTTGCGCTGGTACCAAAACATCCTTGATCAGGTGTTTTCTTTGACGCGGTCGCGTAATTCTTTACCTGGTTTAAAATGCGGAACATATTTGCCGTCAAGTTCAACCTTATCACCCGTTTTTGGGTTACGGCCCACACGTGGTGCACGGTAATGCAGAGAAAAACTACCAAAACCACGGATTTCAATACGTTCATTTGCAGCTAAAGAACCGGCCATTTGTTCCAGAATTTCTTTGACTGAGGATTCAACATCTTTGACTTGGACGTGAGGAAAATCACTTGCGAGCTTTTCAATCAATTCAGATTTGGTCATAGACCCTCCGCTACAATGTGGTCTGGAGAATTCGGCTGGGGCTTGGCAGCCCCAACCGATTTACTTCAGCATTAATTAGTCAGCTTTCTGGGCTGCTTTGAATGCTTCAGCCATTGCATTGCCACCAAAGTCAGCATCATCTTGCTTCTTGATAGAATCCATAGCTTCTTTTTCTTCAGCTTCGAACTTGGCTTTGATTGACAGGCTGATTACGCGGTTTTTGCGGTCAACACCCATCAGACGAGCTTCAACTTCTTCACCTACTTTCAGTACTGTTGATGCATCTTCGATACGCTCACGAGCGATGTCTGATACACGAACATAACCTTCAACGCCGCCTTCCAGCATTACTGTAGCGCCTTTGGCGTCAACAGCAGTTACGTTGCCTTTAACGATAGCACCTTTTTTGTTATCAGCAAGGTAGCCGTTGAACGGATCTTCGTCTAATTGCTTGATGCCTAAAGAGATACGCTCGCGCTCTGGGTCAACTTGCAGTACAACGGCAGAAACTTCGTCACCTTTCTTGAATTCGCGAACTGCGTCTTCACCGGTAGAGTTCCAGCTGATGTCTGATAAGTGAACCAGACCGTCGATACCACCGTCCAGACCGATGAAGATACCGAAGTCAGTGATTGACTTGATTTTGCCAGAAACGCGGTCGCCCTTGTTGAAGCCCTTAGCGAACTCTTCCCATGGGTTAGCTTTACACTGTTTCAGGCCTAAAGAAATACGACGACGTTCTTCGTCGATTTCCAGAACCATCACTTCCACTGAGTCACCTAAGTTAACAACTTTAGATGGGTGGATGTTTTTGTTGGTCCAGTCCATTTCTGAAACGTGTACTAAACCTTCAACGCCTTCTTCGATTTCAACGAAGCAGCCGTAGTCAGTCAGGTTCGTTACGCGACCAGTGATCTTCGCACCTTCTGGGTAACGAGATGCGATAGCGGCCCATGGATCTTCACCCATTTGCTTCAGGCCCAGAGAAACACGTTGTTTCTCACGGTCGAATTTCAGAACTTTTACCGGGATCTCGTCGCCAACATTGACGATTTCGCTTGGGTGCTTCACGCGTTTCCAAGCCATGTCAGTGATGTGCAGTAAGCCGTCTACGCCACCTAAGTCAACGAATGCACCGTAGTCAGTCAGGTTCTTAACGATACCCTTAACTTCCATGCCTTCTTCCAGGTTTTGTAACAGTGTATCGCGCTCAGCACTGCTTTCAGATTCGATCACAGCACGACGTGAAACTACAACGTTGTTGCGCTTCTGGTCTAATTTGATAACTTTGAACTCAAGTTCTTTGTGTTCTAAGTGCAGAGTGTCGCGTACTGGACGTACATCGACTAATGAACCAGGCAGGAATGCACGGATACCGTCAACTTCGACAGTGAAACCGCCTTTAACTTTGCCAGTGATAACACCGATAACGGTAACTTTATCTTCACAGGCTTTTTCCAGGCGTACCCAGGACTCGTGACGCTTGGCTTTTTCGCGAGACAACAGAGTCTCACCGAAACCATCTTCAACTGCATCCAGAGCTACGTCGATGATGTCACCAACGTTCACTTCAATCTCGCCAGCCAGGTTTTTGAATTGTTCAACCGGGATCGCAGCTTCAGATTTCAGACCGGCGTCAACCAGTACTACGTCTTTATGAATAGCTACGATAGTGCCCTTAACGATTGAACCTGGGCGAGTTTCGATAGTCTTGAGGCTTTCCTCAAATAATTGTGCAAAATTTTCAGTCATTTTTCACTGTTTCAGTTAGTTGCTCCACTTTGCATCCAAATAAAGTGGGGTTGCTTAATTTACCGTTAACATTCCTTGTCAGCGGCTGTCCAAAGTGAAGGCTCAGGCCTGGTTCAATTGCTTTTTAACAAAGCTCAGAACCTCTTCCAACACTTGATCAATAGTTTTGCTGGTCGAATCCAGTAAGTAGGCGTCGTCTGCTGGTTTCAGCGGAGCAACTGCGCGGTTCATATCGCGCTCATCTCTTGCCTGAATTTCGCTCAAAAGGTCGCCGATGTTAACATCAAGACCCTTTTGTTTCAACTCTAAATAACGCCGGTTGGCGCGTTCTGCAGGGGCGGCGGTCAGGAAGATTTTTACTTCAGCACCGGGGAATACCACAGTGCCCATATCTCTGCCATCCGCTACTAAACCCGGTGCTTCGCGAAAAGCACGCTGACGGCGTAACAACGCTTCCCGCACCCGCGGTAAAGAAGCAATTTTAGACGCAACTGAGCCAACCTGTTCGGTGCGGATAGTATTGGTGACGTTTTCGCCTTCCAGCGTAATGCGTACGTTACATTGTTCGTCGCAGTTAAACTGCACATCCAGATGCGCTGCCAGCGGTTGCAGTGCTTCTTCATCTTCAGGTGCAATATTGTGGTGAATGGCGGCCAGCGCTAAAACCCGGTAAATAGCGCCGCTGTCGAGCAGATGCCAACCCAGCTTTTGCGCCACTAAACGGCAAATTGTGCCTTTGCCTGAACCACCAGGACCATCGATGGTAATTACCGGCGCATGCTGCATAGTGCCTCCATAAAATTCGCCACTTTAATAAAAGTGGCGGCATTATACAGACAATTGTGACAAAAAGCGCGGTTTTCCCAATAAATTACAAGGTGTTACCGCGTAACTTTTTAGGTTACGCGTTTTGTGAAGTTAATGCTGCAAACACTTCAAAATATTGAGGAAAGGTCTTGCGGGTGCAGTCTGGATCTTCAATGGTCACGCCCGCTTTGGCAAATGCCAGGAGCGAAAAACACATGGCCATACGATGGTCGTTATAAGTGGCGATACTGGCATGCTGAATTTCTGCAGGTGGTTCAATCCGGATATAATCCTGACCTTCTTCCACAGTGGCACCCACTTTACGAAGTTCAGTTGCCATTGCCGCTAAACGGTCGGTTTCTTTCACACGCCAGTTATACACATTACTGATAAGGGTTGGCCCTTTGGCAAATAATGCGGTGGTCGCTATGGTCATAGCTGCGTCCGGAATAGCGTTATAGTCCCGGGAAATGCCGTCAAGCTGGTTTCGCGTAACCGAAATGTAATCAAAACCCCAGTCCACTTTGGCACCCATAGCTTCCAGTGCGTCGGCAAAATGAATATCACCCTGCACGGCATTTTTACCTATGCCAGTGACTTTGATAGTACCGCCGGCAATAGCCGCAGCGGCCAGGAAATAACTGGCAGACGACGCATCACCTTCAACCAGAAAATCACCAGGTGCCTGATATTGCTGCTTACCCTTCACCATAAAACGCTGGTAATTGTCATTGTGAACTTCCACGCCAAAACGGCTCATCAGTGCCAGCGTAATATCAATATAAGGTTTGGAAACCAGCTCACCTTCAATTTCAATCACTGAATCACCATTCAGTAATGGTGCCACCATCAACACTGCAGTTAAAAACTGACTGGACACACTGCCGTCAATTGTTACTGCACCTGCCTGGAGCCTTTTGCCACGGATATGCAAAGGTGGATAATTTTTATCGCCTAGATACTCAATATCACAGTGCCACTGCGCCAAAGCATCCACCAGATGGCCGATAGGACGCTCGTACATCCTGGGTTCACCTGTTAAGGTGACATCCACATCGGACGCCGCCAATGCTGCAGTCAGCGGTCGCATTGCAGTACCGGCATTACCAAGGTACAACTCCAGAGGTGTATCCACTGAAAACAGGTTGCCAAGGCCCTGCACCACACATGTTGTTTTGCTTTCAGACAGCTGGTAACTGACACCTAACTTTTTTAGAGCGTTGAGCATATGCTCCACATCTTCACTGTGCAGTAAGTTGCTGATGCGGGTCTCGCCTTTGGCTAAAGCGGCCAGTAATAACACCCGGTTCGAGATACTTTTTGAACCTGGTAAATGAACAGTGCCCTGAGCTTTGGTGACATGGGATAAAGTTAAGCTTTTCATCAGCCGTGTACCCGCTCAAACTCTTGCATAAAAGTCACCAGGGTTTGTACGCCGGCAAGTGGCATAGCATTATAAATACTGGCGCGCATACCGCCGACCATCCGGTGACCTTTCAGCGCCAATAAACCTGCGTTTTCAGCTTCTGATACAAACAAATCATTCAGCCGTTCATCTGCCAGTAAAAACGGTACGTTCATCCAGGAGCGATACTGAGGCGCCACGTCGTTACGGTAAAAATCACTCTGGTCAATATAACCATAGAGCGTGTCGGCTTTTTGCTGGTTTAATTTGCCCATCGCCTCTACACCGCCCTGACGTTTTAACCACGCAAACACCAGGCCTGCCAGATACCAGGCATAAGTTGGCGGAGTGTTAAACATAGAGTCGTTTTCCGCTGCTAAGCGGTAATCCAGAATGGCCGGAATATTACTGCCGGCTTTGGGTAATAAGTCTTCGCGCACTATGGCCACCGTCAGGCCGGATGGGCCAATATTCTTTTGTGCGCCTGCGTAAATAACGCCATAACGGCTGACATCCAGTGGTCTTGATAAAATAGTGGACGATAAATCGGCCACCAATGGCACTTCTATCTCTGGTACGCCGGTAAACTCCAGGCCATCGACAGTTTCATTCGGACAAAAATGGACATAACTGGCCTTCGGATTAATCAGCCAGTCTTGTTCGGCAGTTAAAGTGCGGATACCATCCACTTTGTGCTGAATTTGTTGTGTTTTTACAGCACCAAATTTTAGTGCTTCTTCGGCAGCAGCCTTAGACCAGGCGCCCGACACTATATAATCTGCCGTTTTACCAGCTTGCATTAAATTCAGTGGCACTGCGGCAAACTGCCCCCGGCCACCCCCATGCATAAACAGCACTTTATAATGCGCAGGGATCTGCATCAGATCCCTTAAATCCTGCTCTGCTTTGGCGGCCACCGCCATAAAGTCTTTGCCCCTATGGCTCATCTCCATAATGGAGCAGCCACGACCATGCCAGTTAATAAACTCTTCCTGCGCCTGCAACATAACTTCAGTTGGCAACATAGCCGGGCCTGCGCAAAAATTATAAGTTGTCATGATGTCCTCTTTGAATGTACGGAAAATAAAAACGGGCCTGGCGTGGGCCTGGCACTATTGCTGGAGCTCTTTTATGGCAGCACCGCAACAGTTTTTTGCCATCTGGATGGCTTCTTTTTTGAATAAACACTCTACCGCAAATTAGCAAAGCGGCAAACCAAAAATCTGCCTGTTGCAGGTTATTTTTGCACTAAAAAAAACGAGCGCCGAGGCGCCCGTTTTATAAGCTACAGCTTATTCTTCTGAATCGTCTGGTTCAGCTTCAACATCTACTCTGTTTTGCTGATCCAGCACTGCCACTTCGGCTTCTGCTGCGGCCAGCTCTTCCTGGTCCTGAATTTCGTCAATGCGCTGTACGCCCACCACTTTTTCTCCTTCCTGGGTGCGGATCAGGATCACACCTGCGGTATTACGGCCAACCTGCGACACTTCTTTGACGCGGGTGCGCACTAAAGTACCTTTGTCAGAAATCAGCATAATTTCGTCCAGCGCATTCACCTGCACTGCACCAACGACTAAGCCGTTGCGCTCGGATACCTTAATTGACACCACACCCTGAGTGGCGCGGCTCTTCTCTGGGTATTCAGCCAGTGAAGTACGTTTACCATAACCATTTTCGGTGACTGTTAAGATAGCGCCGTCAGACTTAGGTACTATTAATGACACCACTGAGCCGTTTTCACGCAGTTTGATACCACGCACGCCTGTGGCGCCACGACCCATAGGCCGTACTTGCTCTTCATGGAAGCGCACGACTTTGCCGTCATCGGAGAACAACATGATCTGGCTGCTGCCGTCTGTGATATCCACGCCAATCAGCTGGTCGCCTTCGTTCAGGTTTACGGCAATAATACCGTTGCTGCGTGGGCGCGAATATTCGGTCAGCGCTGTTTTCTTCACTGTGCCGTTGGCCGTGGCCATAAACACATATTTGCCTTCTTCGTATTCCCGCACCGGCAGAATGGCAGTAATACGCTCGTTTTCTTCCAGCGGCAGCAGGTTAACAATAGGTTTACCACGCGCCTGACGGGAGGCCAGCGGTAATTGATAAACCTTCATCCAGTACAGACGGCCACGGTTCGAGAAACACAAAATGGTGTCGTGAGTGCTGGCAATTAACAGCTGGTCAACAAAGTCTTCATCTTTGACTGTGGTGGCGGCTTTACCACGACCACCGCGGCGCTGCGCTTCATAATCAGACAACGGCTGATACTTGGCATAACCCAAGTGCGACAGAGTCACAACTACATCTTCTTCAGCAATTAAGTCTTCCATATTGATATCCAGAGCATTGTCCTGGATCTCAGTACGACGGGCATC
>FWPV01006312.1_pt1 | contig 15835 bp, 11 predicted proteins | sample 2228371 | NCBI WGS metagenome assembly FWPV01 (sample SAMEA103939776, study PRJEB20133) | metagenome | reverse complement strand
ATAATCGTATCTTCCAGAAGCACCACCATGTCCAGCTCCCATATTTGTCTTAAGCAGTAGAATATTATTATCGGTCTTTAATGACCTGAGCTTTGCAGTCCATTTTGCTGGTTCCCAATACTGCACCCTCGGATCATTAAGGCTTGCGGTTACTAGAATATTAGGGTAATTTTTAGCTTCAACATTATCATAAGGCGAATATGATTTTATATAATCATAATATTTTTTATCATCAGGATTGCCCCATTCCTCATATTCAACAACGGTTAACGGTATAGATGGATCAAGCATTGTATTTATAACATCGACAAACGGAACTTTCGCTATAACAACATTAAAGAGATCAGGTCTCATATTCGTTACAGCACCCATCAATAATCCACCAGCACTTGCACCTGATATCACTAATTTTTCATTGGAAGTATATTTCTCAGCTATAAGATGTTCTGCACAAGATATAAAATCAGTAAAAGTATTTCTTTTATTAAGCAGTTTCCCTTGCTCATACCAATATCTGCCCATTTCTTCTCCACCTCTTATATGTGTTATGGCAAATACAAAGCCACGGTTTAATAAACTCAAACGATTCGTTGAGAAGTTAGGACCTATACTTGCACCATAAGAACCATAGCCATATAAGTAAAGTGGATTGTTACCATTCTTTTTTAATCCCTTTTTATAAACTAGTGATATTGGTATTAAAGTGCCATCATCTGCTTTAGCAAATATTCTTTCGGATTGGTATTGACCTGCATCGTAGCCGCTAGGTATTTCATCTTGTTTCTTAAGGTAAAGTGTCTTTGTATCCATATTATAATCAAAAACTGATTTCGGTGTAACTAAGGATGTATATTCAAAACGGAATAAGTTTATATTGTATTCTGGATTATCTCCTTCCCAGAGATCATAGACAGGTTCTGGAATATCTATATAATGGGTCTCATTAGTTTTCATATTTAATATGCGGATATTTTTTAGCCCATTTTCCCTTTCAAAAACCACAATGTGTTCCCTAAATGCGGAGATATGCTCAAGCCTTACATTATCTCTATGAGGAATAACTTCTTCCCAGTTCTCTTTTGCGGGATTTGAAATAGGTGTTTTCATCAATTTAAAGTTTTTTGCCGAATCATTTGTTAGTATGAAAAAATACTCTCCATGATGATCAACATAGTATTCCATTTCATGCTGACGTGGATGAATAATCTTAATTTCACCTGATGGTTCATCTGCTTTGAGATAGCTTACTTCAGAAGTAGTTTTGCTCTCTGAAATGAATAGAATATAATCTTTACTCCTGGTCTTTGAAACACCAGCATAGAAAGCGGGGTCCTGTTCATGATACACTAAAATATCATCTTTTGGGTCAGTTCCCAAAACATGTCTATAAATCTTATAGGGTCTTTTAGTTTCATCTAATATATCATAAAATATCGTTTTATTATCATTAGCCCATTCAAGAGAATAAAAAGTATTTGTAATTACATCTTTTAGGAGTTCACCAGTATTGAGATCTTTTATATAAAGTGTATAAGTCTCTGAACCATCAGTATCAACAGAATATGCCAGGAACCTATGATCGGGACTTACCTCAAAAACGCCGAGACTGAAATATTCCAAACCTTCAGCAAGGACATTTTCATCGATCAGTATTTCCTCTTCTGTGGACATACTTCCTTTTTTCCTGCAATGAATGCTATATTGCTTTCCTTCCTCGGTTCGTGAATAATAATAGTAATCATCAATCTTTACTTCCGCAGATATATCTGTTTCTTTAATTCTTCCCAACATTTCTTTGTAAAGCTTTTCCTGTTGTTCTTTTGTATCATCCATTATAGCATCAGTATATCTATTTTCAGCAGATAAATATTCTATAACCTCTTTATCATCTCTATTTCGTAGCCAAAAATAGTTATCGACGAGCTTTTCTCCATGTATTTCTGTTATATGTGGTTCTACTTTAGCAACAGGCGGTTCTAAATCTATCTTATTTTGAATGTATAAACTAATAATAAATAGTATATTCATAAACTGCTGACAACCTTTCAAATATAAAGAGTTTAACAAATAAAGTATGATATTTTACAATATATCTTATTAGCCCGATTTATGTCAATGAAAAAGTCTCTATATATCTAGTTGCCTATGGAAATAATGACTATTTTGTGTTATATTATTTTTGCTAGGCATTTAATGACGAAGTGTATTATTTTTTGTTGAAAAATGTGTCATTAATATCAACCTAGTTTTACCGAAGTAAGAGAAAGGAGTGCAAAGAAAAATGCCAGCACCGACAAAGATATATTTTGCACAGATAGCAGTTGGTTGGGAAGATTGGGTTCAGATAGTAAATGTCAGCTATGAACCTGCGAATATAATAGCTACTGCAAGGGATCAAAGTGGAAAGACAGTCTGGTCACAGGAAACAAAACTTAACCCTTTTCAAGCCTGGACAACAGCAGCTGATACGATAACTATACCAGTTTCCATGGTTATTTCAAGCGATAAGGGTATAGTAGGAGAGCGTCATTGCCATTCAAAAACAGAAGTTTTTAATTTCCCGGGAGCATCTTTCGAAGGCATGACAGTCGGAAGACGTTTATTTTTTCCTGAAATATATGAAGGTGGAATTGACTGGTTTCAAATACTCAATGTATCAGATCAACCTACCAATATAAATGTTATAGTGAGGGATAAATCAGGAAAGATAGTAAAACAATTTGGCACACAGGGACTTGCCCCCCTTGCATGGTGGAATTTTACCGATAAGGAGACCGGTCAAATAACTGGAACACTGGAATTAATGAGCACTCAACCTGTTGTCGGAGAAAGACACCTTCACTATACTGTCGGTCATATTGGTTCTGCGGTAGGTCAACTTGGTCAGGTGCTCGATAGACCAACAACAAAGCTATATTTCCCTGAAATATCTGATGCATGGCAGGACTGGATTCAAATTGTAAATGTTAGCTATGAACCTGCAAAAGTTTCTGTTATTGCTCGTGATCAAAACGGAAATGCAGTTTGGTCTCAGGAAGCAACTCTCCAGCCATTTCAAGCCTGGAATCCATCTGTTGAGGAAATCAAACAACAAACTTCGGTTACAGCTACATCCGATAAGCATATTGTAGCTGAAAGGCATGATCATAGTGGAACTCAAGTGCTTAACTTTCCAGGAGCTTCCATTGAAAATAGAACAGCCGGTAGAAGGCTTTTCTTCCCTGAAATATACGAAGGTGGATTGGATTGGTTCAGATTTCTAAATATTGGTGAAACATCCTGCAACATAAGCATAATTGGACGCAATAGAGAAGGAAATATTGTAAATCAAATAAATAGCCCGGCTATACCACCTATTGGATGGTGGATAGTAACTGATAAAGAAATTAAAAACGTTACGGGAACATTAGAAGCTCTATGCACACAGCCAACTGTAGGGGAAAGGCACCTTCATTATACAACTGGTCATCAAGGTGTTGCGATCGGGCAATTTGGACAGGTGCTTGATTAAATTCATACATCTATTATAAGGAGAAATATAAATATGTTAGCCAGCACATTATTTCTTGCTTTTGAACTTGGTATCTCTATAATATCAGTTTCGGAAGTTAATCTGATGGTTAGATATCAAGTTCCTAGAACTATTGGTCGCAATGGTTGGATAGTTATCGAAGAAGAAAGGATATGGAAACCTGAAGAGACAGCGGTAATAATAGTTGATATGTGGGATAAACACTGGTCATGGGGAGCAACAGAACGTGTTAACTTAATGGCTCCAAGAATGAATTTTGTTATAAAATCAGCTAGAGAGCGCGGAATTACAATAATCCATGCACCATCAGATACTATGGATTTTTATAAGGATCACCCTGCTAGATTAAAGGCTATGGCTGTTCCATACTCAACACCACCTGATCCAGCTGAACATGACGACCCTCCTCAACCTGTTGATTCTTCTGATGGAGGCTCTGATACAGGAGAGACTAATTCTTATAAAGCATGGTATCGCCAGCATCCTGCTATAGAAATTGAAAATGATGATTATATAAGTGATAACGGTCAAGAAGTCTATAATATTTTGAAACAAAAGGGCATCAAAAACCTAATATTTATGGGTGTTCATACAAATATGTGTGTTTTGGGAAGATCTTTTGCTATCAAACAGATGGTTAAATGGAGATTTAATGTAGTTCTAGCAAGGGATCTTACCGATGCTATGTATAATCCTTATAAACCACCTTACGTGAGTCATGAAGAAGGAACAAGGTTAATAATAGAATATATTGAAAAATTTTGGTGTCCTACAATTCTGAGTAGTGATTTAACCACTCCACAGCCAGGTTCCTTGAAAGGAGAAAATTAATGTCTAATATACCTGTTTTGAAGGTAACCGGGAAAAATATACCAGAAGCATGGGAGAATGCTGTTATAGCAACATGGGAACATGGTATTGAAATTAAAACTGAATATGATAAAAAGGACGACCTCCCCAGCAAAGATTGCACAATGATCATGGAAATATTAGAACCTATGTCTGAACCTAGGATACATAGAGCGTTTCCTGGTGGTCTTGGAGATCTCGAAATTTATAAACAAGAAGTTATTTATGGTATACATGATGATTGGATCAAGCCAGAAGAAGGTAAATGGTGTTACACATATCATGAAAGGCTTTTTAATTATCCAGCGGATGAAAAGAGGATCGACCAGATGGAATACATTATAGAAAAACTATCAGAAGTCAAATATTCACGGCGCGCCCAGGCGATAACATGGAACCCTAAGACAGATCCATTTGTTGATGATGCTCCATGTCTACAAAGATTATGGGCTAGAATAGTTGGAGATGATGATTTATACCTTAATGTGAATACCCATTGGCGTTCCAGAGATGCTTTTAAAGCTGCTTTTATGAATATATTCGCACTCACCGAATTACAGAAGCTCATGGCAGAAAAGATTAGTGAAAAAATCGGCAGAGAAGTTAAAGTGGGAAGGTATGTTGATATTTCTGATAGCTTTCACATTTACGGGTCATATTACGATGAATTCTACGGTTTCTTGAAAACCGTTAAAAACAGAACATTTGAAGAAAGAACATGGAACACAGAATTTGCAGAACCTATATTTGAGGAAACCAGAGAAAAATTAAAGAAGGAACGAATTGGAAATGGATGAATTAAAGATTCAGGAAGGTGAAACAGAAGTTACAAAAAAAATTATTGAGCTTCTAAGGTCAAAAAATATAGAATTTGATATCATTAAACACCCTCCAGTAACAACAAGCAGTGAAGCAGCGGGTGCAAGGGGAAGCAAATTATCACAAGGAGCTAAAGCTATAATAGTTAGGGCAAATGAACAATTCTACCATCTTATAATCTCTGCTGCAGTGCCGCTTGATAATAACAAATTGAGAAAAGTTTTAGGAACAAGACGTGTCAGGTTTGCTACTGCGGAAGAGCTTTTTGAGCTAACAGGATGCATGCCTGGTGCTGTCCCTCCATTTGGAAACATATTTGGGCTTCCTGTGTTTATGGACTCTGCTTTGCTTTCTGAGGAAATTGTATATTTTAATTGTGGAAGTCATACTATATCTCTGCGTATGTCCAGATCTGACCTTCAATCGGTAACAGGAGCGCAAATAGCCGATTTTCATAAGGATGAGCAAACTTAAAAATATTGAAATAAATAAAAAAGGAGGTAAAGCAGTTAAAAACTGCAAAAAATATATATGGAACCCATTAGAATTGGATATGTAGGTTGTGGATTTATGGCACAAAAGGTTCATATTCCAAATTTTGCAAGCATAGATGGCTGTGAACTTCTAGCTTTAGCAGAAATACGACCTAAATTAGGTCGTAAAGTGCAGGAAAGATACAAGATTCCGCGCCTTTATAAGGATCACCTTGAGCTTGCTGGTGATCCAGATATTGAAGCAGTTGCTGTATCAGCAGATTTTTCATTACAAGGGGAAATAGCCAAAGACCTTCTTCGCGCTGGTAAACACGTATTCATGGAGAAACCGATGGCTATATCAGTAGAGCAAGCAGAATCAATACTATCTGCAGCAAGAGAGTCTGGTAAAAAACTCATGGTTGGATACATGAAACGTTATGATGCTGGCAATGAACTAGTGAAAAATGCGATAACAAAATTTAGAGAAACTGGTGAAATGGGTAGAATCATTTATGCACGTAATCATGGTTTTTGTGGTGATTGGATATGTAATCTAGATACTCCTATGGAGGCAACAGATGAGCCTAAGCCAATCGCACCTGTAAAGGGACCAGAATGGCTACCGCAGGAATGGCTGGAACCATATCTCGGTTATCTACAGCAGTATACTCATAATATCAATCTGATGCGATGGTTTCTGGATGCAGGAGACCAGGTCAAAGTTAAAACTGTTGATCTGGATAAAAATGGCTATACTGGCGTTGTGATACTTGATATGGCTGGGGTGCGCGTTACTTTAGAATCCGGCGGAATTTCACATTACAGATGGGATGAACATTCGCAGATATATTTTGAACATGGTTGGATTCATACCTGGGCACCACCATTGTTATTAAAAAATACACCTGCTGAAGTGGAAATTTATCGTGCTGGAGAAATTCAAGAATTTGAAAGACCCGTGCCTAAACCTCGTTGGACATGGTCATATCGCAGAGAAGCAGAATATTTTATCGCAAATATTCGGAACAATGAACCTTTCCGTTCTTCAGGTGAAGATACAATAAACGATGTCAGGATATTTGAAGAAATCTATAAAGTGTTTCTTAACTTGTTATAATAAAGCCAAAAATTAGCGATAAACTAAACAAATATAAGGGATAAAAGCATATATCAAGCCCATGCTTTAAAGATTTTTATACCTTAATGAAAGATTGAATCTGTGGCAGTGTCTATCCTATTACTAATTTTAAATAAAAGAAAGGTTAAAAATGCTACAAGAATCACTAAAAAAAGAAGAACATTATGAAGATGTTTTAGATAAAGTCAATACTAATTCACGCCCATCTGAGCTTAAGATCACTGATTTGCGTGTAGCGGTCATTGCAAATGCTCCTATGCGATGTCCCATAATAAGGATCGACACAAATCAAGGTCTGTATGGATTAGGTGAGGTTCGCGATGGAGCAAGCAAAACTTATGCGCTTATTCTAAAAAGTCGTATACTTGGTGAAAATCCATGTAATATTGATAAAATCTTCCGTAAGATAAAGCAATTTGGTCATCATGCACGACAGGCAGGAGGTGTATGTGCAATTGAGATGGCTTTGATGGACCTGGCTGGCAAAGCTTATGGTGTGCCTGCTTATCAATTAGCTGGAGGCAAATTCCGCGATAAAGTCCGTATATATTGCGATAATCATGCTCGCGATGCAATAGAAATGGGCAAGAAGCTCAAGGAAAGAATAGACCAGGGGTTCACATTCCTTAAGATGGACGTTGGTATCGGTTTATGCCAGGGCATCTCAAATACAATCTCTGCTCCTTCTGGCATGCTTCAAACTTACAATGTTATGCATCCATTTACTGGTATTCATATAACAGATAAAGGTATTGATATACTTTGTGAATATATCGCAACTGTCAGAGAAGCAATAGGCTATGAAATACCTCTTGCAGTTGATCATTTTGGTCATTTGTGTGTTGAAGATTGTATTCGCATTGCTAGAGCAATTGATAAATATCGTCTGGCATGGTTGGAGGATATGATACCATGGCAATTTACAGACCAGTATGTTCGCCTTTCAAATTCATGCGAGACACCTATCTGCACTGGAGAAGATATTTATCTTAAGGAAGGCTTTATGGATCTATTTCGTGCTAGGGCGATATCGATATGTCATCCTGACCTAGCAACATCAGGAGGCATTCTTGAAACTAAAAAGATAGGTGACCTTGCACAAGAACATGGCATAGCTATGGCAATGCACATGGCTGGAACACCAATAGCTGCAATGGCAAGCGTCCATTGTGCATCTGCAACTGAAAATTTCCTTGTTCTTGAAAATCATTCTGTTGATATACCATGGTGGAACGAACTTGTTACAGGTTTGCCAAACCCAATAATACAAAATGGCTTTATTAATGTTCCAGAATCGCCAGGTCTTGGCATTGATCTAAATCATGATGTAATCAAAGAACATCTTGATAAGAATGACCCAGGATATTTTGAGCCAACAACAGAATGGGACACAGAAAGGTCTCATGATAGATTGTGGAGCTAATAAATTAACGCAATAATATTAGAAAGGAGTAAAAATGCCAATAAAGATAGCCTGTCAAACATACACTTGGGAGATGTTAGGAAATGAATGGCAGGGCAAAGTGACAGATATACTTGATTGGGTATCAGATGCTGGCTATGCAGGAATTGAGATCACGAACAACATGATAGGTGAATTTTATGACCGTCCCGAAAGTTTTGCGGATGAATTGAAAAAAAGAAATCTTGAACTATCAGCTTTTGCATATAGCACACCATCAGGATTCACTGATCCTGATCTCTGGAATGAATACATGTCTGGTGCGATAAAAGCCTTAAATTTCCTTCGTCATTTCCCAAATCCCAGATTAGCCTTAGGTGGTGCTGCGAATCCATCAAGGGAAAACGCAAAAGAAAAACTCGATCATGCAATTCGTTTTTATAATAAAGTCGGACAATTAGGCTCTAATGCGGGAATATCTGTAAACGTTCATCCTCATTCACACTATGGCTCTTTATTGGAAACAGAAGAAGAATATCAATACCTTCTCGATAACTTAGACCCAACGCTTGTAAGTTTTGGACCAGATACCGGGCATATCGTGCGCGGAGGGCAAAATCTGTTAAAGTGCATACAAACACACCTGGCACGAATTACTCATATTCATTTTAAAGATGTAAATGAAAAAGGAGATTTTGTGCCATTAGGAGAAGGTATCTGCGATTTCCCTGGTGTTGTTGAACTACTCAAATTAAGCGGTTATGATGGATGGATAGTTGCAGAGGAAGAATCCGAATCTGCTTTTGCCAATGGTTTCATGGCAATAAAGAAGAATAGGATGTATTTATATCTACTTGGGTATTAAACTTTTAATAAATTAATGGAGTGAATAAATGTTAGATTTAGCAATACAAGCTGCAAAATCCGCAGGGAAAATTCTTAAGGAAAATTTTGGAAATATTAAAAACGTTGATAAAAAAGGTGAGAGAGAACTTGTCAGTAATGTTGATGTTTTAGCGGAAAATAGAATAATAGAAATAATAAAATCCGAATATCCAGAGCATAATATATTGTGTGAAGAATCAAAATGGGATGATACTGCTTCTGATTATAAATGGGTAATAGACCCACTTGATGGAACTCATAATTACATATATGGCGTAAATATGTTTGGTGTCTCTATAGCCTTGGAATATAAAGGTGAAATAATCCTGGGTGTTGTGAATATGCCAGATTATGATCAAATTTATTGGGCAGAAAAAGGCAAGGGTTCATATCTTAATGGTGAACCTATATCTGTTTCTGATAGGACAATAAAAAATGCACTTGCTATTTTTGATAGCGGATTGCAGGTTGACACAAATAAGAGGACTGGCTTTTTATCTATATTGGCTGGTAAAGTGTTTAATACAAGGATGTTTGGTGCATCAACGAGGCATCTTACATATATTGCTAGCGGAGTGGCTGATCTAGTTGTTGAATTTGGAGATAGACCATGGGATTTTGCTGCTGGTGGACTTATTTTAATGGAAGCTGGAGGTATGATAACACAATTGGATGGCAGTAAATGGAGCATTTACGTTCAAGGATATGTAGCTTCTAATGGTAAATTTCATAATGAGATAATTGAGCTGTTAAAACCTTTTATATTATGAGAATACCATCTGAATTGAAGCAGAATAGAGACTGTTTTGATTTAGTAGGTGATTTTTTATCCCTTTCCTGGCTTAGTTAGGAAATACTTTAAACCTAAAAAATGTCCTGAATCTATCAACAATATCATAAAAATATTTAATCAACTCTAAATAAAAACAGCCTCTGGCATACTCAGAAATTCCCCGACAGGATTATCAAGCAGGGAAAAGTGTGGTAAAATATATAGACAACCCCTTTGGAAAGGTTGTAAAGGGGGATTATATAGGAGTTAAATGGACATTGGATTTTTTAAGCCAGTTATTGTTATTAAATTTCTTGATGGATTATTCAGCTTTAAACTAATTGAAGGCTGAGGAAGGACAAAAGTTAATTCATTAAACATAGAGTAAATAAAACAGGTTTTAATGTGGTGAAAAACCTTATGGGAGGAGTTTTTGTTTTTTCTTTTATCTTTTTGACTATATGTCTTTAGATAAAATTTAGATGATATATTATTGAATTAAAATACATATTGAGGAATATCTGCTTAGGTTTAAAATGCCTAGACATTATATCCATAAAAATGTATAATGTTTCGTTGCTTATTAAATTTATCCACTTTAAATGGTGAATAAACCTTTGTGAAACGGAATTTTGAATATAGAAAAAAGGAGTCAAATTATGTATAAATCCGCTTTTTTAGGATGTGGTGGGAGAGCTCGAGGTCATGCTGATGCTTATAGATTCGTTAAAAAAGGTAGACCCGTTGCATGTTGTGATCTTAACGAAGAAAGACTTAATGCATTTGGTAAAGATTTCGGCATAGAAAAGCGCTATACCGATATCCATGAAATGCTTGAAAAAGAGAAACCAGACCTATTACACATTGTTACACTTCCAACATTAAGAGTTCCATTAATGACTATTGCCGCTGAACATGAAGTTCCAGTAGCTATTGTGGAAAAACCTATTGCTATTCAAGGTGAGGATTGGAAACAACTTAAGGAGTTAAATGCAAAAAGCAAAACCAAATTTGTAGTTAATACCCAACTTCATTTTCATCCTAATAACCTCGAGCTAAAGCGAGATGTTGCTTCCGGACGTATTGGGGAAGTGAGATTTGTTGACATTAGTGCAAGATCAACCATACTTGACCAGGGCGTTCATGTTTTAGAACTAGGACATTCTTATATTGGATGGCTTAAACCTACACAGGTTTTTGGTCAGGTTTCAGGGGCAAGAAATATAGATACCGGACAACCATCACCAGATACAGCAGAAGCGGCAATTTATTTTGAAAATGGTATCCGCGCTCAGATGTTATGTGGATATTTTGCTCCCAAAAGCAATCCAAGTGATTCTACTTATGCTCATAAGCGTATATCGGTTTATGGAACGCGTGGTTTTGTTCAATGGACAATGGTTGGATGGGAAAGAAGCACACCAGATGGAGGATATGAAAGCGGATCACATAGCTATGGTGAACAAGATGTTTTGGGACAGGCAGGTTTAACAGATGCTGCTTTCGAATGGTTTGAAGACGATTCCAAACTCCACCCTACAAGGTTAGAACTATCTTTAATTCAATTCAATATTATTTTAGGAGTTTACATTAGTGCTTTGAACTATAAGCCAGTCGAACTTCCATGTGATCCACCAGACAAATTGATGGAATCACTTAAAGCAAGGCTATCATCATTCTAAATTAAGAAATAATAAGGTAGGCATTGCCTACCCTACTTTTCTTAAACTTATATTTATATCGAATTAATATTATTTTAATAAACGATTAACAAAGCTATTCTATATTATGAATGTATGATTTTAGCCTCCTAACCCTTAAGTTGGCAGAGTCATCTGCCAACTCTAATACATTTTCTTCTTCTATTTATTTTTAATTGCTCCCCATGTAGTTGTTAGACTTATAGATGATGGTTCAACAGGCATTAGATTTGACAATCCATTCATTAATAATTTAATATCATTTTCATCCAAAACAACCTTTAATATGCAAACTTCATCGATTGCACCTTTCATATTGTATCTTCCTTTAACTTCGCCTCCAATATTCAAAGCTCCATCATGCATGATAGGAGGTCCTGCAAAAGCCTGCTCTGCATCTTTGACAGCATCAATATATCCTCTCAGAATAGCGCCATCATAAGTCATTGCAATATGATGCCATTTTCCATCAGCAGCTACTCCTTTTCCATTAACAGTATTATGGGTTTTATTTTTACTTTTGAATGAATAGTGAATGCCTGTTTGACCACTTATAACAAACATACCATAGGTTCTTAACTCTTCTGCCCCAATATCCATTGCATCTTTTGCTAAAATTGTCTGCCATCCTGATGGTCCTGGAACATTTATCCATGCAGCAACGGTAAAAATTTCCTGATTTAGAATATCGGAATGAGGCACTGATACATAGGATTCATTGGCACCACCTTCGAATTCAAGTGCTTTACCAAATTTCCCATTAACCCATTTCGCATTGATAACACTCCCATTTTTAACATTTCCAGTTGAATCCTTAACGAATTCGCCACTACCTTCGTCAAAGAGCCAAACACCTACAAAATCCGCCTTATTTAATGCATAGCAACTCAAGGAAATCACCAAGGAAATAAAACAAATAATAAAATACAAAAACGACTTTTTCATATTATAACCTCCTAATTGTTATGGGTTCTTTTTAATAAATTAAAAAAATCCAATACAAACATACAATCAGGTTTCACAAATTTACCAACAGGTTTAGTTCGTGTAATTTGTCTTATTCGTGCTATTAGTGATTAATAATTTGTCACATTCGTGATTAAAAATATAATTAAAATATCTCCGTGTCTCTGTACCTACGTGTTTGCCTTTATTATGTTCTGTGTGGTTTATTTAGAGTCAGTGAATGAAAACTTATTGCTTGGAAGTCGCCTTGTTGAATATAGATCATCTATCCAATGAACTTCTCCTGCAATAATAGCTTTGAATTTCATGTTCAATCTCTTTATTTGTAAGTATAGATCGCAATTAACACAAGGTCAACAATGTTTACAATACCATCTCCGTTGACATCACTATTATATGAAGTTTGACCGATCTTTTTTCCAAAGTCTAGGCTTGCAAGTTTAATATCATTAACATCAATTTTTCCATCTCTATTTATGTCCCAAAGAGATTTTGACAAGACTATAGGAAGCCAGTTTAAGATGATCTCACTGATCACCTTCCCTCTTGTCGAGATAGGTTTTGATGTTTGAAAGATTATTCCAATTCGCCCACCTGTTTTTTTATTCCTTACTATTACAGGGTCAGCAAGATCGGAGCGATTATCGGCAAATATGATCTCGCTTTCCCAATCAGTTCCTATAAGTTCGTTTATGTGAAATGGTCTATCTGTGATAAAATCTTTAAGCGATGGAGTAAATTTTATTCCAGTATCTGTTACTTTCACAGGCACATTGTCGCCCCACATTGTTGTTTGAATATCCATCATATTCATAAGCCCTTCCTGTCCGTTTCTCCCTTTTCCATAAAAGATATAATCTGCAGTGTTGAAAAAAATGTTACCATCATCCAAAAATAGTTCTGCTAACGAATCGTTTGGACTTTGGTTACCCGATGGATATATTGAATCAGGAAAATCACCAAACAGGATAATGATATCAGGTTGACCGTTTTTAGTGTGTGATAGGATCCATTCTGGTAAATCTTTTTGATTTACAATTTTGACATCATTTACTTTTTTATTTAACGATTGGATAATGATATTAGCCTCATTTCGGGCATCGGATTCGGATATCCATCCTGTAGATTCAACATATATTGCTATATCTATGGGGATTTCTTTTGACGGATCAGCTTTGCTCTTATTTCTATGCGATATAGTGGCGAATGGTTTGGACATAGGACTTTCTGTGTTTCCGAAAAATGATGTTATCGCATAGTAATACTTACCATTAGCTGGTGGAAGATCAAGATAGAACAAATCCTTTACTCCTGCGATAAGTGGAACGGGCTTAGATGTATCATAAAGTGGTTTTGTATCGCGGTAAATGTTATATGAATCTGGATTCTGTGCATAAGGCTTTCTCCAGGTCAATCTAACTGTTCCGTCTGCATCAGAGATTGGGGGAACGAAGAAATCCACAGGTGGTCTTGGTTTGATCCCTTTGTATATATCAGTATACTCTGCAGTCAGTTCAATATAAAGGTCACCGTAACTTTGACTTGGTTCTATATGTGTATTCTCCCACCATTCGTTAAAGGTTGAAATAAGAAGCCAGTCAGGTTGAGTGTTTATCGCTGATTTAAACGTTTCAATATATGTTCTTCCATTGTCACGATCTGTTGTAAATCCTTGTCTGCCGGGGAGGACTGTATCATCATAGCCCGGTTGAGCAGTCCCACACCAAATCTTTAACTGAGGTTTATTTTCCAGCCAACCATAGGTCTTTATTGCATCTGACACCTGTTGGAAGATTTCATCTGTCTTTGTTGGACCGTAACTGTGTAATCCATCAAAGATCGGAAGATAGTTCAAATCTAATGAATCTGCAATGAAAAATGCATCATAGCCTTCGTTTCTAATCGTCTTAAAGACCCTTTCCCATACACTTGTTGGCAATGTTGCAGCTGCCCACACAAATATAACTGGCTTTCCATTGAATTGCATAAAACGTTTATCTTTTCCGTAAGTCTGAATAAAATATCTAAGCCAAGAGATAATCTCACTTTCGGGACGAGGAACAGGAGGGTCCCCTGTAAGCGTCTCAAAATAAATGGTAACCTTAAAATTCATGCTTTCTGCTATCGACAAAAGTTTTTTTAGATTTTCGTCAGTATAGTCGTTTGGTCCCCACCAAGAAGATATAAATCCATCTATACCTGATTGTTTAGCCAAATAGATATGATGATGAATGACGGATATATCATCAGAGCTATAATATTCTAATGGCTTATCCAATAGATATGGACTGTTCCATGAATATTGAAAATACCATGGATAATAGAAAGCAAGGACAAGTTTCTCTATATTTGGTCGCGAGAACTCAAAATCACCTTCTAGCAATTTCATCCCATTAACCTGAAAGGAGCTGGGATTGTTACTTCCACCTGTGACTATGTTTTGAACCGAATCAATTAATCTTGGCGTTATTTCATTGAAATTATAGAAATCTATTTTGACAACCCCAAGGCTTCCCTTCGTGCTTTCAAAAGCGAGCGAGGATATGTTTTCAGATTTTAGGATAATATCAAATTGAGCCTGCACTGACAGACCTTTCAGTGCATCATCAATCGATTGATTGAGACTAATAGAATTTGAAGACCAGTGTTGTTTTGATGTGCCTTGCGATCCGACTACTTTAACACCAACTATGCTTGCATTGTCCCTTATGGACAGAACAGTCCAATCCGACGATGATGTAATGATGATCCTGATCCTGTCAAAAGATGCCATCACATCAAAAGATAAACAAGAATAAATTATAAGTAAAAGCAATGTTATAAGCAGAACTTTCATTTGTTTAGTTTTAATTAATCTGCAATATTTTATCTGCATCTTTTTAATAGAAAAACACAAAGACACAGAGGCACGGAAAGAAAAATTAATCACAAATTACACAAATAAAACGAATATTATATTGAATTTGTAATCTCACGATTCATCGTTAATTATTAACGCTCAATAAATTGAGCGGATACGAACAGGTCCTCTTATGTTCGTATATCGCGATTAAAAAAATAATTAAATATTTCCGTGTCTCTTTGCCTCCATGTTTCATCTTTACTATGTAGTTTATATTTTTGCACAAACGACTTATAGAAATGGTATAATGTTTAACATAAACAATAATAACAAAGAAACATCATAATGTCAATTTCAAAAAATGAAGTTGGAATTGATATTAGGGCAATTCGGAAAGGTTAAATGTTGTGCACTTATTCTACCAACATTTCGTCCCTACGGGACTTAGAAAATT